>Ga0233433_10002366_pt1 | contig 16626 bp, 13 predicted proteins | sample SI_122_August201_5_FD_179868 | JGI IMG/M metagenome (GOLD analysis project Ga0233433, IMG submission 179868) | Seawater microbial communities from Saanich Inlet, British Columbia, Canada - SI_122_August2016_100_MG | ecosystem: Environmental > Aquatic > Marine > Inlet | place: Canada: British...
GGCACCGTCATCTGAAGACAAGAAGGTCGAAGGGTAACGTCGCGTGGCCGAAGAAAACAAAATCATTGAGACGGAAGAAACCAAAATGCCGTTACTCGATCATCTGATCGAGCTGCGTACGCGGCTGTTGCGTTCGGCCGTCGCGATCTTGGTGCTGTTTTTCGCCTGTTATTATTTTGCGCCGGCGATTTATGATTTCCTGGTCCAGCCTTTGGCGGACAGTTACACGGACGTCGGCCGCGACGGACGATTGATCTTCACCGCCTTGCACGAGGCTTTCTTCACCTACATCAAGGTTGCCTTTTTCGCTGCCATTTTCCTGTCGTTTCCGTTTATATCCATTCAGTTCTGGATGTTTGTGGCCCCCGGACTCTACAAACACGAAAAGCGCGCCCTGATGCCGTTCCTGGTGGCTACGCCCATCTTGTTTTTTATGGGCGGGGCGCTGGTTTATTACTTTATTTTCCCGTTGGCCTGGAAATTCTTTCTGAGTTTCGAAGCGGTTGGCGGCGCCGGTACGCTGCCAATTCAGCTTGAGGCCAAGGTTGATCAATATCTTTCCTTGGTGATGCGCCTAATATTTGCTTTCGGCATATGTTTCGAATTGCCGGTGGTGATGACGCTGCTAGCGCGTGTCGGGCTGGTCACGTCGCAAGGCATGAGAGACAAGCGAAAGTACGCCATCGTCATGGCGTTTGTGGCCGCGGCCATCCTCACGCCGCCCGACGTGATTTCGCAAATCGGCCTGGCGGTGCCGACCATCGCGCTCTATGAAATTTCCATCATCGCCGTCAAAATGATCGAAAAGAATCGTGGCGATGAAGAGGTGTCGGATGACGACGACGATGAACCCGATACGGACGGCGATGACGTTGCTGAAGATGGCGACGAAGACAAAAAGCCGGACGATCAGCAAACCACTTAGCTGGAGGGGTATTCGGCGACCCCTCGGATGACCGTCGCCTTGATGTGCTGTTCGGCCAGTATTGCGGCTTCCTGATTTCCTTGATTGCTACGCCCGAAATCCCCGGAGCCAAGCCGAACAACGGCCTTTCCTTCGCTTACCCATGAGGCCATTTTTTCGACCGGCACAACTGTTTTTTCGCGTTGGAATATCTCGGCATCGCGGCGCACGCGCTCGAGGATGCCATCGGTTACGTCCGCTTCGGCCAAGGCGATATCTGCTTGTTGCATCAATCTGAGCGCCTGAAATGTCAACATATCCGGATCGCCAGGGCCGCAGCCGATGATGGCAACAGTGCCTGCGGGCGTCTGCCCGTCGCCGTCCTCGATGGCGCTCAGCGATCGCTCAAACAAGTGCTGGGCTTCTGTCTCATCTCCTGCTGAAAGATGTTCGGGGATCGGGCCTTCGATGAAGCGGTCCCAGAACCGCCGACGCGCGTCAAAATTCGGGAGTGCACGGCTGACGTTATCGCGCCGTGCACCAACGAAATCAGCAACCTTGCCAAGATCGGCGGGCAGTAACGTCTCCAACCGGGCCCGAAGGGACCGGGTCAGGATTGGCGCATCGCCGCCGCTGGAAACTGCGATGACAATGGGGTGGCGATCAACGGTGGCGGGCATGATAAAAGAACACAACGCCGTCCTGTCTGCGACATTGACCGGAATGCTCGCTTCCCGGGCCGCGCGGGACACGGATTTCGCCAAATCTTCATCCTCTGTTGCGACGAACGCTAGGCGCACGCCGCGAAGATGGTTTGCTTCGAAGGGCGCGTCCACATGCCGACATTCGGTTTCATTCAGGAGTTTTATCATGCTCGGCGTCGGGGATCCGCAGAGCACCGTGACCTTGGCGCCGGCGCGCTCAGCGCCGCGTGCCTTGCGCGCCGCGACATGCCCGCCGCCGACGACCAGGACGTCTTGATTACGGATGTCGATAAGAATAGGAAGATATTTCACGGCGCGCTCCTGTCCAAGCTGGCATGTGTGGGCAAACGTATAGAGGATTAGCGCCTTAATTAGCCAGCAGGACGAAATGCCGATTACGGATTATTGATCTGGTCGGAAAAGGTTTTGGCGCGGCGCCATATGGCGAAATGGGGTGGCGAAAATCGGTGAAGTGAAGGAAACTTGAGGCGAAGGGTGGTTAGGTGTCATGGCAGAGCACGAGTTCGCAAAATACATTCGAATTCTGGCGCGCGGCAAAACCAAAAGCCGTTCGTTGACGGGCGAGGAAGCCGAGGCTGCGATGGCGATGGTGCTTGGCGGCGAGGTCGAGCCCGAGCAACTTGGCGCCTTTCTTATGCTGATGCGTCTGAAAGAGGAAACGGCCGAAGAAGTCACGGGGTTCACCCGTGCCGCTAGGGCATCGTTGGGGTTGCCGTCGGGGGCCCCGGTGCCGGATTTGGATTGGTCATCCTATGCCGGCAAGCGACGTCAGTTGCCGTGGTTTTTGCTAGCTGCCATGGTTCTGGTGCAGGGAGGCGTGAGGATATTCATGCATGGCACGGATGGACACACGGAAGGGCGTCTTTACACTGGGGCTGCATTGTCGGCGCTCGGTTTGCCGGTTACCCGGTCGCTGGATGAAGCGGCGGCGGCGATTGGGGAGACCGGATTTGCCTATCTACCACTTGGACAGCTGTCACCGAAGCTTGATGAAATTATCAATTTGAAACCCATCCTCGGGTTGCGTTCACCGGTTCACACGGTGGCCCGGCTGCTCAATCCGCTGCGCGCGCCGCACCTGCTGCAAGGCATTTTCCATCCCAGTTTCATGCCCATTCATCAACAAGCCATGCGGCTGCTGGGCGAGCCGGCGGCCATGGTGTTTCGAGGCGAGGGCGGTGAAATCGAACGCCGGCCAAACAAGGCTCTCTCCGTCAGTACTGTCCATGCGGGCACATGTGGTGAGGATCATTGGCCGGCATCGCTGGCGGACCCCCTGCAGGCGGAGGATGGCGAGATGGACATCGGGCGCCTGGCGGCAGTTTGGTCGGGCGCCGACGATGATGCTTATGGAATAGCCGCGATCACCGGCACCTTGGCCATTGCGCTTAAACTTTTGGGCCGCGCCGATAATGTGGAGACGGCTCAACGCGAGGCTGAGGTGTTATGGCAGGCCCGAAACCATGCGCGCATGGCATTGGCCGTTTAAAGATTAGATTTTCAGAACGACTTTTCCGGTGGATCGCCGGGCCAACACCGTATCCATGGCATCGGCAAACTGAGCCAGGGGGAAAGTATAGCTGACCACGGGCCGCAATTGGCCGGCATCCAGCATGCCGTGCAGATCGGCGTGCATGGCTTTGATATCACCGGCATAATCCGCCCCGTCGTCACCAGGGCTCCAGCCGAGATAAGTGCCGTAATTGAGGCCGATAATGGACATGTTTTTGACCAGCAGGAAATTCAGCGGCGGCTCGGGGATCTTCCCGGACGCGTAGCCGATGGTCACCAAGCGGCCCTCACGCGCCGTGGCGCGAAGCGATTCCATGAACACGTCGCCGCCGATGGGGTCGAAGACAACATCGACGCCATTGCCGGCAGTGATCTCTTTGACGCCATCGCGCAGGCCTTCATAAGGGATCACATGATCAGCGCCGTGATCGGCGGCCAATTGGCGTTTCTCACCGGTGCTGGCGGTGGCGATAACGGTGGCGCCACGGGCTTTGGCGATTTCGACGGCAGCAAGACCCACGGCGCCCGATGCGCCGTGAATGAGCGCGGTTTCACCGGCCTGCAACCGGCCTTTCCAGACCAGGGCCGCATAGGACGTTGGATAGGAAATGGGGAATAAGGTCGCCGCCGGGAAATCTAGGCTGTCCGGCATGGGGTGGGTATGGATGTCGCGGGCAATGGCGCGCTCGGCAAAGCCGCCCCAGTCGATAGCGGCATAGACCCGTTGGCCGACAGAGATGCCGGTGACATCGGCACCGATTTCAAGAACCACGCCCGCGACTTCGGTGCCGGGCGCGAAGGGCCGGGGCGGTTTGCGCTGGTACTTGCCGGCAATCACCAGGCTGGTCCCGAAACTCACGCCCGCGGCCTTGGTGTCGATCAATATCTGAGCGGCGGCCGGTGCGGGCAAGTCGATGTCATCAATTTCCATATCCTGGTAGGGGCCAAATTCACGGCAGACGACAGCACGCATCGTTATTCCCTCCAGGAGCCACGGGTATCGATAATTTGCTGGCCTTCGCGGTAAGCCGGCGGTAGGTCACGGAACATCGCATGGTCGGTCAACAAGACGATAATATCGGCCGCCTCATAAGCGGTCTCCTGGTCCGTGAGGCGCAGGTTTTTCATATCATTCAGACTTTCCGGCAATTCATCAATATGCGGCTCGACGCAAAGCACCGTGCCATCAATCTGCCAGGCAATGGCCCGGGTGATATCAACGGCGGGGCTTTCGCGCAGGTCATCGATATCGGCTTTGTAAGACAGTCCTAGGCAGGCGACTGTCGGGTTGTCCAAATTGTCGCTCATGGCCTTGACGGCGGCGACGATGCGCCCTGGTTTGCCATCGTTGACCTGACGTGCGGCCTGAATGAGCGGCGTATCGTCAGGTGCGGCATCGACGATGAACCAGGGATCAACGGCGATGCAATGACCGCCGACGCCAGGACCCGGCTGCAAGATATTCACCCGGGGGTGATGATTGGCCAGCGCGACGGCTTCCCACGGGTCGATGCCCAGATTGTCGCAGACGACTGAAAGTTCATTGGCAAAGGCGATGTTGACGTCGCGATAGGCGTTTTCGGCCAGTTTAACCAGCTCGGCGGTACGTGCCGTGGTTAACAAGCACTTGCCATCGACCGCCAGTTTGTAAAATGCGGCTGCCTGTTCGGCGCAACGCTGAGTCATACCACCGACGACCCTATCATTGCGGGTAAGCTCAATCAGGACCCGGCCAGGCAAGACCCGTTCCGGGCTATGAACTAGACAGACATCGGCGGTTTCGCCGGCCTGATGTGGGAAACTCAGGTCGGGGCGCTTTTCAGCAAGCCAGCTCGAAAACTTATCGGTGGTGCCGACCGGCGACGTGGATTCAATAATTACTAGGTTATTTGGGGCCAGTACCGGCGCGATGCTTTCGGCAGCGGCTTCTAGATAGCTGACGTCAGGTTTGTTGCTGTCCGTGAACGGCGTTGGTACGGCAATGATGAAGACATCGGCGGCCGCCGGCTCGGTCGCTGCGCGCAACTTGCCCCGCGCCACGGCGCCGTTGACTAAGATATCGAGATCCGGCTCGACGATATGAACCCGGCCTTCGTTGATCATGCCGACGGCCCGCGCATCGACGTCATACCCCAGAACATCAAGTCCACGGCTTGCGAATACGGCGGCCGTCGGCAGACCGACATAGCCCAGGCCAACGACGCATATTTTTTCAAACTCGGATTTAGTCATATCCGTGGGCACGCCGTATCTCCTCGACAATCCGCTCGCTGGCCTTACCGTCGCCGTATGGATTATGGGCGCGGCTCATGGTGTTGTAGACCGCCGTGTCGTCCAGCAGCAATGCTGTTTCCGCAACAATGGCATCCGCATCGGTGCCCACCAACTTGACCGTGCCGGCGGCCACGGCTTCCGGGCGTTCGGTGACGTCACGCATTACCAGCACGGGCTTGCCAAGGCTGGGCGCCTCTTCTTGAATGCCGCCGGAGTCCGTAATTACCGTGTGGCAGCGGTCCATCAGGTAGACGAAGGGGAGGTATTCCAGCGGTTCGGTGAGGTGAATGTTACTGCGCCCGCCGAGCAGTCGGTTCACCGGCTCTTGGACGTTGGGGTTTAAATGAACGGGATAAATCACTTCCACGTCTTCACGTTCGGATAACCGAGATAACGCTTGGCATATGCGCTCAAAGCCATCGCCGAAATTTTCCCGACGATGTCCGGTGACAAGAATGAGCCGCCGAGCCGGATTGAGAAAATCAAATTGTGCGTCAAGTGCGGCGCGGCGCGGCGCGTTGCCCCGCATGCTGTTAACAACATGCAGCAAGGCATCAATGACGGTATTTCCAGTGACCGAAACACGCGCGCTATCGATGCCTTCATTGGCGAGGTTTGCCGCTGCGCCCTCGGTCGGGGCGAAACAAAGGTCAGCGATGCCGTCTGTCAGCTTGCGGTTCATTTCCTCAGGAAACGGCGCATACATATCATGTGTGCGCAAGCCAGCCTCGACATGGCCGACGGGAATGCGGTGATAGTACGCGGCTAATGAGGCGGCTAAGGTCGTTGTCGTATCGCCATGAACCAGAACGCGGTCTGGCTTTTCGCTTTCAAGAACCTTAGAGACACCCCCCAGCACCGCTTGGGTGATGTGCGCCAAATCTTGATCAGCGCGCATGATGTCCAAATCAAAGTCCGGCGTTACCGAAAAAAGTTCCAAAACCTGATCGAGCATCTCACGGTGTTGGGCGGTGACGCATATGCGTGCTTCGATTCCTGGTGCCGCTTCGAGCGCACGAACAACGGGCGCCATTTTGATGGCTTCCGGTCGGGTTCCAAAAATTGAAAGAACGCGCATGTTATTGCTCGATTGGTGCCCAAGACGTTGCGCTCAATGGCGCATGGCGATGGATATCGCGCTGATAGCGGTTAAGCAAGGCCGGCGAGCTGATGCCAGCGCATGTTGTGTCAATGAGTCCAGACGGTTACACTCTGGCCAGCACAGCTATTTTGGTGGTGGTTATGGAATTGTTGTTCGGCAAAACGCGGCGATTGGCCGGGGTGTTTGTCCTGTTTATGGGCACCTTTTTAGTCGCAGCACCGGCTGTCGCGGAATTTGGTTTCTCCGGCATGCATGTGCAGGGCGTCAATACGTCGATCGCCAAGGCGTTGGGATTATTAAAGGCCGAAGGCGTGATGGTGATGGATGTCGCCTTGGGCGGTCCCGCCGATTTTGCCGGGGTCAAACGTGGTGACCGGATCACTAAGTTTCACGGCACACATATCGATACATTCAAGTGTCTGGTCAAGGTGGTGACAGGTACAAAACCCGGTCAGACCATTGCGCTCCATGTTATTCGCGCCACTGGCGAGTTTGATTTGAAGCTTAAACTCGGCACGAAGCCGGTTTCGTGGAAAATCGCCAAGCGGGCGGTGATCAATTTCCCGGCTATCGGTATTACGCTTGCCGCGATTACTCAAAAAATCCGTCAGCGATTTAAAATACGCTGGGGCTCGGTTGGCGTGTTGGTGACGCTAATCGACCCGGAGCTTGCCAGCCGCATGTTGCTGAACCGCGGCGATGTGATTGTTCAATTGAACCAAAAAGACGTTTGGTTGCCCAGCCAAGTGCTTAAAGCTTACAACAAAGCGAAGGTGGCGAACGTTTCGCAAATGCTCATGTTGATCGAACGACCCGATGGTTTCAGATATATGATGTTGCCGGTTAAATAACGTCGAAGCTCAACCAAAATTCCAAATTTCAAACCGAATTAACTGCCGCGCGCGTCGGCGATCATTTTTTTCATGGTTGCGATATCAATGGCGCCCGGCACCAGTTTGCCGCCGATCACGAATGCCGGTGTGCCGTTGATGTCCAACGACTGCGCCAGCCGGTAATTGCGCTCAAGGATGGTTTCGATCGCCGGGTCGTTCATGGCGGTCTTCAGCGCTGCGGCATCAGCGCCGACGCTGGCGGCGATGCTCAGAACTTTTGCCGCCGGCAAGGCGCCGCGCGCCTGCATCATGGCTGCGTGAAAGGATTTATATTTTTTCGGATCGGTTCGCCAAAGCGCCAATGAGATACGTGACGCAGCCACTGATTCAGGGCCCAGAATTGGGAATTCCTTGTAGACGTAGCGGACGTTCAAATCATCCTTCAAGACCTGCTGAATGGCCGGGAACACACGTTTACAGTACCCGCATCGATAATCGAAAAACTCGACGATCGTGACGTCACCCTTCAGGTTACCGCCGACGGGGGCGTCCGGGTCATCGACAAGCTCGGATTTGTTTTCGTGCAACGCCATTTTCGCCTGACGTTTCTTGTCTTCTTCCTGGCGCGCCTGCATGCGCTGAATGGCTTCGATGATCACATGTGGATTGTCGGTAATGTATTGCCGAACCAGGCTCTCGACTTCCTTTTTCTGTAACTCGTTGAGGCCTTTGGCCTCGGCATGGGCGGCGGTTGCACCGGCCAGGAGTAAGGTCGTGGCAACAAGCAAAGCAGAAAAAACGGTTGTGATTTTTTGCATCGAGTTGTTCTTCTCATTCATGCTGGATGGGTTCGTCGGCCCAACTTTAAGTGGTCGCCATCATCCCTGACTTTCCTGCATGCCGCAAGGTGCGCGACTACGGGGATACGCCATGCCACAGGAATTTGACCAACGCGCCGAGGCGCTACCGCGACAAGCGTAACGCCGCCAAATTGACTGTCGCCGGTCGAGGAGAGGGCATCATCACCACGCCGACGAAAGCAATCCGAGTGTTTCGCATATCCAATTCCGGCCAAGCCTGTCCATGCAACGCTGACAGGTCAACGGTTTCAGCCCACCAGCGGCCGAGGTTCTCACGTCCGCCGCGAGCCGTATAGCGCGCGACCTGTTTGTCCTTGGCGCTATTGTCGGCCATATGGATGGAACCTCTTTGCAACGCAGAAGCCCCCCAAGAGATTGTAATGGTGCGGGTATAGGCCGGCATGTCAGATGCCCAAAGGGCCGTTATTGGGTTGCTTCCGGATTGTTCAGGCGTATCCGATAGGCCGATGGTAATCCGAAACGGATGGTCAGCGGTGTGGCCACCGTTGGCCTTCCAGTCCCAAGCGAGGAACGGTGTGGCGAGGAGGCGGGCCTGGACACGGCGGAGTAAGGCATACTCGGCTGACCCCGCCTCCAGATGCAGATACAATCGGTCGTCGCCGGCGCGGATATCCGGCGGCGTGGCTGGCATTCGGCCAAGCTTCATCCATTCATCATTCAACCCCTCGGTCGAAAAACCAGGTAGCGGCTGAACAATATTAAGAACCCCATCAAGACCGACCGCCGATTGGGGCGGTGCGCAGGCGCTGATGGAAAAGGCGCATGCAATTGCCAATAATATTCGATGCCATCGCTTTTCGCGAACCGAGCCGCAAAGCGGTCGCGAAATTTGGCGCCGCTCAACCCAATGGCTCATCGGTTGTTCTTGCGCCGCTTTTGGGTGCGCTCCAGGTCATCGGCCGCCAGCAAAATATCTTCAGCCTGCAGCCATTCCCTGGACCCACGTTTGTAAAGATTTTTGGCCCGTCCGGCCTGGAACCGGGCGACCGGCGGTTTGCCGCGAAGCAGTGCTTCTTCGCCAAGCGCTAGATAACTGCGGCCTTGGTCTCCATTTCGCCCATGGGCGATTGCCAGAAAGCGCCAATTGCTGGCCGATTCACGATCACGCGACAAGGCGATCTCTAGATTGGCGATCGCGGCATTTAATAATTTGGGATCATTGGCCTCGATTTGGGCGCGTGCCAGATCACGGCGTATCAGCGGCGCATCGGGAAGAATTTGAGCCGCCGTCCCATAGGCGCGAATTGATTCGATGATCCGGCCGTTTTCAAACAACATTTGGCCCTTGAGCTCGTGAAAATAAGGATCCTGCGGATGCTCGGCGATCAAGCCATTGATCAATTTCAATGCCGGTTCAAGATTTGTCCGCCGATATTCCGCGATCGCCCTGGCATAGCGCGATTCGAGCGAGGGATCGTTAGTTTTGTATATCCGAATGGTCCGTCCGTAGGGATTGAGAAATGCGAACAGCTTGGCTTTCATACGTCGGTGTAAGGCCGTAAATCTCTCAGTTTCAGGCTGATCGGAAAATTTCGACGTCTCAATGTGATTGGCTAGCGTCGCCATGCGGTTTCTTGTTAGGGGGTGGGAGCGGACGTAAGGGTCTTGTTGCGCTGGACTAAGTAATTCCTGATCGCCAAGCTTTTCCATGAAATTCAGGAGGCCGCGCGCAGATTGTTCGGTTTTCTCCAGATACGAAATGGCGGCGTGGTCGGCGGATGCCTCTTGAGTTCGGTTGTAAGCAAGAAAATTCCGAAGTGCTGCGTTCTGTCCACCGGCGATGATGGCCGCACCGACGTCGCCACGCCCCGACACCACGGCCGCCGCACCGCCCAGCAGGAGTCCCAAAATTGCCGGCCCCGTGCTTTTTGATAGCGCGTCGTGTATACGGGAAAGATGTCCACCCGCGATATGGCCGGTTTCGTGCGCGATCACGCCGATAATTTGACCGGGCGAATCACTATTGATAATGAGGCCCGTATTGATGAATAGTTTTTGGCCGCCGGCAACGAAAGCATTGAGCGAGTTGTCTTTGACGATAAAAATCTTTACATCGCTTCCCTTCAGGTTTGCAGCCTTGAAGATTGGTGAAGCGTAGATACGGATGATATCTTCTGTTTCCGTGTCGAGAATAAGCGACGGGCGTTGCGCACGCGATTGCGCGGAATGACCTGTCAGTGCCGCTAACATGATGACCAAGGCGAGGACTATGCGAAAAATACCGGACACGCGCGAAAATCCACGTTTCGTTTTGCTGTCGACGGCTTGGGATGCCTGCTTCGGGCACCGTAGAGGCCGCTCGTGGTTCAGTCAATTGTTCATGGCCATTGCCGCGATCACCATTTCGGCGTGTTCCTATATTCCCGGGGTATCGGATGAAGAAGAAGGGTTGGACAAAGGCACGGTTGGCTACGTGCAGGGCTTTTTTGGTGGCGTCGCGGCGGACGAGCCGCAGGCGGTACTCATCGCGCGCGACGTTCTTGCCGCTGGGGGTACTGCGGGAGATGCGGCGGTCGCGCTTTATTTTATGCTTTCGGTTACCTATCCCAGCGCCGCCGGCCTCGGCGGCGGCGGCATTTGTTTGGCCCGCGACCCCAAAACCAATTCAATTGAAACCCTCGATTTCCTCAGTCAGACGAGTACAGGGAAACAAGGTGTCCGGGTTAATGTTCCCGGCAACCCGCGCGGATTTTTCGCGCTGCATGCAAAATATGGCAACTTGACCTGGGCGGAAATGATACGCCCGGCCGAGCAGGCGGCACGGTTCGGCACGCAAATATCGCGGGCGTTCGCAAAACAGGTTGAGAAAGCACCGGGCGTCTTTGCGGCATCCGCCGAAGCCCGGGAAATCTTCAACAACGGCCAAGGCGGCGTCATCGGCGAAGGTAGTTTGCTGAAACAGCAGAGCCTATCGACGCTATTGGCCCGCATTCGCTCGCGCGGTGGCGGCACCATTTATTCCGGCCCCTTCGCCCGGCAATTCGCGCAGGCCGCCCAAGATGACGGGGCCGCATTGACCTATGAGGACTTGCGGTCTTTCAAACCCATTTGGCGTGGAAATATTGAGGTGCCTTTCGTTAATCGGACGGCATTGCATTTCCTCATGCCACGGACCCAAGCGGGAACGATGGCGGCGAAAAGTATGGCGCTGGCCATCCATGACAAACGCTATGCCGAAGCAGAAGAGAACGAACGCGGACATTTGGTTGCCGAGGTCACGCAGCGTGCCTTGGTTGATGGCGGTAAAGGATTTGCGAAGATCGAGCGTGAAGACGGTGAGACGGCCATTCAGCTGTCAGGCGACTATATTGAAAGCCTGATGAGCAGTTACCACGATGACAGGGTGGTGCGTCTAGTTGTCGATAAGCCGGTTCAATTGTCGGTCGCCGGGCGGGGCGGCGAGACGAGCTTCACCGTTGTTGACCGCAAAGGTGGTGTCGTCGTCTGTTCGTTGACCATGAACGGGACATTTGGGTCGGGGCGCATGGCCCGAGGCTTGGGCGTGTTCCTTGCGAACCCAGCGGGGTCGTTTGCCGAGCGTGACCTGTCGCTTGGCGGGTTTATCGTGATCAGCAAATTCCGGAAGAGATTTTTCATGGCGGGCGCCGCAAGCGGCGGCGCTGCGGCTCAGTCGGCATTGGCGCAGGTCGTGTTGCGCGCCGGCGCGGGCACGAAAGACAGTCTTGAGACTGCCATGGCACGCAAGCGCCTGTTTCGAAATCCGGCGACGGCCACGACGGAGTATGAAACGGGCCTTGCGCAGTCAGAACTCGACGCCCTCAGGCGCCGCGGCCACGATCTCAAGCCGGTGGAGAAAATTGGTGCCGTCAATTTGGCGATTTGCGAAACCGGCCTGCCGGCGAAAATACCGGTGTGCGGAATCCGCACGGATCCGCGGGGCTTCGGTCTCGCCACATCTCCGGGATCATGAGTCTGAGACGCGCCGGCAAATTGGCAATGAAGGTATCATCGCGGGGCACCATACCGCCTTTCATCGTCATGGATGTGATGCGTGAAGCCAATGCGTTGGAAGCCGCAGGCGAGAACGTTTTGCACCTTGAGGTCGGCCAGCCCGGCACCGGCGCGCCGGGTGGCGTAGTGAAGCGGGTCCGCGAATTGGTCGGCAATCATTTGCTTGGTTACACGGATGCCTTTGGAATCCCCGAGCTTCGCGCCAAGATCGCGGCCCACTATCAGACGGCCTATGGTGTCAGTGTTGATATTGCCAACGTTGTCGTCACAACAGGCTCATCCGGCGCCTTTGTGGTGTCGTTTTTGGCAGCGTTCGATGCCGGCGACCGTGTCGCCCTGGCAAGCCCTGGATACCCCGCCTATCGCAATATCCTGACGGCGCTCGGTGTTGATGTTGTTGATATTCCTGTCGGGCCGGACACCAACTTTCAGCCGTCAGTGGAAATCCTCGAAAGTCTTGTATCGGGTGGAGAATCAATTGACGGTTTGATCGTCGCCAGTCCTTCGAACCCGACCGGCACGATGCTTCAGCCCGAAGAGGTTGCTGAACTGGCTCGCTACTGTGACACCGCCGGCATCCGATTGATATCCGACGAAATTTACCATGGCATCACATTTGGCGTGCGTGCCGAAACCGCGCTCATTGCATCGCCCAGCGCTGTGGTGATCAACAGTTTTTCTAAATATTACTCAATGACGGGGTGGCGGTTAGGCTGGATGATTGTGCCCGATGATCTACTCAGGGCAGTTGAATGTTTAAGCCAAAACCTGTTCATCTCACCGCCGGCGGTTTCCCAGCAAGCCGGTGTAGCTGCGTTTGATTGCGCAGAGGAATTGGATGGTAATGTTCAGCGATATGCGGAAAACCGTGCGCTGCTTCTCCGCGAATTGCCCCGCGCAGGATTTCGAAATCTAGCATCGGCGGACGGCGCTTTTTACATTTATGCCGATATTGGCGATCTGACCAACGACAGCGAAGCGTTCTGCAAGCGTATGCTCACCGAAACTAATATCGCGGCGACGCCGGGGACGGATTTCGACCCTGACCGGGGCCATCGGTTCCTCAGATTATCGTTTTCCGGTGAGACCGCCGTCATGGCCGAAGCCGCCGAACGCCTCCGCCACTGGCTCGCATGAGCACCAGTCGCGGCGACGTAGCGGCGTTTAACTAATGTAGAACTTCAGCGTTAGTCTGCGGACGCCCGTTGCCACCAGCCACGTCGCGGCTTCTCCGTTGCCTGCTCGCTTGCCCCAACTTCAACCACGGAATTATCGGCCTCCGCGATTGAACTCAATTCTGGCTTAGATTTGGGCTCGGGCGACGGTTCTGGTTTTACGACGTCGGCTTCCGCTGCGGCAGTTGGCTTAGCTGCAGCTTTGCGCCGACGTTTGGGTTTTTCCGCTGGCGCATCGGCTGTTGCGGTATCGCCCGTTTCGGTGCTGGTTTCGGTCTCGTCGGTTGCAGCCTTGTCCGCCTTTGTGGCGGTCTTCGTCGTCCGGCGGCGGCGTGGCTTCTTTGCCGGTTCAGCGGCTTGTTCCGCTTCGGCATCTGTGTCGGTGTCGGCCGTTGCTGATTCAGCCGATTCCTCTGCGTCAGCTTTCTTCGTCCGGCGCCGGCGCTTCGGTTTTTCCGCAGCTTTGGCTTCGGCTTCAACTGCCGTCCTATCCTCACTCTGATCGGGCAGAGCGATAGCCGCGGGGGCAGCCTCTTCAGGTGCTGCCAGCAATTCCGTTGTTGCCGGGCCTTCAATCAAAATCGGCTCACCGTCAGATGGGGCAGCACTATCGGCACCTTCGGCGGCTTCAATCGCGGTGCCTTCAGTTTCTTCGGTACGCCGTTTGCGCTTCCGACCGCCACGCCGGCCTCGGCGCCGACGGCGGGTGCTGTCTTTGTCGTCCGGATTAGCGGTGGTTTCCGTTTCCTCGGTGTTCGTCGTCGCGGCGGCTTCGACCGTTTCTTCCGTAGTTTCATCTTCGGTCGCTGCATTGGAAGATATATCGGCATCATCGCGTTTGCCGCGACGTCGCGGTCTGCGTTTGCGGCGGTGTTTCGAGCCGTCATCACCGGAGTCATCACCGCGCCCATCGGACTTGCCGGTGCGCATGATGCTTTCGCTTTCGCCTTCGCGGTCAATGCGCATAGCCGGCGGAATCAACGTGTCGTCGTTTTCCAGCAATACCGTCAGCCCGTATCGTCCTTCCACTTCCGCCAAAGATTGGCGTTTTTGGTTCAGAACGAACAAGGCCACACTGGTTGCTACATGGACGGTCAAAACGCCGTCACGTTTGCGCATGCCTTCTTCTTCGATGGCGCGAATGACCTCAACGGCAGTTGTGTCAGTTGATCGACGAACACCGGTGCCTTCACAATACGGGCAGGGCTCGGAACTGGTTTCAATCAGACTGGGCCGCAACCGTTGTCGCGACAGTTCCAACAATCCAAACGGGCTGATCCGGCCAATCTGGATGCGTGCCCGGTCGGGGCGCATGGCTTCCTTTAAGGCGCGCTCGACCTTCACTTGATTGCGATGGTTTTCCATGTCGATGAAATCGGTAACGATGAGGCCGGCCAAATCCCTGAGCCGCAATTGCCGGGCGATTTCCTCGGCAGCATCAATATTGGTCCGAAGCGCGGTTTCTTCGATATTGCGTTGCTTGGTGGCGCGGCCCGAATTGACATCGATAGAGACCAGGGCCTCGGTCGGGTTGATGACAATATAGGCACCTGACTTCATGTGAACTTCAGGCGAATGGATGGCATCCAGCTGTCCATCAATCTGATATTTATGATTTAACGGCACGCCTTCGTCTTTGTAGCGCTGCACTTTCTTGGCGTGGCTCGGGATCAGGATTTTCATGAAATCCTTGGCCATCCGATACCCGTCTTCGCCGTGGATGATAATTTCATCAATCTCCTTGGTGTAGAGATCGCGGATCGAACGTTTGATCAAATCGCCTTCTTCATGCACGAGGCATGGCGCAATGGAACCGAGCGTCATATCGCGCACTTGGTTCCAGAGCCTGAGCAAATAGTCGTAATCGCGTCGAATTTCGGCTTTTGAGCGTTTTGAGCCCGCTGTTCGCACAATGACGGCCATGCCTTCGGGAATGCCCAGTTCATTGACGACGCTTTTCAGCCGCTTGCGGTCTGGCGCGTTACTGATTTTGCGGGAAATTCCGCCGCCCCGGTCGGTGTTCGGCATCAGCACACAATATCGACCAGCCAACGACAGATAGGTCGTCAACGCGGCACCTTTGGTGCCGCGCTCTTCCTTGACCACTTGGATCAGCAATATCTGGCGGCGTTTGATGACTTCTTGAACTTTGTAGTGCCGACGGAGTGAAGCGGGCCTGCGGGCCTCGATTTCCTCGCTGTCATCGCCCCCGAGTGTTTCAACCGCAGCGTCTTCGGCGGCTTCGACATCGTCGTCAGCGTTTGATGCCGCATCGGCGCGAGCTTCGGCTATCAGCGTTTCGCGGTCGGCGACGGGAATTTGATAATAATCAGGGTGGATTTCATTAAACGCCAGGAATCCGTGCCGGTTTCCGCCGAAATCGACGAAAGCCGCCTGCAGCGACGGCTCGACGCGCGTCACTTTGGCGAGATAAATGTTACCCTTGAGTTGACGACGCCGTTCAACTTCGACGTCGAAATCTTCCAATCTTGTATTGTTGACGATTAGCACCCGGGTCTCCTCGGGATGCGAAGCGTCGATAAGCATGCGTTTCGTTGCCATTAAATTCAAAGCTCCAATGCGTACGGGTTCGTCTTGCGAACGCAAGGCCTGACCCGACGCGTGTTTCAGAAAAGCCGGTGGCGGCAGCGGCGCCGTGCTCGACCGAAAAATTCGGTCCAGTCATCTCTGGCAAAATCCGCGCGGCTCGGTCCGGCATGGTGATACAAACCTTTGAGGTGTGTTCTTTAAGTCTTCGGTTTCAGCATACGATCCAGAAATTGGCTCTCGTGGATAGTATGCATTCGCCAGCCCATCGACCATGAATGCCAAAAAGAAATGTTTCTTTTCAACAATTGGACGACGTCGCATTAACATAACGGTAGGACTTTCTTTCGACAATGCAGAATATTCATCTTGTTTGGCCGTGATCGCGTCGAATGAATGGCCGCTTGACGCATAATGTTAATTGCATTGTAGAACCATCGCGCCGTATATATTGGGATCAAATGTGGATAAGTCGCTAAATATGGGGTTCATGACCCGACGATTCCGGAAATTGCTATTCGGCGTGCAAGTCGTCGCGTTGTCGCTATTGAGTGTCAGCGTCGGCGCGGCAAGCACGGTAGTGACCGATATTCGTGTCGGCGCAGTCAATGAAACGACACGAATCGTGTTTGAATTTACCGAACGGCTTTCTTTTCGGGTGTTCACTTTGGCCGATCCTTACCGTGTCGTCATCGATATGC
>Ga0233433_10002368_pt1 | contig 16624 bp, 21 predicted proteins | sample SI_122_August201_5_FD_179868 | JGI IMG/M metagenome (GOLD analysis project Ga0233433, IMG submission 179868) | Seawater microbial communities from Saanich Inlet, British Columbia, Canada - SI_122_August2016_100_MG | ecosystem: Environmental > Aquatic > Marine > Inlet | place: Canada: British...
TCAATTGGATAAATTAATTTATAAACATGATAAAGATGTAAATTTATTTTTAAATAATACAAATATTGATGATAAATTACAATTTTATGATAATATGCCTGAACTTCATTTATTATCTACTTTATTAGATTCAGATAAATTCAAATCAATTAAAAAAAAACTAATGGATAATAATGATAATGAACAAGGTTTTTCAATGGATGTTTTATTTTCATTGAAAGAAAATAAACAAGAATTAGAATTTAAAGAATATGTAAAACAATTATTTGAATATATATGTGGGACTGATAAACATTGTATTTATGAACGTATTAAATCATTATCAATTCGAAATAAGAGTAGAACTTTATTAAATAATGATCATTTTACGACTCAATTATGGTTTTTACCATTTGGAATTGGATTAAAAATAGATGATTTAAGTCAATGTATTAGGCAATTAATGAATGAATTTGATGAATTCAATCAATATGAAATTATGATTATTAATTCAAAAATGAAAAAACTAAAAAGTTTAAAAGAATCTATTTTTGATACTGAAATCGAAGTCAAAGAAAAAGGTAAAAAAGGATTAATTCTTCTTGCTGGAAATCAATGTAGTCTTGGTATAACTTTACCTTTAGTAGATATTGTATTTCTACTAAATAATATTACATCATGTGATAAAATTATGCAGATGATGTATAGATGTATGAGTGAATCAAAAACGGGATATAAAAAATTAGGATTTGTTGTTGATTTTAATATTAATCGTGTATTACATACGTTTATAGATTATCCTGTAAGTTATGATAAACAATTAAACAGTGGTCAAAAGATTGAATACATGATTGAAAATAAACTTATACATTTAGATGAAGATATTTTTGAATCAAAAGAAAATAGAGGTAAATTAATTAACACATTATTAAATATTTGGAAAAATGAACCTGATAATGAAGTTCAACTGTTGATGAAAAAAATTAAACATTCATCGATTGATTTAAATGACAAAGATCAATATATATTAAATCAAACGTTTAGTAGTCTTGGAAATTGTATAGATGGACATTTTGTAAAATTTGATGATGAGATACATCAATCTTTACCAAAAGGTAGAATCCACACTCCTTTAATTGAAGCAATTGAAACTAAAGAAAAACAAGATATTGATGAAGAAGATGACTTAAATGATATTTCATTTGAGCAAGATATATTACCTTTTGTATTACCTTTATTAGGTTTAATGAATTGCGAAATAGATGAACATCAAGATTTTGAATCTATGAGTACATATGTAAATAATAATGAAGAATTATGTAATGTTATGAATGATTATTGCGAACATGTATGGGATAAAAAGAATTTATTTCAAATTACTCATCTTTTAGGAATGAAATATTTAAAAACGAATTTGGATATAAATAATATCTTATTACAATTTAAGATGGTGTCCAAATCCTTAATTAATAAACCCAACGAACTTCATGATTATTTAAAAAAAAGTCTTAAACCTAAAGAACTTGAAAAAAAGAAATTTGGTGAAGTTTTTACTCCCATGGAACTTATTGATGAAATGATGGACAAATTAGATTATTATTATAAAAAAGATCACAAAAAATCTATTTTTAGTGACCCTTCATTAAAATGGTATGATCCTGCTGGTGGAATGGGAAGTTTTCCAGTGAATGTATTTTACAGACTTGATAAAGGACTTAAAAAAAATATACCAAATGATGAAAAACGTAAAAAACATATATTAGAAAATATGCTTTATATGAGTGAAATTAATAAAAAGAATTGTTATATTTTAAATAAAGTATTAAATGCGGGTAAATATAAACTTAATATTTATTGTGGAGACAGTTTAAAGGTAGATGTATTTAAAAAATTTAATATTGATTCATTTGATGTAATAATGGGTAATCCACCTTTTTCATCTGATTCAAAAAAAGCAACGGGTAAAACAATTTGGCAAGAATTTGTTATTAAGAGTATTGCTGAATTGTCAAAAAACGGTTATTTAACGTTTATTCATCCATCTCAATGGAGAAAACCGGAATCTGAACAGTCACGTTTTGGTGGTATTTTTGATTTAATGACTCATCAACATCAATTACTTTATTTAGAAATGCATAATACAAAAAATGGTCAACATGTCTTCCAATCTGGAACGCGTTATGACTGGTATATCTTAGAAAATAAAAAGGCTTCAAAAAAAACAGACATTATTGATGATAAATATAAAAAAATAAGTTTAAATTTAAATGAATGGGATTTTTTACCAAATAATAATCATGAATTGATTAAAAAATTATTAAAAAAAGAAAATGAAGAACCTGTAAAAATCATAAAAAATAGTAAATATTATACATTGGCGAAGCACACATCAACCAAAAAACAAGGTGATTTTAAATATCCATTGGTTCATTCTACACCAAAAAGTGGTGTTCGATATTATTATTCAAATACTAAAGACAAAGGTCATTTTAAAATACCAAAAATCATTTTTGGTGAAAGTGGAATATCAGAAGTTATAATTGATTTAGATGGTAAATATGGCATGACAGAAAGTGCTATGGCAATAGAAGTAAAAAATGAATCAGAAGCAAAAAAACTTAAAAAAGTATTAGAATCAAATGAATTTCAAGATATTCTTAATGCTTGTAGTTGGTCTAATTTTAGAATTGATTGGCGATTATTTGCTTACATGAAAAATGATTTTTATAAATATATTAATCATTAAAATTATATAAGTAAATAATAATGAATACTTTTTTATATGTGTTATTTTTAAGTTCTATATTAATAATTATTATTTTATTAAATAAAAATAATAATCTTGAACATTTTAAAATAGACCAAAATGAAATTAAATCATATTTTAATCAATCATTAAATATATCATATCCAAAATATAGAATTAAAAAAAATACTATTTTTGTTTCCATTGCGAGTTATCGTGATGATGAATGTTCAGATACATTAGAATCTTTATTTAAAAATGCTACTCATCCGGAAAATATTTATGTGGGGATTTGTTCTCAAAATCATCCAAATAATAAGAATGAAGAATGTATTCCTTCTCATTTTAAATATTTAGATCATATTAGAATTAAGCGATTAAAACACACTGATGCTTTAGGGCCAAATTACGCAAGATATATGTGTTCTCATCTTTGGAGAGGGGAAGAATATTATATGCAGATTGATAGTCATATACAATTTATAAAAAATTGGGACAAAATTATTATTAATATGTATAAATCATTACCCCATCCAAAATGTGTTTTAACTCATTATCCGCCAGCATCATTTGATTCAAAGCCATCTCACACATGTTCTTCACATTTTGAAAATAATTTTCATATTATTTCAGAGGCTAAAATCATTGAAAATGAAAAAATAAATAAACCCATTCGAACACCTTATTTTTCTGCAGGTCTATTTTTTACTAACTCTCATTTTTTATATGAAATTCCTTATGATCCGTATATACCTTATTTATTTCAAGGTGAAGAAATATTAATGGCATCACGTTTATATACAAATGGATGGGATATGTATAATTTATCTAAGCCTATTGCGATTCATAATTATGAACGAGATGATAAACCTCATTTTTGGAATGATAATTCTCATAAAAATTGGGAAGAAATACAAAATGAGTCAAATAAAAGATATTATAAAATGATTGGTCAGAAAACTGAAATTCATCCTGAATTTAAGTATATGTTAAAAAAATTTGGAATGGGTAATATACGTTCAATTGATGATTATTTTAATTTTACAGGTATAAATATGAAAAATAAAAAAGTAACATCAAGATGTGGATATCGTTTTAATGATAATAAAAATCAATGGTTAAAATTATAATTTATATATTTAATAAAATTAGTTTTTAATATCTAATTCTTGAATTTTAGTAGATAGATCATCATCTTTTTTTTCATTTTTATTTATTTTTTGTCCAAGCATTAAATCGTTATCAAATTCATATGTTTGAAATGCATCATTTAATGTGTCACATTGTTCAATATAATTATCATACAAAGACTCATATTCTTCATTTTCAATCATATAGTTAGGTGTTGTACGCCAACTATTAGGAGAACATTGATAATATTCATCCCAATCATGAATAATTTTAGACAATTTAGATAATAAAATCCAATCAGTATTAATACGGTTTTTTAATGTTAATGCTTCTTCATTAGATGATGGTATTGATTCAATTTTAGTATCTCTCCATTTAGAATAATCTAAAATTCCTTCATTTTTATCAAAATTTTCAATTTCTTTAATCAAATCAACTTTTTTTTTATTAATTTTCTTACTTGTTTTTTCTGACACAGTCTTAGTTTCAATACCAAGTGATTCAGCAATATTTTGTAATTCAATTAATTTCATAGATTTATACGATTTTTCCATTGTTCTGTAATACAAAGATATTCTTTTATTATTTTATTTTTCTATAAAATTTCAATTTTTTTTTATAATAACCTTTATAACAAATATTATAAGAATAATCATAAAAATTAAATAACTACGTGATATATAACTCCAATTTTTCCAATGATAAAATTTTGAATTTTTATCATTTTTTTGAATTAAATTTAAATAATAATCATAATCTTTTGATGATAAATATGAAATCCATATACTAAACAATAATAAAATAACACTCATTATCTTAAATAAAAGATTAAATTTTAATGTGTAACTTAATCCAAATAAAGTTATTCCTAAGGTAGATGTTACAAACATGTTACGTTGCGCGGATAGCATATTACTATATACTTGATGAGGATTTTCTAAATAATTTATATTGTTTTTACTTTCCATTATTATTAATAAATATATATTTTTTACATTTATTTAAACATTTTTTTTGAATAACCTATTACAGCACATGTGACACGTTTTCCTGCATGTCCTGTAGTTAAACTATCACTGTGTCCTCCTAAGCCTAAATCATCTTTATCTTTATGTATCACGATTGCACGACCAATAATATTTGATTTAGTACCACGTAATTTAATTAGATCATCTACCATTTTAATTTTAGCATTACCATTTTTATCAAAATAAATATTTCCTAAATCACCTACATGACGTTCAAATGAATTTGGGCCACCATGATTTTTATGAAAAGGATTAAAATGAGCACATGCTCCATCACATTGATCACTTAAATCACCTGCTTCATGTACATGAAATCCGTGATATGATTTTTTATAAAGATTACTTTTTAATGAACCATCAATAATGACTTGATTATTTTCTAAATCTTCATAAAAATTAATAGATCCTTTAACATTTAGATGATCAAAAAAGGTAGTTGCGATAATTGGTGTTTTATTCATATAAATAAAATTGATTTTTTTTTATATTATAATTATTTAATTTTTCATTACAATCATTTATCTTATATAATAAATCTTGATAAGTATATCCTTTCCAAATATTGTTTTCTTTTTGTTTTAAAATTATTTTTGTGGGTTGTTTATTAATTTGATTTAAGAAAAGTTTAGAAATATTTTTCATAATTCTATTTAAAAATAGAAATATTATTTTAAATATATTTAATTATATATATGATTACTGCTTTTTTATTAGAAGGATGTGGATATAGTGAGGCTGCTGGAAATATATTAAAATCAAAAAAAATAAAACATCAAATAATTAAAGTGCCACAAGATGAAAAAATAAAAAATAATTATAAAAAAAAACATAAAATGAATACATTTCCTCAATTATTTTTTACAGATGAAAAAAAGAAAACGTATAAAATTGGAGGATATGATGATTTAATATATTATTTAGATTATATAGAAAATATAAAATCTAATAAATTAAATAAAGATTTTATTTTATTTTTAATCAAAAATAAAAAGTTATAATATAATATAATGTTTAAAAATAAAAATTTAATTTATGTAATTTTTTTAATTGCGATTTTAATTTTACTTGTCCTCTATTATATGAAAAATAAAAGTGTTGAAAATTTTTCTACAAAATGTAATAAGTTATGTACAAAATTAAAAAATAAAAATGATAATGAAAAAAAAAAATGTTATCAATGTAGAATAGATAAAAATCAAGAAAAAATTAATGAATTAGAAAATAATAATACCGATAATACTGTTACTGGTGATATGGATAATAACACTAATGATACTGATGATATGGATGATATGGTTGAAACTAATAATATGGTTGAAACTAATGATATGGTTGAAACTAATGATATGGTTGAAACTAATGATATGGTTGAAACTAATGATATGGTTGAAACTAATTATTTTGATGATATTGGTACTGATGGTAGTGATACAAATAATGAAGAAACATATCTTTCAGGTATTGAATCTTATAAAAATTTTTCATTATTTTAAAATTTTTTTTCTTATTAGAATATATATGTTTAATTTAAAAAATAATAAAAATATTTTTATTATTACAATTATACTAATTATTTTATTAATTACTGTTTTATATTTTAAAAAAGAGCAAAATATAGAACATTTGACATTAATAAATGTAGGTAAAAACAAAAATTGTAATAAAAAACTAGATAAATTAAGAAAAGAAAAAAATAAAACAATATCTAACATTAGAAAAAGAAAAGATAATCTTAAAAGTCGATTATATGCATTAGAAGAATCACAATTAGAAAATAATTATGAAAATATGCAAAAAGATTTATTATTAGAAGAACAAGATGAAAAATTAGATGAAATAAGAAATGTTATAAATTATTAAGATATCTATAATTATAAAAGTTAAATTAAAGAATTATTTTTATTTATTTGTTTATTTAAAATATTGATATTTTCATTATTTTGTTGAATTTTATTATTTAATTTAGAATGTTGATGAGTAGATAATTCTTCTTGTAACTCATAATCAGGTAATAATTTTTTATAACCTGTATAATTAACATAAAATTTATCTGTATTTTCATCGATACAATAATTACATTGATAATCATATTTACATCCATTTTCTAAATTTTTATCTTTACATATGCCTCTTATACATCCTTTTTTACATTTTAACATATTTTTTGAATCATTCCCTCTAGACATTGATTGAATATTATATATTTTTAATCCTTTTTGATGTTTATAAATATAATTAGTATTATTAATTAAATAATAGATGATGAGTAATATTAAAATAATTAATGTAAAAAAAATTACAATATGTAATATTTTATTTATTATTGAATTTGTATTATTCATATATGAATAACAAATATATTTTATTTTATTTATTTAATAGGATTTCATTTTTTAAATCTTTATATTTTTTATTTGTTGTTAAGTTTTCAGTATATCCTTCTAAGGTTTGATATTGATGACAATCAAAATTATTTCCTTTAGAATGTAACTTTAAAAAATTATTTATTTGATCATAACTTTCACACACTTTATAAGGACAACATGGAGTACAAATTGAAAAATAAATATCTAATATTTTTTTAAAATTAGATTTATTTAAATAAACACATACCAATTCTACATATAATTCATTAAATTTATGAATTTTGTTATTAAAATAGGCTTGTTTTAAAACATATTTCATTGGTAAATTTCCTTGATTATTTAAATCACTTATTAAAATAATTTTTTCTTTATTTTTTTTACATTTCAATAAAATCGTTAAATATGTTTTTTTATATTCTTCAAATATTTCATTATTCATTTTTTCATTATCTATAAAGAAATAAACAATTGGCCAATATTTGGTATTAAATTGAATCATTATTAAATTATATTTCTTTTATTTTAAGTTCATTCAATTAAGTATTTAATGACGATCAATAAAATTATTATATTTTCCTGGTTGATTTAATTGACTTATTTCAAATACAAGTAAATTTTCTTGACCTCTAAAATTAAATAATGATCCATCATAATTTAAAAATTCTATATCTAACCAAAATAATTTTCCTAATGGTGGATTAAAATATTTTATTACACCATGTACAGGTGTAGTTGATTGATTAAAAATAGTACTTCCTGTATTTAATAACGGTATTACTGTATAAGCATTATTAGATGCATTAATTGAATTTAAACGTTTGGCTTCCGTCACTTTTAATATCACATAAGGTTTATTATTAATTTGATATACATTTGGACTTTCTAAAACTGAAATATTATTAACAATTTGTCCTGTTAAACCTGCAGGATTTGTTGTTCCAATATTTTCAACATGAAGGGTAAAATCGTTTTTAATTTCATAAACAATTAAAGAATAAGTAGTACCACCTGATTCTAATAGAAAATAATCTCCTTTATTGAATATTTTTCTAAAATCTAATATTTCTAAAGTTGCTGAAGATGCTGTCAATTTAAAAAGATCATAATCTTCTTCACTTACAATACCTAATGCAGTAATTGATGTAATATCAATATAAGATAAATCAATTTCATTTGACATATATGTTTTATTTAAAAAACCAATTGTTTTATCAATACTTTGGATTTTACATGGACTACAACTTGTATTTTGTTCATAATTTAAATTATAGATAAAACTTTCACCGGTGGAATTATTAGATTGTATTCGAAATTTAAGATTATTACTATTTTGAGTAAAATTATATTTATTATTTAAATTTGAAAATAAATCACCTTTTTGTCCATTTAATACTTGAAGTAATAATTCATTATCATATTGACCTTCTGGAATTTCTATTCCTTCTAATGGATTATTTAATTCACTTATGTAAAATTTATTATTATTTTCAGAGATATTATAAAATGTATTTGGAACTTGCGCTAAAACAAGTTCAAGAGAAGTAACATCTCTAAACTCTTCTGTAATCTCAACACGATATTGATTTGAATCAGGATATTTTAAATAATCTCTGTCACGACTATCAATCACTATATGCTTAGTAATTGTACCATGTGTAACATTTCTATCAGGTGGTTTAATAATTGTTTGATTATAATCATGTTTGACTTGTTGTATATTTGGATTGAATGAATTAGGAAAATTAGAAAAATTAGAACTCATCTATACAATATACATATATAATTGATTTTAAATTAAAAATTATTTTATAATTTTGTAATAATTTTGAAATTAAATCCTTTTAAAATAATATGGAAATAAAAAATGAATATTTAGAAAATTTAATTCGTAAAAAATTATTTAAAGATTTTGATAAATGGGATAAAGATGATTTTCATTTTTTAATAAGTTTATTAAATTACCCTAATTATTGTGCTTTAGGTTTAATTATTCTTACTAATTTAAAAAATTGGATTCAATATAGTTCTGGTCATTTTTTTTATACTATTGAGCATCTTGAAAAAATATTAAATAAATTTAGTTTTAATTATGATATTTATGATGATATTATAAATAAAAATAATAATATTAATAATAATAATTTAAAAAGAGAAAATATTAAAATTAATATTCAAAAAAAAGAAAATAAAAAGGAAAATAAATCATTATTTAATGATATAAATTTATTTAATAATGAATATGAGGATAATATATTTGAAATAAATGATTGGTTATCAATTGATATTTTTAGTTTTACATTTTGGATTATTTTATTTATTATTTATTTAATTATTCATTTATTTACAATAAAAGATAAATCATTAAAAGAATCAAATGTAAATGATTATTATTTTAATTTAGAGAATGAACTTTTTAAACACACATTTAATCCAAAAAAATATGAAAATGAAACAAATAAAATTCCTTTACAAATGGATTTTAATTTAGAAAATATTAATTTTCCTAAAAATAAAATTGAACTATTTACACAAATTTTTAAATTAATTTATAAATATATATTTTAAATTATTTAAATTTTAATAATATTATATTATTTTTAATTTAAAAATAATATACTTTATTTATAAATGATATTAGATGAATTTTATTCTAAAAAAAATATTAATGTTTTAAAAAATATTCTTCAACATGATTTGAAAAAAAAAAATATTCAAAATTTTTCAAAATTAGACATTTATTTAAATAAATCAATGAATTATGTTAAACAAAATGTTTCAAATACACCTCCAAAAAATATGAACAAAGATAAATATTTATTTTTATTAAATAAAAAAGTGTATGAACTTGTTATGCCTTTATATAAAAATAATTCAACAATACAATCAAATAATCAAGAAATAAATAATACAAAAGTTAAAAATGAATCAAAAACAGTTCAAAATAATTTATTTGATCCTGATATTTTAAAAAATTATAAAACAGAAGATACTGTAATTGAATATCCTAAGCCTGCTTCACTTACAAATAAAAATGTAGATAATAATTTTGATAAATTACAAGAAGAACGAAAACTTTTATATCCAAAAGTAAAAGAGGTTAATTTTAATTTAGACACAAAAGAAGACAATAAAGCAAATACAGTTGAATTATATAATGATTTATTAAATACATATAATAGTCAGGTTGGTAGTCTTGAAAGTTTTGAAAATAGTCAAAAAAATATGAATCAAGTAGTTGATCAATATGCAGAAAATATAGAAGATTTTCAGTATTCTAATTCAGAAATAAATAAACTTACTCCAATTAATCAATTAAATCAAATTAACAATGAAAAGAAAAATAATACTAATGATTCAATAGAAAATTTTCAAAATTTTTTAAAAATGAATAATAATGAAATTAGTAAAGATAATCAACAATTAAATGAACAATTTAAATCTCAACCTCCTTCTATACAGTCCATACAACCTAAAATAGAACAAGATAGTAAAATTTTCAGTAATGTACAAACAAGTAATGCAAATATATTATTAAAAGAACCAGATTATCAACAAATTTTAAAAACAGATTCAATTGTTATTGATTCACGATTTAGAAATTTAGAACTTTTTCCTAATCAATGTGAATTTATAATCAAATTTAATCCAAATGATAATAATTTTATTTTTAAAACATATAAAGATGCAAATGATATTACTTTAATTCGTCAAAAAAAAATTGTCATTGGTAATTATTCTGATAATGATATTGGTGAAACATTTGATAATATTGAAAAAGTTGTATGTAAAGCAGTGACAGTTCCTACCCATTCATATGAATATGTCGGTATTATTGATAATACTATAAGTACAGATGATTTTGGTCTTACATTATTTAAAGATAGTTATTTATTATTAGAAATTCCAGAATTGAGAAGTCCATATCGAGGAGGAACAAAACAAATTAAAAATTCATATGCTATGTTACGTATTGATCATGGAAGTAATCTTCAAAATTTAAATTTATCATCAAATTTTGCTAATTTAGTAGTGTCAGATGAAACAATGATATATAAACCTGTTACATTAGGGAAATTAGATAAATTTACATTAAAACTGAATAATAAAAATGGTCGTATTTATAATTTTGGAATTGATAAATTATATATTCAAAATTTTAGTAAAGGTGAACTCAAATATTTAGGATCTTGTGGTAAAAAAGCATATAGTACTAAATTTGAAATACAACGTACTAATGATGAATATATTAAATATTGTAAAACCTTTTATAATTTAGATGGATGTAATATTATTAGTGATAATCCACTTCAAATTCGTGATTTACTTTATTTTTATAAAACTATTCCTAATGAAGATGAATCAGTCTTTTTTGAAAAAAATGTAAAGGTCAATCAAGTAAATTTTAATGGTAAATACACAGATATAAAATTAATTTATAATGATAATGAAAAAGAATATTTTGTTAATTTTGTTGATTTATTTAGAAGTTTTATGACAACAACTGAAAATTATTCAGATTATTATTTAGTGATCGTTGAAAATGGTACTAAATATAATTTTAAAGTATTTGATGTTGACGAAACATTTATCAGTGTTGAACACTTCACTAATTTTCCTAATTTCTTAGATTTAGATATATTAATTGTTGGTTTAACTAAAGCAAATAAAAGTGGTATTTTTGATGAAAATATTGATTCATTATTTAATATTAATGGATATAATGTTATTTCAATAAAAAATACAAATGACACAAAAAATAATTTAGGTAAATTTATTGTAGAAATTGATTATCCTTATGCAAATTTACCTTATTATCTTAAAAATAATTTATTTAATAAAGATGATTTATTTTTTATACAAGATAAAAAACAAATTAGTTATGTATTTTCAATAACATATCATGTTAAAGATTATAATCAACTTGATTCTTATTTAAATGAAAGTGGAAATAATTAATAATATCTAATTTTCTTCAATATTGTCTTTTTTTTCTAAAAAATCAAATCTACAATTTGGACAAGAACTATTCTTTTTTAACCATTTATCAATACATGTTTTATGATATGTATTAGAACAACATGATAATTTTCTTTTATATTTTTTATAATAAAAAGGTTCAAAACAAATAGGACACTCTTCTTTGTTGATTAGATCAATATCATTTTTCTTTATATAAATGGCTTTCCCTAATATTTCATTAATTTCTTTTGAATTTTTAAAAAAATTAGGTAAATCATCTATATTTTGATTTAATTGATGATCAACAATAAATTCAAATTCAATCATGTAACGATTTTCTTGACTATCTGTATTTGAATTTATATTTGTGATCTGCAGTATATTATCTTGAAATTCATTTAATAAATTTTGAATCTCTTCTAAAGCATGTGGATTATTTAAATTAATATCATGACTCATTAATTTAATAATTATAAAAAAATCTTTAAATATAAAAAAATAATTATTGAGCATAGATTAATGTCCATTCTTTTGCTGTTTTTTTATAATTATTATAATCTTTTTCATATAAAGAAGCAATATCTGGAACTAATGGGTCTTGTGTATTTGGATCATTCAATAACGAACAAACGGATAATAATATTTTTGATAATGTTAAACTACTATTCCAACTATTCTTTAATATATCTAAACAAATATTACCATTATGATTAATATTTGGATGAAAAATTCTTGTTTTAAATATTACATTAGGTGGTTTAATTGGATAATCTCTTGGTATATAAATATTTAATTTAAATATACCTTGTTCATAAGGTGTATTTTCAGGACCAATAATTATTGCTTCCCATTCAAATAAATTATCATTTATTGGATATGCTGATATATTAGATATTGTATGTTTTTTAAATTCATCATATTCATTATTTAATCTTCTTAAATTCATATCTATATGATATTATTAATTATTATTTAAGTATTATTGTAAATATTTTTTTAATAATAATAATATATGGAAAAATATGAACGACCATGGGGATGGTATATAAATGTAAAAGAAGAAAAAAATCAATTTAAAATAAAACACATTTGTGTATTTCCTAAAAAAAGATTATCTCTTCAAAGTCATAATAGAAGAAGCGAACATTGGGTTATGGTTAAAGGGAAAGCAAAAGTTCAAGTAGGAAAAGATTTCTTGATATTACATAAAAATCAAAATGTATTTATACCAAAAGAAACACTTCATCGTATAGAAAATCTGGATGAATCAGAAAATGTTGAATTTGTTGAGACTCAAATTGGTGATTATTTAGAAGAAGATGATATTATAAGATATGAAGATGATTATGGACGAATATAAATTATCTAATTTTTGTTTGATTTGGATTTAGAAAAATATCATTCATTTTTTTTAAATTTGTTATTTGATTATCAATTTGACCAAAATTTTGATCTTGATGTTTTATATTTTTTATTTTAATTAAAAAAAATAAATTTATTAATTTCATATTGTTTAATAGTTTAATTTTTTATTTATTAATTAAAAATCATTTTTTATTTAAAATTTAAGTTGTATTTATATTATATGTATCAGTTTATTTTTAATTATTTATTTAATAGTTTAAAAAATAATTATTATGATTTAAAAATAAAAAATAATACATTGAATACTATTAATTATTTTAAGTTTGAATATTTTTTATATATTAAATTTTATTTTATCTATTTATTTTTAAGTCATTTAAAACATAAACAATTTTTATTATATTCCATTTATCTCTATCTACAAAAAATAAGTGGTGAATTATGTATGGAATTAAATAATCATTATTCAATCACATCTGAAAATAATATTGATTTTTTATATCAAACATCAAATCATTTTTTTAATTTATTATTATTTTGTCATATCTATTTTTCAAAAAATATTTATATTATAAATAAATTTTTTATTATTTTAAATATTAGTTTATTTAAATTAGGTAATATAACTCAAAAAATGTATAAAAAAAGAATAAAATGTATTGAAAATGGTGATGATTTTGAAGATAGTTTTGACTTTTTATTTTTAATCCCAAATATGGAAAATATTAATAAAACATTGTTAAAAACAAAATTTATGAATGATAATAATTTTTATGTGTTTATTCATTTTATTTTATTTATCTTCTATTAATTCTTTTTCTTTTTTTTTATTAATCATCATAAAATGTCTTTTACATTTATTATTATAAATAGAATTACCTAAACTCATACAATAATCTTTTTTATTTCTTAATGGATGGCCACACGTAATTCGATTTTGATTTTTATCACAATGAATATCATGAAAATAATCACCACCTAAATGAGGTAAGTAACCTCCATTTTTTCTACATATTGGACACATTCGTATAATATTATAATTGCTACACATTACAGATTTTACATTAAAACGTATTTCTTTATACCAATCATTTATACATTCATAACAAAAAATGTGTTTTTTATAATTACATTTTAAACCTATAATTTTATTAGATTCAATTTCAAGACTACATATATTACAAATAAATTTTCCATCTTCATTTTGTTGATTTATTAAATAAGCACTTGACATTATACTATTATAAATTAGTAATTTAACTTTAATATGACTTTTTTTATAATTTAAAAAAAAAAATGATTTAAAAAAGATTTAATAAAAAATAAATATATCATGAAACTTCAAATTAAAAAATTAAATAATAATGCAAAAACTCCTATTTATGGGAGTGAATATGCTGCAGGAATGGATTTATTTTCAAGTAATGAAGAACCGATTATTATTGAACCTCACACTCGAAAAATAATTCCTACTGGGTTATCCATTTCTTATGATGATCCTAATTATTACATGCGTATTGCTCCAAGATCAGGTTTAAGTGTGAAAAATTCAATTGATGTTGGTGCTGGTGTAATTGATTATGATTACCGAGGTGAAATAAAAATTGTTTTAATTAATAATCATAAATCAGATGTTTTTCATGTAAATAAACATATGAAAATTGCTCAAATGATTCCAACAATGAGTTTATCAACAAAGAATGTTATTTTTGAAGAAGTAAATGAATTAGAAGACACTCATAGAGGTGAAGGAGGATTTGGTTCATCTGGTATTTAAATTATATTTTTATAAAAATAAATATTATATAATAATAATGGTAAATAAACAAAAAAACACAAATAAACAATCTGGCGGTAATGTTGCAAAGTCCACAGTTAATTTAGTTACAAGTACATTTAATTTGGGTATTTCATTATTTACTGCTATGGATGGGGTAATGAACATGCCTCGCGATTTAAAAAATGCAGTTCCACCTAACGTTCAAAGAAATGAACCTGGAAAAATACAGGAAGTTCAACCTGAAAAACTACCTAAATTTAATCAAAAAATGATAAAATAATTTAATAATAACGGTATAATTAATAATATGAATTTTTTATATTATAATTTATTTTTTAGATATAGACACTACTTGACTTAATTGATTTAAACTTTTATCATTTTTAATAGAATAATCACTTTGTATAAGTGCTAACAAAGCAAAAATATAATAATAATTTGAAAAATTATACATTCCATCTATTATATTTTTTGTTTCTAAACCTATATTATTTAACATTTCATTACTTATAAATGGGTTTTCTTTTATTTTTTCTAATATTAAGATTAAAGCATTTAAAGATTCAAAATATTTATTTTTTAATTTTAACATAAATTCTGTATAAGCTTTATTTGCTTTAAAATGAGGATTCATTGATAACTCTTCTTCACTTACTTGTGATCTTTGTATTAATAATTTCTTTTCATCATTTGATAATATCATAAATATACCATTATTTATATTGCATGATTTTTTATCAAAATATTTTGATGTTTTTAATAATTCTGGAAGTGCTTCTTGTAATGGTTTTTTAGATAATTCTCTATAATTAGGAGGTAAGCACACCATACATTTTTCAAGACTTAAAAATTGTTCAAAGCATATTCCTCCTTCATAAAAGACTGTTCCATTTTTTTTATTTATTTTTTTTTGTGGAATAGTAGTTAAAATTGCTGCAATAATATTATTTCTTACAATAAAATTTTCAATGATTGAACTACATATTTCTTTTTTTGTTAACAAACATGTATTACTATTGTCTTTTGAATTATTTTTTCTACAGTAACTTGTTGGTCCTTTTTCTAAGTAAGAATAAGGTACATAATATTTTGATTTAATATTTTTTTTATTTTTCATATTTTCATTAGAACTTACTTTTATTTCTTGTTTTTCTTGTTTTGTGTTTTCTCTTCTATTAGGTCTTGTTTCTTGTCTTGTGTTTTCTCTTCTATTAGGTCTTGTTTCTTGTCTTGTGTTTTCTCTTCTATTAGGTCTTGTTTCTTGTCTTGT
>Ga0233433_10002370_pt1 | contig 16611 bp, 13 predicted proteins | sample SI_122_August201_5_FD_179868 | JGI IMG/M metagenome (GOLD analysis project Ga0233433, IMG submission 179868) | Seawater microbial communities from Saanich Inlet, British Columbia, Canada - SI_122_August2016_100_MG | ecosystem: Environmental > Aquatic > Marine > Inlet | place: Canada: British...
TGGATTCGATCACCGCGGAGACGGCCGATATCATCGACTTCTGTCTCGGCGAGACGACGCTCGGCGTCAGCGCGCAATTGCTGCAGGACCCGGATACGGCTTTTATACACTGCGGCGCGTTGTGTAGCGGGCTGATCGACTACGGTTATACCGATTGGCACCGCGACGCCAGTTCGGCTGAACAGGCGCCCTTGAGCGGTATGCAGGCAGATCTGCTGGCGAACGCGCCGGGTTATGTGCAGTGGAATGTCGCGCTCTACGACGACGACGTATTCTGGATACTGCCGCAAAGCCACAAGCAGCCGAGCACCGAGGTGCAACGGCGGCAATTGCTGCTCGATCCGCGTTCGCCGCTGGAAGGCGGGATCCCCGCGAAATTACGGGCGGGTGACGCGATCGTCTATCCAAATCTGATGATGCATTGGGGCCGTAAATATACCAGCCGTTTCCGTCGGACCATCCACATGGGCTATCGTTCGTTCAATGCCGAAATATTTCCCTATTTGCACCAATTGGATTGGTATCACCAGGACGAGTTTATGCGCCATGTTTCGGCTGACGCGCGGGTAGGTCTCATGCGTTCGGCTGAACTGTATAATCGCGAGCGCGACCAGATCGAGAGGACCTATCGCGCGATGGTGGCCGGCGATAAGAGCGCTTTCTTGAGCGACCTGGCCCAATTGCACCCCGGCGAGCTCGGCCGCATGGTGGGCGTGGTGCTATTGTGCCGGATCGCCAACAAGATCGTTAAACTGCACCAGCCCGAGATCGCCAAGCTGTCGGTGGAAGAGCGCCGGCCGATTATCGACGGATCGCCGCCGGCCTATTATACAGAGAATCTGGCGGCGCGTTTTACTGTGGCGGAGGCGGGGGTGTTGACGCAGCGTTTTGCTGTGCTGAACAATCGTTTGCGGGAGGACGAGGATCGGGTCCATCAGCATTATAGCGCTCTTTATGCCGAGCTGAAACCCGAGGCGCAAACCCCGCCGAATTTTGAGTCGCGGTCTTTGCGCACGTTTAATAGCGAGATGCCCGAGGGTTTTGGTGTAGACGAATTTATCGCCAGTTGGAAGGAATGAGCATGGATAAGCCAGATTTTGCCAAGTATTATCGCTATGGCGAGATGACGGAATTGCTGGAACTTTATGTGAGCGAATTTCCCGGTTTAGCGTCAGTCGAGTCGATCGGCAAGAGTTATGAGGGACGCGATATCTGGGCGTTGACGATTTCGAATAGCACCACGGGTGAACCCTTGGAAAAGCCGGGTTTTTATGTCGACGGCAATATCCACGGCAGCGAAGTGACTGCCTCGATGACCGCGCTCTACTTTGCTTGGACCTTGTTGTCGGGGCATGGCGAGGATAAGGCGCTGACGAAGCTGGTTGACGAAACCACTTTCTATATTATTCCCGCTGTTAGCCCGGATGGCGTCGAGCACGTATTGTCGAAATCGGGTTTAGTGCGCAGCGGTACGCGGATGTATCCGCACGAGGAAGAACGCGATGGGCTGCACCAGGAGGATATCGACGGCGACGGCATGATTCTGTCGATGCGTATCGAAGACCCGGGCGGCGGTTGGAAGGTGTCTGACAAGGATCCGCGGCTGTTGGTGGAACGGCGAATAAACGATGTGGGGGGGACCTTCTATCGCGTGTTTCCAGAGGGGCTTATCCGCAATTTCGATGGCGTGGAAATAAAGGACGCGCCGCGCAAACAAGGGCTCGATTTCAACCGCAACTTTCCCGCGAACTGGGAGCCGCAGGTAACGCAGAGCGGTGCCGGGGAATATCCCTTCTCCGAGTCGGAGACGCGCGCGCTGGCCGATTTTATTCTCGCGCATCCCAATATCTGCGGCTTGCACTCGTTGCATACGGGTATGGAGTCGATTATCCGCCCGCCGGCGACACAGATGGATAAAGAGATGCCGGCCGAAGATCTACAAAGCGCCTTGGATATCGGCAAACTCGGTGTCGAATTGACGGGGTATGTACTCTTTTCGTATCGCAAGCTCAACGACGATATCTATGTGGCGCACGGTGATTTTGCTACGTGGACTTACGAGCAGCTCGGCTTGTTGGTCTTCTGCGACGAGTTGTGGGATGTACGCGCACGCGGCGGCAAAGATTATGTCGAATTGAGTAAGATGCACAAGGAGCGCGATCTCGACGGGCTCGAAGAAGTGGAGCTCGGGGCGCTGAAGTGGAACGACGAGGTATTGCACGGCGAGGGTTTTGTCGATTGGCGGCCTTTCGAGCATCCACAGTTGGGGCCGGTTGAGTTGGGTGGGTGGGATCGGATTTTGCGCAATAACGCGCCACCGAAATTGCTGGAGGAGACTTGCGAGAAGATGGCGCGGTTTTTGACGGCGCACGCACAGGCTTCGCCGAGGTTGCGGGCGGAGTTTTATGAGGTGAAAGCAGTCGGCGACGGGGTGTATCGCATTGCGGTAGCGGTGCGCAACGATGGGTATTTACCTACGAATGTGACGCGGCAAGCGGTGAAGATGCAGCAGGCGCCGCCGGTGGAGGCGCGGATTCTGCTTGCGGAGGGGGATGAGTTGGTAGTGGGGGAGATGGTGGAGGAGATTGGGCATCTTGGGCGATATGGAGGGCGGAAGAAGGTGGAGTGGGTGGTGCGTTTTGCTGGGGAGGTCGGGGGGCGTGTGGAGATTGTTAGTAAGAAGGCGGGGGTCGTGCGATTGGATTTGCGGCAGAGGACATGAAAGCGGCGCTCGCACAATTCATCTTCGAGTCCAATACTTTTTCTCCTGAGCCGGCACATATCGATGTCTTCAAGAAGGGGGGCGTTTGGCTCGACGCGGAGGACGACGTGCGCGCGTGGGCAGCGGGCACCGATTCGCAGATGCACGGTAGTCTGGATGTGCTCGAAGCCGCCGGCTGGCAGACGGCGCCCTGTTTTGTCGCGATGTGCGGCTCTCCCGCCGGTCGGTTGAGTGAGGCCTGCTTTCACGAGATAGGGGACACGCTGCTGGCTCGGGTCAGAGCCGCCGGGCCGTTCGATGTGCTCATATTGCATTTGCACGGGGCCGCCTGCGCTGTCGGGGAAGATGACACTGAAGGGTACATTCTCGAAAAGGTGCGGACCGAATTGGGCTATTCCGGTCGGCTGGTGCTCTCCCTCGATCTGCACGCCAACTTCACCCGGCGCATGCTGGACTACGCCGATGCGGTCACGGCCTATCGGACCTTCCCGCACATGGACTTCAGGGCAACGGGCGAACGCGCCGCCCGTCTGGCGTTGCATCCGGGACCGTTCAGCCGGACGGTGGCCAAAATCGCCGCGTTGATGCCACCGGCGGACAGCACGCATTTTGGAGGAAACCTTTGTGAAATAATCAACCGAGCAAGGCAACTGGAGCGGCAAGCAGGTGTTGTCGAGGTCTGCACCCTGCCCGTGCAGCCGTGGATGGATGTTGACGAGATGGGCACGTCCATCGTGGTCACGACAACCGCCGGCGATGGTGTCCCGTTGACCGGACTCGAAGATTTGGCCCAGCAATGGTATGATCAGCGCGATACCTGGCAGAGCGGTCTGACCGATTGGCCGACGATTCTGTCCAGTCTCGAATACATGAATAACGACGGGCCGTGGGTGCTGGCCGATACGGCAGACGCCACGGCGGGCGGATCATCCGGGCACAGCGCCGAAGCGCTGCGACGATTGTTGCCGCTCAAGGACGATCTGCCAGGCAAGGTGTTGCTCTGGATTGTCGATCCGGACACGGTGCAGGCGGCCCGTGACGGTGCCACTCGTTTTACGACGGGCGATCCGGCGGTGCAATGGGAAGGGCGAGTCGTATGGACGGGCGAGGGCAACTACCGTGCGCGCGGCAAGGCGTATACCGGGCAGGCGTTCTCGATGGGCGAAGCCGCCGTGATCGAGGCCGGGCAACTGCAGCTGGTGGCCTGTTCCTATCCCGCGATAACGGCGGACCCGGCGTTTTACGAGTGTGTGGGATTGGCCCCCGATGACGCGCTCGCGGTGTTGGTGAAGAGCATTAGCGGTTGGATGCCGGGCTACGCCGCCGACCGGGAGCGCGGATTGCTCTTTGATGGTCCGGGCGCGTGCTCGATGAACTTCGCAAATATGCCCTTCACGGGCAGCGCCAGAGGCGTGTTTCCGATCGCCAGTGATCCTGAGCAGCCGATCGAGGTCTGGAGATCGGAAGCTTAACCGCACGCTGTCTGCGCGATGTGGGGCAGCGTGGGAGTGGTATCGCAAATTTATAGGAGGTAGCGCATGCAATTGACTGCAACGCAAATAGAGACATTCCACCACGAAGGCTACTTGGCCGTCGAAGGCGTTTTGGACTCGGCGGATTTGGATGTACTCATTGCCGACTTTGATGTGCTGGTCGACGAAGTGGCGCAAGACTTGTACCGTGAAGGCGTTATCAGCGAGCGCTATGCCGACGAGCCCTTTGAGCGGCGTATTGCTCTATTATCGCGCGCAATCGGCGGATCCCTACAAGCACGGGTTTCGTTCCCGAACAACTTGCGCCGCCCGCTCTTCGATTTCCTCAACAACAAAAAGCTGCACGACTTGCTCGAAGGCCTGGTCGGCCCGGAGATTTATTGCCATCCTTGCCAGCATATTCGCCCTAAACTGCCCGAGGGTTTTGTGGGGGCCGAATACGAGGACTTTGCCGGCAAATCCCCGCCGCATCAAGACGCCGGCGTGCTCTTGCCCGAAGCGGACGAAACCTTAGTCGTTACTTCGTGGATTCCCCTGGTCAATGCGACAGAGGAAACCGGCACTTTACAGGTTTATCCGCGCGCTCATCGCAGCGAAATTCGCCAACACGTACACGCGCCCGGTTATGGCCTGACGATCGAACCGGCGCAAATGCCTGAGGAGCAACCCGTAACGGTGCCGGTGGGCAAGGGCGGCGTGCTTTTATTGCACGGTCGCACACCGCACGGCTCCGAAGCCAACCGTTCGGATATCGTGCGTTGGAGCATGGATTTGCGTTGGAATGACGCGCGCCAACCGACGGGCCGGCCCTTGCCCGGACTATTGGTGCGCAGCGAAGAAAATCCGCTGACCACCTACCAAGATTGGCTCAACGCCTGGAAAGAGGCGCGCGCCGATACGCGGCCGCGCAAAATGTGGCGCTGGTAGGAGGACGCAATAATGCAAATGGGAGCGTGCAATGCATAAACCAGGCGAACCTGCAATGACTCGCCCACTGCGTGTCGGCATCGTCGGCTGCGGAGCGATAGGTCATTACACTTTGAGGCGTATCGTCGTTTAGAGGGCGTTGTAGAAGTCGCTGGTCTCTACGACCTCAATGCAAAACGCCTTGCCGATACGGCACAGAAATTCCTCCAGGCTCACACAACGGCAGATTATCGCGAGCTCCTTACTACCGCAAAAATCGATTTGCTCAGCATCTGCACGATGCCCAATACGCATTGCGAAATCGCCGTCGCAGCACTGGAAGCCGGTGCGCATGTCTTATGCGAAAAACCCTTTGCCATGGACGTGCCACAAGCCAGGATGCCATTTACGCATCGTCGCAAAGCGGATGAGAAGTCCGCTTCGACTTGTAGCGATTGCTCTTGAGGAAAGGTCCTATGGCCACATCGCAATAGACACTGTAACTAGCGGCGCCAGGGACCTATTCCCGGTCACCACAGAGCCGAACATCCTATCGAGATCTGGATGGCGTAAAACCGCGAATAGCTTAGATTTACCGTCGTGAAATTGTGAAATTACCTACTGAGCAGAACCTGCCACAAGCATTCTAAATCGTTCGATACCTAATATAGATGAGGATAAATCCTATGGAAGCTATAAAGACAAAGACCCAAGCAGAACTGCGCCAGGAGGCCGAGCGCTATATGCCCGGTGGTGTCGGGGGCGCTGGTCGAATCAACTCGGCATTGGGTTATGCGTTTTATATCAAAGAGGCCAAAGGATGCCGTCTTTGGGATACCGATGGCAAGGAATATATCGATTTCAATCTGGGGCACGGCTCGGCTTTTTTGGGCTATCAGCATCCAGCGACGCAAGCGGCGGCGGAAAAGGCGCTGGCCGCGGGCATACTCGCGGGCTACGAGACCGAAGCCCATGTGCAACTGGCCAAGCGGGTTACCGAGATCATTCCCTGTGCCGAACGGGTGCGCTATGGTAATACGGGCTCTGAAGGAACGATGATTTGTGTGCGGCTTGCCCGAGCCTATACCAAAAAAAATAAGATCCTCAAGTTTTGGGGGCATTTCCATGGGCTTTACGATTATATGATGTACAATGCCCACACCCCGATGACGCCTGTCGAGCCGGGCAGTATTATCAAGCCCTGCCAAGAATCGGCCGGCATGCCCGCGGTCAACGACGATTTGGTGGTTGTTGTTCCGTGGAAAGACGAAGCCGCGCTTGCGCGGGCGCTAGAGCAGCACGGCGATGAGATCGGCGGCATCATTATGGAGCCGATCAATTATAACCAGGGGTGCATTGTCGCCGATAAGGAGTATATGGAGTTGGTTCGTCGGCAGGCTACCGCCCACAATATTACACTGATTTACGACGAGGTGTTGTCGGCTTTTCGTACCGGGCCGGATTGTGCGCAGGGGTATTATGGGGTTACGCCGGATTTGTGCGTGCTCGGCAAGGCGGTGGCCAATGGCGGTGCGATGGTTATTTTGGCCGGTAAAAAGGAAGTGATGGAGTTGGTCGGCCCCTTGGGCGAGGTGGCGCAAAGCGGCACCTTTACGGGCAATCCGCTGGCGGTGGCGACGGCGCTGGCCTCGATAGAAGAGCTGTGCAAACCTGGGTTTTACGATCACATATACGCCGCCTCCGAGCGGATGGTGAGTGGGTTGAGCGAGTTGTTCGCGGGCGCCGGCATACCGGCCAGGGTGCAGGGTTTGGGCGGACGCTTCGGTATTTTCTTTGGTTCTACAAAGCCCGTGGAGCGTTTCGACGATACCCTGGACCGGGACGTAGATATGCGCTCGCGCTTTGTGCGGGCAGCCGCTGACAAGGGGGTCTATTTTCACGACTACGGCTCGCTGGTCGCGGGGCACCACGGCGTGTCGGCTTCCCATACCATGGCCGATATCGACGAAGCGCTCAATCGCGTCGAGAGTGCGATCAAGGGTGGATTGTCATAATGTGGTGGGTGACGCTGTGATGCTGATCGGACTGAGGATTCGATGATCAATATGGAACCCACGATGCTCATGTGGTCCACGGGGGATAAAAACCCGCTCGCCTATTATAGGCAGGTGCCTGGAGTAAAGAGATTAACCGTCTACTTCGATACGGTTCCGGGGCAGGTCGTCGAGCGGGCGCGGCTGGACCGTGTGTTGGATCTGTTGGGGGAGGTCGGGTTCGGGCTGGCTGTAGTGGAGACCTTTGTCATTAGCAATGCGATCAAGCTGGAGTTGGCAGAGCGCGATGAGCATATCGAGGCGTACTGTCAGACCTTGCGCAATTATGGCGCGGCGATGCGGGCGCGAGGTTTGGAGGGCCCGTATCGGATCTGTTATGATTTTATGGGGCCGGAGAACTGGTGGCGCAATCTGCTGTCGGTGCTAGACGAAGAAGACCGTTCGTGTCTGGGATATGATCCGCGCCAGCCGGAACCGGGCTTGGAACAGTTGGGCGACCGGCCGCGTTTGGGGTATCCCGAGCGTTATACAGAGGAGCAATACGAACGTTTGGTGGCGATGTTCAAAGAGCGTGGGGAAGAGGGTTTGTGGAGCGCTTTAGAATATTTTCTCAAGGCGATCATACCGGTAGCCGAAGAAGAGCAGATCTTGATGGGCTTGCACCCGGACGATCCGTCGTTTAATGTGCGCGGCCGCCCGCGCATCGTAAAAGACGGGGCGGCGTTGCAAAGGGTAGTGGATATCGTGCCGAGCGCGTCGAATGGGATTACGTTTTGCCCGGGGAGCTTGGCGACGAATCGGCACAACGACGTAATGAGTATTGCCGAACAACTATGGCCGCACTTTGTTTTCTGTCACTTCAGGAATATCCGCTTTTTGGCCGAAGAAGCGTTCGACGGCGAGTGGGCTTTTTTGGAGACGTACCACGAGGACGAAAAAGGCTCGGTGCCCATACCGGCCCTGATGAAGTTATTGTTTGCAAAGGGGTGCAAGGCGCCCTATCGCGCCGACCATGCGCCCGGTATGTACGGGCATGACGCGAACTTCGGTTATGGTCTGGTAGCCAGGGCGCAGGGGCTCAGCTATTTGCAGGGCATACTAAGAGGGCTCGGCGCATAATCCGCACCGCACTCTCTTAGCATAGGCTCTATCGAGATTTAACTTCGCCTAATGTACTTGTGCATGGTGCCTTCATCACCCCGCTCGACCTCACCCGCGTAGATATCGCCGCGGCTATCGACCCAGATGCCGTGCGGTCCGCCCAGGAACTCGCCCGGCACGTCGCTTGGTTCGCCGCCCCCGCCCCACGAAGAGAGCAATTCCCGTGTTTCGATATTCCAGATGCTGATGCGGCGACCGAGTTCGGCGATGTAGAGCACACCTGCGTCGTTATCGATGAAGATATTGTTGGGGCGCAAAAGGTCGGTCCACTCGTCGAGGAAATTCCCGTCTAAATCGAAGATCTGGATTCGGCAGTTTTCGCGGTCGCAATCCCAGATGCGGTCCTGCGCGTCGACGCGCACGGTGTGGGATATGGAGAACTGCCCTGGTCCGTCGCCTTCGCCGCCCCAGGTGCATACGTGCTCGCCGGTGGCGGTGTAGCGGTGCACGTGGTTGTTGAGATAGCCGTCGGAGACGATGATGTCGCCGTTGGAGGCGATGGCTATATCGGTCGGGCGATTGAAGGGGTCGCCCTTGTTTGTGCCGGGCTGACCGGGGGTGCCGAGGGTCAATAATAGTTCGCCTGTGGGGCTGAATTTGTAGATCGCGTGGTTGGTGGCATCAGTGACGAAGACATTGTCGTTTTTGTCGATGAAGATGCCGTGTGCGAAGTTGGGGGTGAGCACGCTTTCGCCCCAAGTGGCGAGGTGTTTGCCATCGCGGTCGTAGACATTGAGCGGTTTTTCACTGCGCGAATAGATAAAGACGCGGTCCTTGGAGTCGCAGGCGACGCCGGGGACCCAGCCTTCGTGGTAGGCGCTGTCGAGATGGGCCCAATCGCTGTGGTAATCGTAGGTGTAGTCTCCTTGGCCAAATAGCATGGTGTGCTCCTTTTAAATCGGCTTTGGTATTGCTCGGTTGCGTCGAAAGGTGAGCGATAACATAAGAAAAAGATGGGCTACGGCCTATTTTCGTTAGAGCATCCATATACTGTATGGCATATTGTGCTTGGGGCACAATCGCCGATCGCGTATGTTGTCCAGGCAATGCCCGAAGAGAAATCGATATTTGCCCCGACTTTTTTGCATGCCTGCGGCGAAACAGGAAAAGTGAGGGGGCAACAATCAATGATTTGTTGAGAAGAGAAATAAGCTATTTAATAGTGGGATTCAAATTGTAAGGAGAGTAGTATGTTGAAGTTTGCGTTTTTGGGGGTTTGGCACGGCCATGCGTCGATGCATGTGAAAGAGGCGGCGGCGCGGCCGGAGGAGTTTGAGTTGGTGGGGATGTATGACGCGGATGCGGAAGTTATTAGTAGAAATCAGGAGAAATGGAAAGAGCACGGGCTGGAAATTCCCCTTTTTGAATCGGTAGAGGACTTACTCAACAGCGAGGCGGCGGCGGTAGTAATCGAGGGGCATGTGTATCAGAATCTGGATTATGTAGAACAGGCGCTGAACGCGGGCAAGCATGTGCTGATGGAAAAGCCGGCAGGGGTTAATCTGGAGCATCTGGAACGGGTGCATGTGTTGGCGGAGGAGAAGGGGTTGATGTTGCAGATGGCGTATATGTGGCGGTATAATCCGGCGATTGACGAGATGCTGGGTTTGGTGCGAGAGGGTTTGTTGGGGCAGGTGTTTATGTATCGGGGGCATATTCCCAAACCGATTGAGTGGCATCCGGAATTATACGAGGAGTTTAAAGCGTATCACGGCGGCGTATATTTCGAGATGGCGGGGCACCTGATAGACTTGATGGTCGCTATTATGGGGGAGCCGGTGAGTGTGAAAGGTGTACTGGGGAAACACTACGGAGAAAGGACGGAGGTCGATAACGCGGTGGTGGTGCACGAGTGTAAGGACGGGATTGGAATTATTGATACTACGGGCATGCAGGTGGGTATGGATCGACGCATCGAAGTACACGGGACGAAGGGCATGGTGTTGCACGAGCCTTTAGGCTCGAATCAACTGCGGGTCTTTTTGCAGGAGGGCGCTGAGGAGTATGAGGCGGGAGAGTGGCATGACGTGGAAATCGAGGCAGAGCCGGAGTATCCGACTTTGTTGCGGGAGTTGGCGGCCTGTATTCGCGGGGACAAGGAACCAAATTTTACGCTACAACACGATCGGGCGGTGCAGCGGACTTTGTTTCGCGGCAGTGGAATCGAAGATGGCAACGCTTTGAGAAAAGGATAATAGTCATGCTGGCAAAACCTTATCTGCCGCCCTCGCCTATAGACGAGGGTAAAGTGGTGGTCACTGCGATCGAATCGGTGCAGCCGCTGGAGTTTTTCCCGGATCTGCTCTTGGTCCGGATCCATACTGACGCCGGCATTATTGGCCACGGCGAGACCTATTATTGCGCCGAGGCGGTACAGGCGATGCTGCACGATTGGATGGCGCGCAGGCTGTTGGGCGAGGACGCGTTGGCGATCGAGTCGCACTGGCGTTTCTTGTACGAAAGGGCGGCGAACTTTGGCGTGCGCGGCACCGAGCTTAGGGCCTTGTCGGCGATCGATGTGGCACTGTGGGATATTCTCGGCCAGGTGTGCAAGCAGCCCATCTACCGTTTGCTCGGTGGGCCGGTACGCGATAAGATTCTCGTCTACAATAGTTGCGGCAATCCGCAATACGGAGTGAGCAATACCGGACGCAAGGGTTGGCCCGGCATGGGCACGGTCGGCGACCCGGGGCCTTTGGGCGATTCGTGGAAACTCTTTCACGAGCCGGTGGCGCTGGCCGAAGAATTGGTCGAGTTGGGTTATAGCGGGTTGAAGGTCTGGCCCTTTGACCAGGCGGCGATACAATACGGGCCGGCGCGCATTCCGCGCAGCGCGATCGAAGAGGGGGTGCAGCCTTTGCGCGATATCCGCGACAAGGTGGGCATGGACTTGGATATTTTGGTTGACGGGCACGCGCATTTTCAGTTACCGGCGGCGCTGAGGATCGCCGAGGCGCTGCGTGAAGTGGAGCCATTGTGGCTGGAAGATATGATCAAGATGGACAACCTGGATACGGTCGCCGATTTCCGCCGCCAGAGCCGGATGCCGATCTCGGTGAGCGAAATGCTGTTGAGCCGGGCCGATTACAATACGGTGCTGATGAACCAGGCCGCCGACTATGTGATGATCGACCCGACCTGGGTCGGCGGGATCTCTGAGACGGCGCGCATCGCGCATCTGGCCCAGACGTATAATGTGCCGGTCAGCATGCACGATTGCACGGGACCGTTGACGCTTTTCGCGGGCTTGCAGGTGGGGGCGGCGGTGGCTAATTGCTGTTATCAGGAGACGGTGCGGGCGCAGATCCAGACGGTGTATAAGGAACTGATCGATACGGAGGTGGTGATCAACGGCGGGTATGTGGATGTGCCGAAGGGCAATGGGTTGGGAGTACGGTTGAATCCGGATTGGTTTAAGCCGGAACGGTCGACGTATCGAATTTCGAAGATTAGCAGCTAGGTCGTGCTATACGGTCCAGTTGCGAGGCACCTCTCCGCTCATTCTCGCTCACGATCCTGGTTCACTCCGAGGGCTGTCTTATCCAGATTTCACTTTCTTATCATTACATCTGATGTAGTTCCCATCTTCCATAGACTCTAGGCGGTCTCGCTATTCGTTATAAAATTCGCTTCGCAAGTTTCTTTTGATGGTTAGCCGTCGTTATTGCCGCAGGTCTTAAGCGTCAGCGTCGTATTTCGGCTCTCGCGGTGCTCGATCCCGTTCTAAACGATAGGTATTACCCTCCAGCGGCAACGCTACCCGCGCTCCGCCGCGTTGGTGCGATTCGATGAAGGCGAAGATCAACTCTGTATTCGCACGCGCGATCTCTACCCCGCCGCGCGGCTCTTCGCCCGTATCCAACACACGGACCAAATCTTCGATAAGACAGAGGGTCGAAGCCCGGTGTTCGAATGCCGGGAAATCGACTAGCCCCAATACATTGCGCCCGCGATGGTCATTTCCTACCGGCGCCCGCAAGTGCCATTCGGCGCCATTGCCCAATGCGGTCACCGTGCCGTCGGCACAAATCGCTTCGACTTCTAATCCCCGACCCGAGTTGAGCGCGTAGGCTGTGACGCCGTTGGTGAATTGTATAATGCCGTGGCCGATGGGGTCTTCGCGCAGGATTTCGTTGTCGATGACTTTGTCGCCGTCGGGCAGGTGCGCCTGGACCCAAGCGATCGGGGCGTCGGAGTTGAGGCGCTGCAAGAGGTCGAAGCTATGGCTAGCCCCGTTGAAGAGGTTGCTGGTCTGATGGATGATCAGGGTCTTGAGCGCGCCGATCTGCCCGCTGTCGATGACGGCTTTCATCTGGTCGTAGCCAGGGTCGAAGCGACGATTGGTACCCATATTGAGCGCGACACTGTGGGCTTGACAGACTTCGACGATGCGGTCGGCTTCGCGCATCGAGGCGCAGAGGGCTTTTTCGGCGTAGATCGCGCGGGTACCGGCCTCGGCGGAAGCGACGATGATTTCGGTGCGGTGCTCGGGTTGTGTGGCGATGCTGACGATATCGGGTTTTTCGCGTTCGAGCAGCTCGCGATAGTCAGTGTATTGTCTGTCGGCGGCGATGCCGTAGCGAGTGCCTACTTGTTCCATTGCGTCGGGGCGCAGATCGGCGCAGGCGATTAGGTCGGTGCGATCGCAGGCTTCGTAACCGGCGGCGTGGGAGTAGGGGCGCATGCTGGGCGGGACTTCGTTGTCGATGAAGGCGCCCATGCGGCTGCAGCCGATGAGGGCGGCTTTGTAGGTTTGCATGGTCATAGCTCCTATTCAAGGTTTTAGTATAGTGCGTATCCTCAACCTGGCCTGGTGAACTATAGAGGTTAACGATAGGGATAAGGTTTTATAGGGTTGGAGGCAACTCATACTATTTTAAAGAGCGAATCTGTTTATACCTCTGTTACCTCGATCTCTTTCCCCCCTCGTCGAATACTCCACCACACCACCAGCGTCTCCACCGTATGCCCGCTGAGTAGGGCGATGGTCGCGCGCGTCGCGCCGTGCAGATCGGTGTCGGAAAGCGCGCTCAGCACCAGAATCACAGTGGCTACACGGGAGGGCGCGCTGGGTGCCATGGCTTGCGTGCGGTGCTGTAGCAGGCCGATGCCGTGGATATAGCTGCGCAGGCTTACGACGATGGGGAAGCCGCAGAAAATACTTAACGGAATCAGGCAATGCATGGCGAGTTCGGGGCTGATACCGACCCAGTTCTGTAGGATATAATCGGCGGCCGGGGTCCAGACGATCGCGGCCATCCAGACGAAGGAGAATGCGCCGCAACCGAAAATGAAGCGGCGGACTTTAGCCAAGTTGTTGGCTTCGCGGAAAGCTGTCGGCAAGTTGCGCACCTCGTTGAGCCAGCCGTAGGGAATATGGCCGAGGGCGTAGACTATGGTCAGCACGGCGAGGGCCTCGGTGCCGTCGACGGCACGGGCGACGAAGATATTGATCAGTGGGCGGGTCCCGGACTGTACGGCCATGATTAGCGCCAGCGGCCAGAAGAAGCGCACCACATAGGCCATCTCAAGGGGTGGTGCGTCGTGTTGCGGCGGGAGGCGGACATGGCGTGAGTGTCCCCAGATTACGACGGCGAGTTCGGTCAACACGCCAGCGTAGGTGGCGAAGACTGGCAGTAAGATCGGGTCGCGCTGGACGAAGTCGACGGGCAAGAGGGTGAAGACGGCGAGAATGCTTAGGCTGATACCGGCGGTGGTGCCGTAGGCTGGGATCTCGCTGCGGCGGATGCGCAACAGGGTGCCGATGTAGATACGCGTCAAGCCGCGCAGGAAGGGGTAGGGAATCAGCCAAAGAAAGGCCAGCAGTACCACGTCGGTTAGCGCTGGGTCGACGCCGTGCAGGTCGCCGATGAGCCATTCGCCCAGCGGCGTGAGCGCGCAGAGGGCGAGCACGCCGGAGAGTGCGATGCCGGCGATGATGCCGAAGCGGAAGACGGTGCGATATCCCTGCTCGTGCTCGACGAGCACCAGGCTGAGCTGGCGGGCTTGGGTCAGGATGCCGGAGAGTAGGGAGGCGATGCCGAAAGCCAGGCCGAAGGCGGCCAGCGTTTCGGTGGCGCGCGGCATGCGGGCCATGCCGCCGTTGAGAAATTGGCCGCTCAGCTCTTGCACCAGCGCGGTCAGCACCAGCGGCAGCATAAAGCGGGTTAGTTGCGCGTAGGTCATGTATGTCCGTGTCTTAGTGGGACTATTGACCTTAGGGTACTCAATCGATCATCGCAAATAACGCAGTGAAATATTCGGTATCAGAAGGGCTAATGGTGCGGTTAGCCGGGCGCAAATTGGCTTGCTGCGGAGATCTTAAACTTGTTTTTTTAGTATGCCGTGGATGGCTACAGAGGAAGTTTACCGCGCTGGCGTCGAGCTGCGCCGGTGGTAGATTGCGGCGATATTGTCCAAGGGATTGGCGGAAAGAGAGAACTATGGATGATAGACCATATGCTCTTCCCATTGATATTGGGCGCGGCTCGAATGGACGGCGTGCATCGGATTCGAACCCACGGCTAAACGATAAACAATCACCGCTCTCTCATCCGACAACCTAACCCCGTAACACCTGCCCAGCCCGACCATCCGCTGCCTCGCCTTTCTCCACTGCGATCCTGCCGTTGACGACAACATAGTCGATGCCCTGTGGGTAGCGGTAGGGGTCGTCGAAGTTGGCGCGCTCGCCGATCGAGTCGGGGTCGAAAATAAGCAGGTCGGCCCAGTAGCCTTCGCGCAATAGGCCGCGGTCGCCGATGCGAAAGCGGTTGGCGGCGTGCCCGGTGAGCTTGTGGATGGCCGCTTCCCAGCTCAACGCGCCCTGCTCGCGTACGAAGTGGCGCAGGAAGTAGGGGAAGGCCCCGTAAGAACGGGGATGGTGTTTACCCTCGGCTAAGGTGCCTTCGGGGGCGAGGGAAAAGCCATCGGAAATGACACCGCCGGCGGGGTGGCGGGCGATGTTGAGGAAGTCCTCTTCGGAGACGTCTTCGGCCAGCATCCAGGGACGAGCTTCGTCTTCTACTATAATGTCGAGCACTGCGTCGTGCGGGTCCTGTTTGCGCCGTCGACCAATCTCGGCGAAAGTCTCTCCGGCATAAGCGGCGTTTTTTTCGGCGCTGCCGAGCCAGATCTTATCCCATTGGCCTTCTTTGACCAGGTTGCGTTTGCGGCTGCCGCCGCTCTCGGCGCCGTGTACCATCGTATCCTGCTTGATTTTTTCGCGGGTCTCGGGGTCTTTGAGTCGGCGGATCAGGGCTTCGTCGCCGCCGTCTAATGCCCAGGGTGGCAAGAGCGATTTTAGGGTGGTGCTACCGATGGTATAGGGGATGGCGTCGCAGCTGATATCGCGGCCTTCGCGGCGCTTCTGATCAATAGTCGCCAATAGGTCGCGGGTGGAGCCAAGCATCGGCGAGCCGGGTTGCATATGCGAGACGTGTGCGGCGACCGAGGCTTGTTCGCCGACGGCTATGACCTCGCCGACGGCTTCGGCGATCGACTCGGTCTGGTTGCGGATATGCGAGGTGTAGATACCACCGTAGGTGCCGACAATCTTGCTCAACTCGACTAGCTCTTCTAGTTCGGCGTAGGGACCGGGGGCATAGGCCAAACCCGAAGAAAGACCCAAGGCGCCGTCGGCCATCGCGCGGTCGACCAGTGCCTTCATGTACTCCATCTCGGTGGTTGTCGGTGGGCGATCGTCGTAGCCCATGGCGGCGACGCGCACATTGCCGTGGCCGACGAGCGTGGCGGTATTGGTGCCGAGGCCATTGGATTCGAGGCGTTGGAAATATTCGTCGAAATGCGTCCAGTCGCAGATCAAATCGCGGGTCATCGCCGGGTCGAGCGGCCCGTGGTAGGGTTTCAGGTCGCGAGTCGGGGCGGCGGAGACGCCGCAATTGCCCATGACCTGTGTGGTGATGCCCTGGCTCAGCGAGCTCAGCGCGCGGCCGTCGAGGGCGATGGTCAGGTCGGAATGCGTGTGGCTGTCTATAAAACCGGGGCAGGCGATATGGCCCTGGGCGTCGATGGCATGCCGGGCGTCGGTGTTGGTGAGGTCGCCGATGGCGACGATACGGCCTTCTTCGACGGCGATATCACCTTTAAAGGCGGGCTGGCCGCTGCCATCCAATAGGCGGGCGTTGCGGACGAGAAGATCGTACATGGTATTCCTTAGGTTGGTGGGAGTATTTATTGGTCCGGACAGTATATGATCAAAAAGGTGCCGGGACAAACCTCTAAGTAATGAGTACAACCCCAACCCTAAACGTGAGATGCACTTCGACCCCGTGCACAAAAGCCCCACCTGCAA
>Ga0233433_10002371_pt1 | contig 16600 bp, 18 predicted proteins | sample SI_122_August201_5_FD_179868 | JGI IMG/M metagenome (GOLD analysis project Ga0233433, IMG submission 179868) | Seawater microbial communities from Saanich Inlet, British Columbia, Canada - SI_122_August2016_100_MG | ecosystem: Environmental > Aquatic > Marine > Inlet | place: Canada: British...
ACTCGCTGATGCGCGTCGCATGGGCCGGGTCCAGCACGGCGACCAGTTTATCCAAAAATCGCCTGCGCGATCCCGGTTGGTCATGAAACAAGCGATCCTGTGCCGGGGTCAGCCACAAAACCGGCACCCGTTCAGCCAGCGCCGCCGGACCGGACTGTGGTTTTCCATCAATGCGCACAATGCGCCGCGATGCCAGACTTTGGCCATCTCTCCCGGTGCCCACCTCGAACCGTCCCATGGGGTTTTCCAACACGGCCGCCACCGCCCAAGGGGCAATAGATGCCCCAGAAACCTGGCGATCAACCTCTATCAATCGCGCACTGCGCAGGCCCCGTCCAGCCCCCAAAAATGAAATCGCTTCTAAAATATTGGTCTTACCGGCGCCATTGGACCCGGTCAGCACCACCGGCCGCCCATCAAGATCAAGGCGCATCCGTTCGTAATTCCGAAAAGCTGTCAGGGTGAGGCCGGTAACTGCAAAATGGGCTGCAAGTTCGGTCAGGGGTGCCCCATCGAGGGGTAGCACCGCTTTAAGGGAAGAGACGTTCAGCGTCGGGCCTCCTCAAGAATCAAAATATTGGGCATAAATGGCCCAGACTAGACACGCATCGGCATGATGACATACAGCGCATTGGCATCGTCCACATCACTGACAATGGCAGCGGATGCTGAATCGTTCAGCCGGAATCGGGCTTTATCACCCTCAATCCGTTCGGCAATATCCAGCAGGTAACGGGAATTGAAGCCAATCTCTAGCCCCTCGGCATCAAAACTGACCTCAAGCTCTTCTTCTGCCTGGCCTTGATCCAGACTGGTGACCGACAGGGTAAGAACCCCTTTGTCGATGGCCAATTTTACCGCGCGGGATTTCTCGGTAGAGATCGTAGAAACACGATCAACCGCTTCGGCAAAATCTTTGCGATCCACCTCTAACAGGCGCTCATTTGAATCGGGGATAACCCTTTGATAATCGGGGAAGGTGCCATCAATCAATTTAGACGTCAGTACAACATCATCGAAAGACAGGTTGATTTTGGCTTCAGACAACCCAACCACAATATCGCTCTCAGCTTCATCAATCAGCTTGCGCCATTCAGACACCATTTTCCGGGGAACAATAACCCCCGGGATATCCGCAGCCCCTTCAGGCATAGGCACATCAAACCGCGCCATCCTGTGGCCATCTGTGGCAACAGCACGAAGCACCTTGATCCCATCCTGATCCGCCGCATGAAGATAAATGCCGTTAAGATAATAACGGGTTTCCTCAGTTGAAATTGCGAACCGCGTGTGATCGATCAATGCCCGCGCTGCAGATGCGGACAAAGAAAAATTGTGCGGCTGGTCATCAGTGCCAAGGGCTGGAAAGTCCGCCGGCGGCAAACAGGCCAACTGAAATGTGGAACGGCCCGAACGTAGGGTAAGCCTGCCGTCGCCTTCTTCCACAGAAACCTGCGCGCCGTCAGGGAGCTTTCGCACGATGTCGTAAAAGGTGTGCGCCGGTGCGGTCAAGGATCCGGGCGTCGCAACTTCTGCGGGCACAGATTCCGCAATGGCAAGCTCCATATCCGTTGCCGTCAGCTTGATCGCGCCGTTGGCGGCCTCAATCAGGACATTGTTAAGGATGGGAATGGCGTTGCGCCGTTCTACAACACTCTGGACATGGCCAAGAGAGCGAAGCAGAGAAGCACGTTCAATGGTAAATTGCATGGCGAGCGTATATTGCCTTCTTCGGTCGCCCCGCCCGACACCACTTGCCAGCAGGGATCAATTTTCAACTCTTAAGGGATAAGAATGCATCTTATTTTGTACAAGATGCACGCCATAACCCTATCCGGCTATGAGTATAGCAAACGCCCTTATATTCCCAAGGAAAAAGGATGGCATGTTCGTTGTTTAAGAGACCAGAAAAAGGGGCTGAAATAGCCCCTTTTTGGATCAGCTTTCCAGCATTCGCCGCAAAAGCTCTATGTCTTCCGAAAAACCTTGGTCAGAAGACCGTAATTCTTCGATTTTACGGACCGCATGCATCACCGTCGTGTGGTCCCTGCCGCCAAATTTACGGCCAATTTCCGGCAATGACCGGGTGGTCAATTGCTTGGCCAGATACATTGCAACCTGACGGGGCCGTGCCACGGCACGGGCACGGCGCGCAGAATGCATGTCGGCAATTCGAATGTTGAAATGCTCTGCAACCTGTTTTTGAATTTCCTCGATGGTCACGCGACGATCATTGGCACGCAAAAGATCGTGGAGCACTTCCTGGGTCGCTTCCAGCGTAATATCACGGCCAACAAGGGTCGCATGGGCCACAACCCGGTTCAGCGCACCTTCCAGTTCACGCACATTAGACGTAATTTTATGCGCCAGAAATTCCAGAACCTTTAAGGGGACATCAACGCCCATGCCATCGGCCTTGGTTTGCAGGATTGAAAGCCGCAGTTCATAGTCGGTCTGGTGAATATCGGCCACCAAGCCCCAACCCAGACGCGAGCGCAGGCGTTCTTCCATGCCTTCAAGATCCGATGGGGATTTATCAGCAGAAATAACCACCTGGCGATTTTGATCCACCAAGGCATTGAAGGTATGGAAAAATTCTTCCTGGGTGGTTTCCCGTCCGGAAATAAACTGAACATCATCAATCATCAAGACGTCCACGGAACGGAACTGGTCCTTAAAGGACATGGTGTCTTGGTAGCGCAGCGCACGAATGAACTGATACATGAATTTTTCAGCAGAAAGATACATCACCCGACGCGATGGGTCCCGTTGGCGAATATGCCAGGCAATGGCGTGCATAAGATGCGTTTTACCAAGACCAACGCCGCCGTAAAGAAACAACGGGTTAAACGGCACCTGATCTGATTCAGCCACCCGCCTTGCTGCGGCATAGGCAAATTCATTGGATTTACCAACCACAAAATTGTCGAATTGAAACCGCGGGTCCAAAGGCGCGCTCATATCGACAGAGCCCTGCCCCCCCTGGATCTGACTTTGCGAAACGGACCGAACAGCCGAACCCCCGGCGCTCATGCCATTAAACTTAGGTGCCGGTTCACGTGCGGCGGCACCGGCCGCATGGGATGCGGCAACCTTTGCTTGGCGCACCGCAACATCAACGCTTTTCAGGCCATCGTGTTCTTCGCCAAGAATCACTGAAATACGGTCAAGATAGTGCCGTTTGACCCAATCCCCCATGAAACGGGTCGGCACGACGACCACAGCATTGCCATCAACAAGAGACCCCAATTCAAGTGGCCCCAACCAGCTTTTAAATGCCGCTTCGCCGAACTCAGCCTCAAGCTTAACCCTTACGCGCGCCCACACAGCACTGCTAGACTGTGTATTTCCGGGCTTTGAACTATCCTGCATTTCCCTGCCTTAATCCTGAATCCATGGCAAACCTTGGGCTTTCCAGCCGTCTTTGCCGCCACGGTGCTTATCACCATCCAACCCGCCTTCAAATCCACCAGCGATATTGTAACAACGCCCAAACCCAGCCCCCGTCAACGCAACGGATGCGGACCGGGAACGAGAACCCGAACGACAAATCACGAGAACCGGCGCGTCTTCCTCTGCACCGCCCGCCCGAACCTGGTCTACAAATTGGGCATTAATTTGCATCGTTGGGAATACCTGCCAGGGAATAAACGTGGCTTTGCGGCCAAGTGTAGAGATATCGGGAATACCAACGAAAGCCCATTCGGGCTGCGTCCGGCAATCAATCAAGACCGCATTGCCAGATTCCTCGATGATGCTCCAGGCTTGCTGCGGCGTAACATCTCCCGCGTAGCCATCTCCTGGCGCAACACCTTCCTCAATCCCGGTTATGGGACCTTCCCCCAACATTTACGCACTCCCCATTTTTTTATTTCCGGAACGACAAAGAAGGCCGTCGGATATTTTTATAAATACGCCTTGGGACATACCCCAGAAACTTTACGCAACAAACATCGTCTAAAAAATATTATAAAAAATCTACTGTAAAAACTTCGTTACACACCAGATAAAAAAATATTAATCAAAGAAAAATTTGGAAAAAAATAACCCCGCGCAAAAAACAATTTTGTTGTTGCGCGCTGGCTTCGGGTTTCCTCTGAAATTATTTTTTATAGAGTGCGGAGAACTGATTTTTGACTCTACGCGTGGGAACGATGACATGCAACGTGATCGTAACAGGAACGTCAAAAATAATTTAAAATACAAAATAAATTTATCCAAATGATTTAAATAACACACAAAAGAAAAACGCCCCCCGAAGGATGCGCTTCACAAAACTTTAAAATCCAAAATGGATTTATGAAAGTGCTTTGATTCTTGAATTAAGTCTGGAAATTTTTCTGGATGCGGTCGCCTTGTGCATGACACCCTTTGTGACGCCACGCATAACTTCCGGCTGAGCCAGCCTAAGCGCTTCACGCGCAACAACTTTGTCGCCAGCAGCGATTGCCGTTTCCACTTTCTTTACGAAAGTGCGAACACGGCTGACCCGATTACGATTGACCGCTGTCTTGCGGGCAGTCTGGCGGATGCGCTTCTTGGCTGAATCAATATTAGCCATTAAATCTTTGCTTTCTGGCCTACTTTATCTGGCCTTTAATTTCTGCCCCAAACGGCGGAATTCACAGCAGAAGTCCATGTCTAAAAGGGCGTGAGGGCGTGGTTATAGTCCCCACCACCGCGTCCGTCAAGGCCCCGTTTCAAGGATGCGAACATCTATCAAAGTCATTGAGGCCTAAGGGAAAAATGGACCCTAACCCCAGAAGCAAACCGGGATGGGGTGATCTGCAAAACCTCTCCTTCCCGCAAATAGCGCCCATGGCCCAGCATCTGCCAGCCCAAAGACGCCAAAGTCGCATCATAAAAGGAAAGGATGGTACCCAAATCGCCGTGCGGGCCCCGTACTTCGGCATCAATGATACGCCCCGCCGGGGTTTCAAAGGCAACGCCTTCGTTCACCTGTTCTGTTAACCCTGTCATCAAAGGGATGTCGTCAAGGGATGTCAAAAAAGGTGCCGCACGTGGCTGGGTCAAAGATGAATCACTAGATGCAGGATAAGCAAGCAGACCAGACACTCCATATGCTAAAATAAAACATGCGGCCATAAAACATACAGTGGACCGAAGCCTGCGGACGAAGGTCTGAGATCGTCTATTTTTTAGAAATGACACCATGCAATTACGCTACCATCATCGCTGGCGGGACGGACAATAAAAAGTAGAGCGGCCCCCTTGTTTGATCCGCCGCACACCTTTTGTTTTCACACCATCGCAATCGCACCCGGGACAGGCTTCGCCTTCACGCCCATAGACGGAAAAATTATGCTGGAAATATCCCAGCTCCCCTGTTGGCTGAACATGGTCCCTAAGTGTTGATCCGCCCGAAGCAATGGCTTCGGTCAAAACATCCTTAATGGCATGGACCAACCGCCGGGCGCGCACCGGCCCAACATTCCCTGCCTTGCGCTTTGGCGAAATACCCGCCCGGAACAATGCTTCACACACATAGATATTACCAAGCCCGGCGACCACATGTTGATCCAGAAGCGCTGCCTTGATTGCAGTCCCCCGGCCAGCCAGCCTGTCCACCAATAGATCGGCGTTAAAGACTGCGTCCAGCGGCTCCGGCCCAAGATCACGCAACAAGGGGTGCAGATGGGCCTTGTTCCGATCCACCAGGGTCATAAGGCCAAATCGTCTGGGGTCGTTAAACACCACCCGGGCACCGTTTGTTGTTTCAATAACCACATGATCATGGGGGCTGGATTGGGCCATCTGGTTCGTGCCCCCGGGGCCGGTGACGGTCATGTGCCCAGACATGCCAAGATGAATAAGCAACATTTCATCGGTATCGACAAAATCAACCAACAAATATTTTGCCCGCCGCCTCAGACCCTCAATGCGGCGTCCCAAAAGCCACTTCGCCAATCCCTTCGGGAATGGAATACGCAAATCTTTCCGGCGCACCTCCGCATGGGCGATTTTTTGACCTTCCAAAGCAGGGGCAAGGCCAAGACGAACAGTTTCAACTTCGGGTAATTCAGGCATGACGCACCGTAGCGGAAATCATCCCCTTGGGCTATTGTCGCCGCCATGACGACCACAACTAAACAAAATCCTCCAGGACACGCCCCAAGAGAGAATCCTAAAACGGTCCCGTTTGGCGATGAAAACATCCCCATTGGCGAAAAAGTCGCCCGGGTGCGCGCGGTTTTTGACAGTGTTGCCCCAAAATATGACCTGATGAATGACATCACCAGTCTGGGGGCCCATCGCATTTGGAAAGCCGCCGCCATTGATAGGCTGATGCCACGGCCCGCCATGCGGGTGGTTGATGTCGCAGGGGGCACCGCCGATATGGCCATGCGCATCGCTGAACGCGTTGGAACAGATGCCATGAGCCAGGCTGGGGGACATATTTCAGTCATGGACATTAACCCCGCCATGATGGAAATCGGCCAAGGGCGGGTTAAACAGGCCCAAATGGCCGATACCATAGATTTTACCTGTGCCAATGGTGAGGCCCTGCCTTTGGATGACAGCAGCGTTGATGCCTATATTATTGCCTTCGGCTTGCGCAACATCACCAACCCAGAACAAGCCCTGGCTGAGGCGCGGCGGGTATTGGCACCGGGGGGGCATTTTCTATGTCTTGAATTCTCACACCCAAAATGGCCTTTGCTAAAGCCTTTATATGATGGCTATTCAGATCATATTATGCCCCGGATAGGTGGGTGGGTCGCGGGTGACGATACATCCTATCGCTATCTGGCCGAAAGCATCCGGCGTTTCCCCAACCAGGAAACGCTTAAGGCCATGATTGAACACGCAGGACTGGAGCAAGTCACCGTTACCAACCTAACCGGCGGCATCGCCGCCATTCATTCCGCTTGGCGGCTTTAAGGGCATTATGGTCAAAAACATCACCAATCTTGCTAGACTGCTAAACATTGCTGTGACGTTGGCGCGCTATGACGCGCTGTTCCCGCTTATCCAGATTGGCATTGCCCCATGGATGCTTAAAACCATGGGCCTGATTGCCTGGTTTTTTCCCAAACCCCATGACCTTGGGACACGACAAGGCCAACATTTAGCAGCGGCCCTGACGCAACTGGGCCCCAGCTTTATTAAATTTGGCCAATCCCTTGCCACCCGATCCGACCTGATCGGCGAAGAAATCGCCGCTGACCTTTCGGCACTTCAAGACAAACTGCCCCCCTTTTCCAGCGCCATCGCGCGGGCGGCAATTACCCATGAATTGGGGGAACCTGTTGAAACCCTATATGAAAATTTCACCGACGAACCTGTTGCAGCTGCATCCATTGCCCAGGTGCATTTTGCCACCACAACCGAAGGTGCTGCCGTCGCCGTAAAAGTCCTGCGCCCCGGCATCGAAGAAGCCTTCGCCAAAGATCTGGCCCTGTTTGCCTGGATTGCTGAAAAAGTAGAACAGTTTCGGCCCGATTTGCGCCGCCTTAAACCCCGGGAAGTTGTGAAAACCTTTGCAGGCATTGTTGCCATTGAAATGGACCTGCGTCTTGAAGCGGCGGCCGCTTCTGAATTGGCCGATAATTTTGCAGGGGATGACACTTTTAAGGTTCCCACCATTGACTGGACACGCACAGGCCAGCGGGTGTTAACGCTAGAACGCATCAACGGCATTCCCATTGATGAACGCGCAACCCTGATCCAAGCCGGGATTGATCCTGAAGACGTTCTTCAAAAAGCCGCCTGCGCATTTTTCCGCCAAATGTTCCGGGATGGTTTTTTCCATGGTGACATGCATCCCGGCAATCTGTTCGTCGCACCCGATGGCGGGTTAATCGCGGTCGATTTCGGCATCATGGGACGCCTTGATGCCCCCACGCGGCGATATCTGGGCGAAATGCTGTTGGGATTTCTGGATGGGGATTACGCACGGGTCGCAGATGTGCATTTCCGTGCCGGCTACATTCCTGCCGATCAGCCCCGGGATATCTTCATGCAGGCGTGCCGAGCCATTGGCGAGCCTATCCTGGGCCTGCCCATGAACGAAATTTCTCTAGCCAGATTACTGGGCCAAATGTTTGCCGTGACGGAAACTTTCCAGATGGAAACGCAACCCCAGCTTTTGTTGCTCCAGAAAACCATGATGGTGGCCGAAGGCGTGGGCCGCACCCTGAACCCCAACGTGAATATATGGGAACTGGCCAGACCTCTGATTGAAACATGGATGGCAGAACAATTAGGCCCCGAAGCCCGCATAACCGACGTCGCCCAGGATGCCATCAAGGGAATTGAACGCCTGCCCCGATTCGTTGCGAATGTGGAACGACTGGCAGAAGTCCTTGCGGAAAAGGGCCACAAACTGCATCCCGACACCTTGTCCCGGCTATTAGAGGGCAATTTTGCCGCCCCCCAGCCATCCCGCTTACCCCTCTGGATTATTTGTGCCCTGCTTGCCGGAATTCTGGCGGCCCTTCTTAAGCAATAGCCCTTAAGCATTCATCAGTGCGATTGGGTTATTATGTGCGTGTTTTTTAAGGTTGCACGATGACGCGGGCCGCCTTATATATTACACTTAAATTTCGTAAATTGAGATGGACTACAAAACGTGCTGGGAAATAAGCGCATCCTTTTAATCGTGTCTGGCGGCATCGCTGCGTACAAGGCCCTTGATCTGGTCCGTGCATTGCGAGCCCAAGGTGCCGGCGTGCGCGCCATCCTGACCGATGCGGGCAGCAAGTTTGTAACGCCGCTTTCCCTCTCTGCCCTAACAGGCGACAAGGTTTATTCCGACCTGTTTTCCCTGACCGATGAAAGCGAGATGGGCCATATTCGCCTGTCCCGTGAAGCAGACCTCGTTCTGGTGGTCCCCGCGACTGCCAATATTCTTGCCCGCATGGCCCAAGGCCTCGCCACCGACCTTGCCACCACTGCCCTGTTGGCCACGGACAAGCCCGTCATGGTGGCGCCATCCATGAATGTTGCCATGTGGGAAAATCCGGCAACCCGCGACAACATGGCACTTCTGGGTGAACGCGGTGTGATCATCATTGGCCCGAACAAGGGCGATCTGGCCTGTGGCGAAACGGGTGATGGCCGCATGGCCGACGTGACAGAAATTCTTGATGGCGTGATTGGATACTTTGAAGCAAGTGCACCCTTAAAAGGCCGTCGTGCCTTGGTGACATCAGGCCCCACTTTTGAACCCGTTGATCCGGTGCGCTTTATTGGCAATCGATCATCGGGGAAACAAGGCCACGCCATTGCCAACGCACTGGCGCGTCTGGGCGCAAAAACAACCTTGATCTCAGGGCCCGTCACAGAGCCTGACCCCAATGGCGTCACCGTCATCCGCACTGAAACCGCTGAGCAAATGCTGAATGCGGTTGTTGCGACCAACACCGGTGATGCCACCTTGGGCCCGGTTGATATTGCCGTCATGGCTGCGGCCGTATCCGATTGGCGGGTTAAAACCCCTGAAGCCCATAAAATCAAGAAAGCTGGCGGCACCCCCAAAATTGAGCTGGTGGAAAACCCCGACATTCTTGCCATGACGTGCAAGCCTGGCAATACACGCCCAGCCCTGGTCATTGGGTTCGCCGCTGAAACCAAAGATGTGATTGATGGCGGCAAAGCCAAACGGGCCAGCAAAGGATGCGACTGGATTGTTGCCAATGACGTTTCCCCCGACACTGGCGTTTTCGGTGGTGATAACAACACCGTTCACCTGATCACAGAATCCGGTGTGGAAAACTGGCCATCCATGACCAAGGAAGCCGTTGCAGAACGATTGGCCGAAGCCATCACCCGACATTTATCGGTTCCCCAATGAACGAGGTCGGGGTTGCAATCACGCGCCTTCCAAATGCTGAGGGCATTCCCCTTCCAGCCTATGCCACCGATGCCAGCGCCGGGCTTGATCTTGCTGCAGCCATTGAAAGTCCCATCACCCTGAGCGCGGGTGCGCGCGCCCTTGTTCCCACGGGGTTTGCCATCGCCCTGCCTGATGGCTATGAGGCCCAGATCAGGCCGCGTTCGGGCATCGCCGTTAAATGCGGGGTTACCGTTCTGAATGCACCCGGAACCATCGATGCCGATTATCGCGGTGAAATAAAAGTAAGCCTGATCAATTTGGGCACGGACCCCTTTCCCATCAACCGCGGGGATCGCATTGCCCAGATGGTCATCGCCCCGGTCAGTCGGACAATTTGGGAACAGGCCGAAACCCTTGCCGACACCGAACGGGGTAGTGGCGGCTTTGGGTCAACCGGTATCAAAAAGCAGTCATCGGGAAAAAAGGAGGCACCTCTTTCATGATCCGCCTTCCCAAAAAATTGTTGTTCGCCATTGAGGCGGTTTTAGACATTGCCTATAACGCCGGCAGTCAGCCAGTCCAGAGCAGGGAAATCACTGCGCGCCAAGGCATTCCGCGACGCTATCTGGAACAAGTCCTGCAACAATTGGTGCGTGCAAAAATTCTTTCTGGCGTTCGGGGGCCCCGGGGGGGCTATCGGCTGGCAAGGGAACGCCGCCGCATCACCATTGGTGATATTGCCCGGGTGGTCGATGCCAACACGTCAGAAAATGGGGCAGAAAACAGCAAAGATGCCCCCGGTTCCACCCTTGGCCAAAAAATCGTGTGGCCCCTATGGCATGACCTGCAAGACGACATGATCAGCCGCCTGGATACAGTCACCATCGAAGAATTGTGCCGCAAAGCCAATGATGCGGGCATTGACAGTGAAGCTGCCAACCGGCTGGACTTCATCATATAAATTACGAAATAACCATAAAACAGGGACAGGGTGCCCAAACACTTTGCCAGAGAGAACACCATGACAGACGACACAGATACAGGCGTTAAAGGGATCGGCCGGGGACGGGTTTATAATTCCATTCTTGAAACCATTGGCGACACCCCATTGGTTTACCTGCCACGCCTGTCACGCGAAGACGGGTGCACCGCAAAAATTTATGCCAAGCTTGAGTTTTTCAATCCCCTAGGGTCTGTGAAGGATCGTATTGGTCTGGCCATGGTCGAGGCAGCAGAACGCGATGGCACGGCCGGGCCCGGGACAACCATCATTGAACCAACGTCTGGCAATACTGGCATTGCGCTGGCGTTTGTCTGCGCAGCCAAAGGCTATCGGTTGATTCTCTGTATGCCCGAAAGCATGTCTTTAGAGCGGCGCAAAATGCTTTTGATCATGGGGGCAGAACTGGAATTGACCCCAGCCGCAGAGGGCATGAATGGCGCGCTTAAACGCGCATCAGAACTCCACGAAACCACGGAAAATTCCGTCATCCTTCAGCAATTTGAAAACCCCGCAAACCCGGAAATACACCGCAATACCACGGCTGAAGAAATTTGGAACGACACCGACGGCGAAGTCGACGTGGTGATCAGTGGCGTCGGCACCGGGGGCACCTTGACCGGGATCGGCAGTGTTTTAAAAGCCCGCAAACCCGATCTGGAAATGATCGCCGTTGAACCCGAAGACAGCCCCATTCTTTCTGGCGGCCTGCCCGGGCCCCATAAAATTCAGGGGATAGGGGCGGGCTTTATTCCAGCCAATCTGGATATATCCCTGATCGATGACATCATTTGTATCGGCAACGAAACAGCCTTTGCCACAGCCCGAAAATCGGCCCGGATGGAAGGGCTTCCCGTTGGTATTTCATCTGGCGCTGCCTTGGCAGCTGCGATTGAAATTGGCGCCAAGGCAGAATATGCGGGGAAATCCATCGTCGTTATTGTCCCATCCTTTGCGGAGCGGTATCTTTCAACTCTATTATTCGATAATCTTTAGACAACCGCTTCAGGAAAATGATGGATTTTTCCGACCAGCAGCTCAAACGCTACGCACGCCATATCGTTCTGCCAGAACTCGGCGGTGTGGGGCAAACCAAGCTGTTGGATGCTCGCGTTCTTGTGATTGGTGCCGGGGGATTGGGGTCTCCCTTGTTGCTGTATCTTGCCGCCGCAGGCGTTGGGCATTTAGGCATCGTCGATGATGATGCGGTTGATCTTTCTAACCTGCAGCGCCAAGTCATTCACACCACAGACAGCATCGATACCGCCAAAGTAGAAAGCGCCAAAGCGACCCTGCATGGCATCAACCCCGATGTCGTGGTGGATGCCCACCGCGTGCGCGTGAACCCCGAAAACGTGATGGCTTTGATCAGTGATTATGACGTGATCGCCGATGGGTCAGACAATTTTGCGACCCGGTTCCTGCTCAACGATGCCTGTTTCTTTGCCAAAAAAACCTTGGTCTCTGCGGCCTTGTTCCGGTTTGAGGGCCAGGTCAGCACCTTTAAAGCCCATGACGGGGAAAGCCCCTGTTATCGCTGTATTTTTCCAGAGCCCCCGCCCGATGGCCTGATCCCATCTTGTGCAGAGGGCGGTGTATTGGGTGCGGTCGCAGGCACGGTTGGCTGTATGCAGGCGACCGAGGTCATCAAGGAAATCACCGGCATTGGCGAAAGTCTGGCCGGCAAACTGGTTGTTTTTAATGCCCTTGATGCCACCTATCGCAAAATTACGGCGCGCCCCGATCCGGCATGCGCCCTGTGCGGCACCAAACCCACCATTACCGATCTTTCCATTCACGAAAGTTAGCCCGTGACCGTTAAAACCATCGGCCCTGTCCTGATTATCTCCGTGCTGATTGGCACGTCATTTGGTGCGGGTATGACGGGGGTCATTTATCCGGCGGATGCGGCATCACCCAACAAAAGTGCGAAAGCAAAGAAACACATCAAACGGGGCACCGGTCGCCCCCTGCCAAGGTTTGCATCCCTTCGTTCCCGTGAAGCCAATTTAAGGACGGGTCCCGGGGTGCGCTATCCTGTGGAGTGGGTCTACAAACGATCCGGGCTACCCATCAAGATCATTGCTGAATTTAATATTTGGCGAAAAGTAGAAGACTGGCGCGGCACAGTGGGGTGGATGCACCGCTCAATGCTGTCTGGAAAACGCACCGTGATCACCACAGGCAAGATGACCGTTCTGCGTCGCAATCCCGAAGCAACTTCACCGGCAATGGCAAAAACACGCTCAGGCGTTATCGCAAAGGTGCTGGCCTGTTCCGGCCCGTGGTGTCGAATACGCGTTCAAGGGATAAAAGGATGGGCAACCCGTGCCAGTCTCTGGGGCATTCTCGCCAAGGAACAGATCAAAAAATAAGACCCCACCCCAACTTGTGGGCATCAGTCTTTGCTGAAATCTTCCATCAATGCTTTGCAGACGTTCTTTGGCAACACCGCCATATGGCCATAATGGTCATGGGCAATGGACAGCACCACCCGTGCATTATCATCACAAAATGCTTTTATCTGAACGGGGCTAAAGGGAAAATGCAAAAAGTGAATGGATGACGTTTTGCCACTTTCCTTGGTTCTTTCCAGATCTTTTTCAGCCACGGCTTTGATCACCTCTGTTCCAATTTCCAAGGTGATGGTTTCTTCGACATGGCTCAATCGTCCCAGTTCATGGGCGCGTTTGACCGGGTCTTCAATGGCAAACATCACTGTTGCTACCAGCTCATGGCCCTTTGGAATCAATGGGTTGTAGGCTGATAATTCGCCGGCCACCTGTTCTTCACCGCCCCGTTCCACATAAAGCATTTCCTGGATCTGATGGAGCATGGTGTCAAAATTTTCAAAAAAGAACGTGGCATATGGCCCCACGGAAATTCTACGGTTGGCCTTAATGGCCCCGATTGCTGCGCGCTTTTCTTTCCGGGCCGCACCATAGGCATCAAAGTCCAGCGTCACATCGTTACGGCTAATTTCTAAACGTGTGCCCATCTTTAATCGTCCCTATCTGCATGGCCATAGGACTGCGCCATAATTTCTATTGGATGGGTGGTCCCTGATTCCGGGGCAACCCCACCGTCTAACATCTCCATCCCCTGAACCACGTGCTTGCCAGCCAAGGGGCATTCTGAGGCAACATATGCATTTTCTGCCTCTAACGCTTTGCGGGCCACGGGACGCCCAACCTTCAGGGCCGTATCAAAATTTTCATCCATAATACCCCAACTGCCGCCATGGCCAGAGCAACGCTCAATCACGGAAACATCTATTTCGGGAATAAATTTAAGCATTTGCGCGGCTTTTGGCCCCATGTTTTGAGCGCGTGCGTGACAGGCGAGATGCAGGGTAACCCCACCCGGTACCGAGGACATGCCGGGGGCAAGGCCTTCGTTTTCTGCAATATCGACAATGTATTCAGAAATATCGCGGGTCGCCCCAGACAACGCCATCACCGCGTCACGATCTGGATCATCAACAGCCACGATCAGGGGCCATTCAAATTTCAGCATTAACGCACATGATGGCGTGGGCGCGATAATGTCATAGCCCTTTTCAATCCACGGGGCAAAATAGAGGGCAGCGGCCTTTGCATTTTTTGCAACCCGGGCCAGATCACCATGTTCCAGTTGCGGCATCCCGCAACATCCCGGATAGCCCACTTCCATTTCAACGCCATTGCGCGCCAGAACCAAACGCACCGCTTCACCGATGCCTGGATTGTTATAATTCACAAAACAGGTGGTAAACAAAACCACCTTGCGCCCATATCCGGGGGCGGTTGTATTAATAGCCACCGATGATGCACGCGCGCGATCGCCAAATGTTTTGCTGAAACATTTGGGCATTTCAACCTTTGCAGAAACACCTGCGATCAACCGCAATAATGGGCGGGTTAGCCAGTTTTTGGTTGAGGTTGCCCAATTGGCCAGCCCCGCCACAAACCGGGCCATGCGGCCATTGCGATCGGTTTCTGTCAATTGCCGGGCGGCAAATCCAATGTCCCCCTTTTTCAATTCAACCGCGCGATAGCGCAGCATAAGGTGCGGAAAATCCAGATTAAATTCATGGGGTGGCACGTAAGGGCATTTGGTCATGTAACACATGTCACACAGGGTGCAGGCATCGACCACGGGTTTGAAATCTTTGCTGGCAACCGAATCCAGCTCACCACTATCTGATTCATCAATCAGATCAAACAATTGGGGGAACGAATCACACAGGTTAAAACAGCGCCGACACCCATGACAAATATCGAACACACGGCGCAGCTCTTCGTCCAGCTTTGCTTCGTCGTAAAAATCCGGGTTGTGCCAATCTATTGGGTGACGCACGGGTGCGCCCAAACCACCTTCGCTCATCTTGATCCCCTTTATGGCCTTTGCCGGGCCAGATAAAAAAACGCCGGGCGGTTATCGTACCCGCCCGGCGTCTTAAGAGAGCCTGCGGAATTAACCGAGGGTATCGAGCGCTTTCTGGAACCGGCCGGCATGGGACTTTTCAGCCTTTGCCAGAGTTTCAAACCAGTCAGCAATTTCATCAAAGCCTTCGTCGCGTGCGGCTTTGGCCATGGATGGATACATGTCTGTGTATTCATGGGTTTCACCGGCAACAGATGCCTTCAGATTAGCAGACGTATTGCCAATGGGTTCGCCCGTTGCAGGATCACCGGTTTCTTCCAGATATTCCAGATGGCCGTGCGCATGGCCCGTTTCGCCTTCGGCGGTGGAACGGAAAACGGTAGAAACGTCGTTGTAACCTTCCACATCGGCCTTCTGTGCAAAATAGAGATAGCGGCGGTTGGCCTGGGATTCGCCGGCAAAGGCGGCCTTCAGGTTTTCTTCGGTTTTGGTTCCCTTCAGTGCGGGCATGGTGTTCTCCTTGTTTTTAATTATGGCTGCGATGGGTTTGCTCCCGTGCATGCAGCAAATTACTGTTTATTTTAGGATTCACAAAGGCACAAGTCAAATAGTTTAGAATAAATCTAAACTATTTTAGCGCCGCCTATCAGAGATTTCAAAAGAGGATGGATCAGGAATTACGGACCCGGATGACCACATCAATTCGTTCCACCTCTGTCCCCTTTGGGGGTTTTGGCATTGATGCAATCACCACATCACCGCCACTGATGTCTTCCAGTTCTGCGCGGTCTTCAAAGAAGAAATGATGATGCTCGGTTGTGTTGGTATCAAAGTAAGAACGGCCCGTATCCACAACAATTTCGCGCAACATCCCGGCGCGGGTAAATTGGTGCAAGGTGTTGTAAATGGTCGCCAATGAAACACGGATATTGGCTTTTTGGGCACGATCATAAAGCTGTTCGGCAGTCAGATGGCAATCGCCCGCATCGCTTAAGAGTCTGGCCAAGGCCATGCGCTGGCGCGTTGGCCGAAGATCGCACCGCTTTAAAACATCCAAAACATCCGCATAGGGACGGTTTTTAGGGTCATTATTCATATTTGTTTTGGCCATCAAAGGAGCCCCATAAATATGCTCTGCCAATATCATAGGTCAGTTTTTAGAATAACTATAAAAATAATTTCTATTGGCCAGAAACAATCCGCTCGAACAGTTCCCTGACCGTAGGAATAAACCCGTTGGCGTAAAAAGGGTCGCTTTTGAAGCGATAGGCATTATGGCCCGAAAACATCAACTCGTTTTCAATGTCCGAGGTATGACTGACGGCTTGCAGGGTTTTCTGGATGCAAAAAGATCTGGGATCAGCCTTGCGCCCGGTCGTCCCCGATTCATTTTGTGACCAATTGGAAAAATGGCATGCACTGAGACAGCCCATACA
>Ga0233433_10002383_pt1 | contig 16531 bp, 16 predicted proteins | sample SI_122_August201_5_FD_179868 | JGI IMG/M metagenome (GOLD analysis project Ga0233433, IMG submission 179868) | Seawater microbial communities from Saanich Inlet, British Columbia, Canada - SI_122_August2016_100_MG | ecosystem: Environmental > Aquatic > Marine > Inlet | place: Canada: British...
CAATGGAAGCCTTTCAACTTAGTTATGATGCAAAACCAGATTGGGGTAAAAGAACAACATTTAATATTACTAGATATGCTGATTTAATTTATACAATGATGGTTGAAATAGATATTCCTAAAATTTATACTCAATATTCTGCCGATAGTTCTTGGGGAGGTAGTGCCAGTGATTTTGATACAACTGACGCAAAAGGAACAATAAGTTGGGTAAATAATACTGGTCATGCTGCTGTTTTGTATTATGATATTAAAATAGGAGGACAACTTATAGATAGACACTATAGTGAATGGATGGAAATATGGACACAATTAACACAAAGTGAATCTAAAAAAAGAGGTTTAGACCAATTATTAAATCGTAATAGTAATTTAGAAAAAACATCTGCTGCTCAAACTTTATATGTTCCACTTCAATTTTGGTTTTGTCGTAATATAGGTTTAGCCTTACCATTAATTGCTCTTCAATATCACGATGTAGAATTAGAAGTTAATTTTAGACCTTTAAATCGAATGTATACTTTTGGTCAAAACTTATATTATAGTGCTACAAGTAATGGAACTTCAACTTTAAGTCTTGTAAAATTATATGATGGAACTCAAGATTTAACTGATAGTGATATTAAAGGTAAAATAATTACATTTTCAGATGATAGCACTTATTATATATCACCATCAGCAACAATTGGTATAGGACAAACGGGTTCAGTAGCAAATCCTTATTTAATTACAATGGTGCGTTCAATTCCTTCAGGATATACAAGTTCTACAATTTATATAAAACCAAATGGAACTCTAGATACAACAAATTATAACACAAATATTGAAGAAGTTAGATTATATGTAGATTATATATATTTAGATACTGTAGAACAAAGAGAATTCGCCAATGCCAAACATCGTTATTTAATAGAACAATTACAATATAGTGGTAGTGAAAGTATAGAGGCTAATGCTTTAACAAAGAAAATACCATTAGTATTTAATTTACCTATAAAAGAATTATTTTGGGTAAATCAATTAGATTCTGTATTTACAATTAATGATTTATTTAATTATTCAAATACAGTAGACCCTGCTGTTTCAGCAGGTAATATTATAGATAGTGCACAAATATATATAAATGGTATTGAGCGTTTTAGTGTTAGAAAGGCTGATTATTTTAGATTAATTCAACCTTATCAAAAACACACTAGAAGTCCAAATAGTTTTATTTATATCTATTCTTTTAGTGTTAAACCTGAAGAACATCAACCCAGTGGTTGTAGTAATTTTTCTAAATTAGATACGAAAGAATTGTTTTTAAATATTAAAGCAAATTCGGAAGTTCAACAAGCACGTGTTTATGGACTAAATTATAATATATTAAGAATTATGTCTGGAATGGGTGGTTTGGCGTTTAGTTCTTAATTATATTTATTCATATTTATTCATATTTATTCATATTTATTTAATAAAAACATAATAAAAATTGATTATTTATTTTATTTTATAACTTTTAAATTATCAATTATTAATTATTATTTATTACATAAAGATTAAACTTATAATACAGAAAAATGTCAAAAGAAACTAAAAGTAAAAAAACACCTACATATGTACGTAAAACAATAACACAAAAAACAAAAGAGTTGATTATTAATAGACAATATAATAGATGTGCTAATAGTCCATTTAAACCAGCATTAAATTTAACTGGTTATACTTGTCCTTTTTGGATATATAATAATGGAGTATTTGATGACTCGGGATATGCTATAGACCATATTGATGAAGTTAGTATAACTAGTAATAATGAATTAGAAAATTTACAAGCATTATGTCATAATTGTCACGCTGTTAAAACAAGAAAATTTAAAAATTATAAAACTATTTTTACATCAAGTCAATTACATACTGGTGCGGGTTTTATGGATGTCGATAATTATGAACCTTCGAAAAAGAAAAGGAAAATGGAATAAGTCATTAAATTGTATAACTATTAAATTGATATTATTATATAAATAAAAATTGATATTTTGTTATTTTTTATTTTTATAATTAAATTATAATATATTAAAATAAATATAAGTTAATAATATTAAATTAAAATATAACTTAATAATATAAAATAATACTAAAATGTCTAAACTAATAACTAAAGATATATCTGAACCTTGGTTTTCACTTATTAAAGTTGGATTAAAAACAGTTGAAGGTAGATTAAATAAAGGCGATTTCGCATCATTAACTAAAGGAGATTGTATAAAAGTTGATAATATAGAATTAGGATTTATGAGAAATTATACAATTAAAATAACAAGTATCCATAAATACACCTCTTTTAAAGAATATTTAGAAAAAGAAAAATTAGAAAAATGCTTACCAGGTATTGATACTATAGAAGATGGTGTGAAAGTTTATTATAAATATTATCCAAAAAAAGAAGATGAAGAAAAATATAAAATAGTTGCTATAAGATTTAAAATTATAAAATAAAATAAATAATTTGTTCTTTTTTAGTCTTCTTCTGGTCTAACTAAACATTCTAATTTAACCCAACTTTTTTTATTTATATTTACTTCTAATACTCCTTTAATAAGAATATTTAATTCGGGACACGGTATGTGAATATCAATATTCACATCATCATTAATATTATTACATTCTCCAGAGTTATTATTAATATTATTATCACTATTATCTATATATGTCTTAATATGTTGATATAATTGTTTAATACCATCAATATTAGGTTTTAAATGTAATTCATTTAATTTTTTTAATATAGGTTTAATTTCATTTTGTCTTTGTTCTTTAGTTCTTTTAATCATTTTTATATTATAATTATCATATATTATTGTATAATTATCATATATTATTGTATATTTATTATATAAATTATAAATTCTTTCTGGAGAATACTTTTTATATAGTTTAAAAATTATATTTTTATATTTTATTTATTAATGAAAATAAATTTAAAAAATTTATATGTGTTAATAAATTTACATTTTTCTAATTAAATCTATTTCATATTCATATTCTTTACTTTCTTCTTTTTCAGGACTTCCAGCACTATGAGTTTCTAATATCATTGGTATATTTTTCTTATTACATAAATGTTTAATATAAACTAATGCTTTTAAACCTTCAGGTGAATTATAGATTTTACCTTTACCTATTCCACGATGTTCATCTTTTTTATCACCTACATCATAACGTGAATCATTAATATGAAATCCTAATATATATTTAAATCCAATCATTTTATCAAATGTATCTAAATAGTTTTTAATTCCAGATACAGTTGATATATCATAACCACTGACAAAAATATGGGCTGTATCAATAATAAACCCAACATTTTTAATATTTTTATTACTTTTATTTTTATTATCTTTATGAATACCATCCCAAATGAGTTTTAATTCTTCTATAGAACAACCAAATTCGGAACCTCTACATGCTGATGTTTCTAATCCTAAAGTAATATTTTTAGGCATATGTTTAGCAATTTTAACAATATTTGATACTAAATTATGTAATGCTTCTTCTTCAGTTAATTTAGTTTTAAAACCAATATGTAAAACAACACATTTAGCACCAATAAGAGAACCATATTTTAAATCATATTGAATATTATCGTGTTGAAATTGAATACGACCACTTGATGCTGGATATTTACAAAAATTTAATACATAAGGAGAATGTATAAAAAGTGTAATATTGTTTCTAGATACATAGTTTTTAATAGTTTTACATTCATCAGGTTCAAGTTTGGTTTTTTGTTTAAGAGAAAACGAAAGTTTATTACCCATAAATAGTTGTAAAGCATTACCACCTATACTTTCACCATATTTAATACCATCTAATATACTTGGTGATATACTTATATGACATCCTAATTTAAGTTTAGTAGATTTTTTTGTTTTTTTACTTTTAGTAGATTTTTTTGTTTTATTAGATTGTTTACTTATTTTATGTGTTTTGTCTTTATTTAATATCATTTTAATAAAATAGTATATATTACATTATAATTAGAAAAATTATAATAGAAAAATTACAATAGAAAAATTATAATAGAAAAATAAAAATATTAAAAACTAATAAAATACTATATTAATTAACTAATAGTATATCAATATATAACTATATATAACTAATAATATATAAATTTAAGGTATAATATATAAATTTTGTGGTCTTGATGTAATACTTGTAACATCATCATCAAATGAATCATAAAACATATTTAACACATCCATACGTGTTTTTTTAATATCTTCATCTGTTGGTTTAGTTGGTTCTGGATAAACCATACTTGAGGTTAATAATTTGGGATTTCTATTTGGTAAATTAATAGTGTCGCTAATAATTGCTTCATCTATTCTTGGAATGGTATTGTTATTATCACATTTATTAGCATTTAGCATATGTTTAAGCATTACTATATTATTAAAATCGCTTTTTTGTTTCATATAATTATTAAGCATTGAATATAAAAATATACATATGCCAAATAACATAACTAAATGTAAAATTTGATTATTTTTACATTCTTGCCATAACCCATTTAAATCAGTATTAAACATTTTATTTTGTAATTATATTTATGTTTTATTATTTATTTTTATTTTTTAATATTAATATTAATATTATATTATATATTATTATACTATATATTTTATAATATAATATTTATTTTTTAATTAATTTAAATAAAAAATGTAGTAAAATAATTATATGTATCTAGATACAATTTCATTTTTAATTTTATTTATTTTTTCTATAATACTATTTATAATTTCTAATTTAGAACTAATAAAAGTGTTTTCTTCTGTAATATAAAGATTTAATTGTAAATTACATTCATTTGGTGTTTTTTTATTAATAATAATTTGAAAATTAGCAAAATCCCAGTTCCATATAAAAATTAATAATTCTTCTTCATTTAAAATAGATTTATGAAATCTACCTTCTTTTGCTCCTAATTGATACATTCTAATTAAAGTATCATTATTACTATCTAATGTATTCATTAATTTTTTACTATATGTTTGTATTGATTGTATATTATTTGTAAATTTCATATCGTGGAAAAAAGATGGAAACGCTAGAGTTGAATTACTATGATTACGTTTATTATTATCAATTGTAATAATCGTTTCTCTATCCACATTAATATATTTTTTAGTATGTATAATTTTAGGTTCTAGTTCCAAAACAGATGTAATTAGAGGAATATAATTTTCATCAAAGGTAAAATTGGTATCATACATATTTAATACATCTGATTTAGAAGAATAATAACTTAATGATATTAAATTAATATTATTTAATGATGTTTTAATGGTATCTTCATTTAAAATAAACATTTTTTATGAATTATTTATAAATTAATTTTTTAAGTAATTAATTTAAAATAAAAATTTATAAAAATTACAATAATTATAATAATGACATTATATTTATATTGAAAAATTAATAAATATAAATTAAAATAAAATGTATTTTTATTCATATATAAAAATTGAAAAGTTAAATTTAAAGATTAAAACTATATTATAATATATTTGTATTTCTAGTTTAAATTTATCTGTTAATAAATTTAGTTGCTATAATTTGTGTATAATAGTTAATACTATAATTATGTCAAATTTAACTATAAATCCAATTACATTTAATACAAAAAAAAATGAAGTAATAGTTGATAAAGAAAAAATACAATGGAAAAAGCAAAAAGCAACATTATCTAAAAAAAAAAATAGTTCTATAAGTAAGTATTTAAATACAAATTATGGTAATATAATAAATAATAATAAAGGTGGATTAGTATTTGCATCTTTTGATTATAATGATGAAAGCAGTATTTATTTAATGTTTTCACCTAATGAAGAAGATAAAACAGAATTAAACTATGATTTGTATATTCCTAGTATTGATAAAATAGATATAATTGAAGAAGCACACGATATTGAAAAAACCGATGAAAAAATTATTGTTTATGGTAAAGTATATGGTTTATGTGTTGATAATACAACTTATTATTTTAAAACTATTAATATTGATGAATATATTGAATTTGTTCAAAGAAATAATACAGTAAATGATGAACATATTTATGATGAATATAATTTAAATGATGAAGAATTAGAAGACAATGAAGATGATGAAGATAATATTGGTGATGACTTAACAGATGACGAAGATATAAGTGATGATGAACTAAGTGATACAAATGAAGATAATGATGATTTAGATGATGATTTAGATGATGATTTAAATGAAGATGATTTGAACGGAGATGATATAGATGAAGAAAAAGAGACTAAAGAAGATGAAGAAGATGAAGAAATAATAGAAGCAGTTGATGATGAAGAAAAAAATAATGATGACAATGATGGTGAAGCAGAAGAGTTAATTAATTTAGATGATGATGACGAAGAAACAATTAAAAAACCTAAACGTAAAAAAAGAGCCAATAAAAATAGTAAATTGATTAAAATAATTAATATTGATGATTTGGATGTTTTGTCTGATATTTTAATTGAAGAAAAAAAAGAGTGTATTACTAATGAAAAAGATTTAAATATAAAAAGACAACAGGCACTACACATTTTAAAAAAAATAAAATTACCTAAAAAAACAATACAGTTGATTGAAAAAGGGATTTATAATTATACTATCAGTAAATGTCATTTTAGAAAAAAAATTCCTATATGGGCAAATAATCATTTTACAGATATTTATATTAGTAAAGTAAAAAATATTTATCTAAATTTAAATAGCACTGAATATATAAAAAATGATTATTTAATAAATAAAATGAAAGAAAATGAAATTGACCCTTACGATTTAGCATTTATTGATACATTTAAATTATTTCCTGAAAAATGGGCTGATATTATTGATGAAAAAATGAAAATAGAAAAATTATTAAAAGAATCATTACAAGAATCTGCCAGTGATTTATTTAAATGTCCTCGATGTCATAAACGTAAAACAATTCATTGTGAAGTTCAAACGCGGTCTTCTGATGAACCTATGACAACATTTATTACGTGTCTAGAATGTGGTAAAAAATGGAAGAAATATTAAATAGTTTATTAAATTATAATTTATTTAATTATTATTATTCTTATTTAATTATTTTATTTTTATTTATTTTTTAACAATTATTTTTTAATTTATTATTTTAAATAATAATAATAATAAATTAAAATAATAAAAATAAATTAAAATTACAAAAAAATCAATTTAAAAAGAAATTATTAACTATTAATTGCCCATATGGCGCAATGGATAACGCGTGAGCCTTCTAAGCTCAAGATTCTGGGTTCGACCCCCAGTATGGGTAAAACTAAATTATTGTAGTATATAATTATTTTATTATATTTTTCTTTTTTTATGATTAATTCAAAATTTATTTATTAATTCAAAATTTGTTCTATAATATTTTCAACTTTAGTATTATCAACCATTAAATTTGTATCCATAATTGTGCTATCAATAATAACAACAGGTTTATTTTCTTTTTGTAATGTATCATAAAATTCAATATGTTTAACATATAAATTAGTTTGGTATTCTTTATCAATTGTGCTTTCACCATCACGATTACGACTATTAATACGTCTTAAACTTTCTTCTAAAGAAGTATCTAATAAAACCCATTTATCTACTCGCATAGGCATAATATAACTCCACATAGTCCACCATTTATTATACATAGTCATCCTTAATTCACCAATAGAATCTTTTAATAATTCTAAAAATATATATTTATCCGTCCAAATACTGCGTTCTAAAATATAAACATCAGCATCTTGATTATTATATAATTCTTCAATGACACTTTCAATTCTTGTAATAAAACTATACGTTTGAAATTCATAACAATGTTTAGGAATATCTTTGTAAAAATATTGTAATACACCTGTATCATTCCATAATTTAACAGGTTCATAAATGGCTTTTACTTTTAAATTACCATAATTATTTATTTTATTAATTGTTTCATTATTTCTTTCATTATTTATTTCTTTTTCAATTAAAGAAATAACAGTTGTTTTACCTGCTCCAATAACTCCATCTACAATAATAAACTTTTTTTTAGGGTCGGCTAATAATTCTTGAACTTTTTTAATCTTTTCAGATTTGAAATCAATATTTAAATCTATTTCTGGCATCATAGTTAATAATTTTAATTAATTAAAAATATTATTTAAATAACTAATGTATTTTAAATTTCAATTTTTAAACTTAACTTTTTTTTATATTTTTAAAATAGAGTTTATTTTTTAAATTTAATAAATTAGAAAAAAAAATAACAATTTTTTTATTATTTATATTTATCTAAAATATTAATTAATAAATAAAAATATTAATAAATAAATAAAAATAATATATTAAAATTCAAAAATATAAAAATGATACATAAAAAAGCAAAAATAAAAATAGTATCACTAATAATAAAACTAAAACTAAAAAATGTTATAAAAAATATTGTAATAACATTATTACAAAAAAAGAATTAAATAAATTACTTATAAAACAATTTAACAATTCAAAAAAAAATAAAAATACTATTGCGAAAAAAAGAAAATTAATAAAATTAATAAAATTAATAAAATTAATAATTAAATCTGATTAATGTATGAATAATTATTGTAAAAAAAATATAAAATATGAGAGTGATAGTTTTTAATACCATCACTATTTTTTAGTTCCCAAAATTTGAGTAATCATCATTTGGTTTTTCTTGAAGCCTTTCATTTATGTAATCTTCACCAATGATTTCATATTTGTCCTCGTCTTTTTTAAGGATATACTGAATACAAGATTCTAGATTTAAAACACCTTTAAAAAATTTATTAACGAGACTATGACGTGCCTCAATAGATTTTGGTTCATTAGGGACGTTTAAAACGATGCCTATATAGCCTTGTGAGTTTAGATAGTCTTGGTCATCACAAAAGTCCCATAATTCACCTTGACATCTGACAAAGAATGTATATTTAGTATTGTTACTTACACAAGTAAGTGTGCCATACAAGTAATCTGCACAGACACATAGAAAAAGTTGTCCAAAGATGTCTCTAACTATTCGTCTCACAGTAGGATTATATTTATCAGGATCCATAGCGTTTGTTTGCAAGTTATAATAGTTATAAATATGTAATCCTGTTTTCAATTTTTGTAAGTGTTTCCGTTTTTTTCTATTTTTTACACTTTACATCTCATATCGTCTTCTGTATAAATTAATCCTTCTTTTTTATAAATAGTTCTAGCACCATCAGCAAGTGGTATTTCACTATCAAAACTAACTAATTCTTGATATGTAAATTCTCTTGATGAAAAATTATCTATTTTAGTATTAAATTCTTCTATATCAATTGTATTTCTCATTTTTTCTAAATTATTTATATAATTTTGAGTAATATATTCTACTCTTTCTTTTGGTATATCATTACGAACTACTAATATCATTCTAGATGAATATGTATCTAGATAACTATATTTATTTTCACTTTTATGAAATTTATTTAAATCCACAGCACGAGGTTTAATGTGTTGAAAATATTTTTTTATAAGTGAGTTGAAATTTTCTCTTACATTCACTGTTTTTAAATCATCCATTAATGTTTTAGAATAAATTTCTTGTTGATTTAATGTAGGTGTTGCCATTATAGTATCTTCACTAGTTGTTCCTTGTTGATTATTTAAATCAAAATTAATAAGATTTGAAAGATTATTACGAGCATCTAGAGTTGGTTTTTTCTGTATATGAATATATCTAAGTTGCATTGTTTTAGACATATCTAAAAGCAGTTTATTTTTAGGATGTAAAACAACAAAAATTGCGTCATATTTATCTTCACGAAATCCCTTTATCAACTCTTCTAACTCAGTTTCTATAATTTGTGTATCATTATAACTCTTATCTGTTATATCTATCCCATAAGCCGAACACATTTTAATATAATCATAATAACTATCTGCTAATATACCTATTTTTTTATCTTTTATATCTATAAATTCTACAATATTAGAAAAATTATTTGCTATTAAATAAAAGTCTCTATCAAAACCAACGCCAATCGCACTAAAATTAATAGGTGGATATAAATTAGTTAATGTTTCTTCATCTTCTAATCTATCTTGTGCTATATCAAAGGTGGTTGCTAATAGACGTGTTAAATAACGACAGTCTTTTTTAATATATCTACTTAATAATTCTTCACTTATAAAAGCAATGTCAATCTCATTATTTATAAATTTATAAATGGCTTCTATGTTTGTCATACATTTCATTTGTTTTACAGGATAAATCGCACGGCGAAAATAATTACCTACTAAATATTCATACGAACCAGTTGTATAATAACAATAATTAATTAAAGGTAATGAAATTGAGTTTTTAACAACAATAGGCTTATTTTTATCACGTAAATAAGAGTTAGTATCAAAATCAACAGTATTTGAAAGTGATGGGGTTAATGAAGAATATTGAGAAGAGAATGCCTCTGTCATAGTATCATTTATTGATTTACCATTTATGAGATTTTTAATCATAGGTTTAATATAGTCAGTATAAGTAGCAATAATAACAATTAATGATAGAAATACTATTATTATAGTATTAGTTGTTATATTATTTAATATAGTCATTCTGGAGACTACTTTTTTATACTTATAATAATTATTTATTTTTTATTTATTTAGATTAATCTATTTTATTAAATATAAATTATTTATTAAACATAAAATTAGAAAGATAAAATTATAAAATATGAATTACAAATTAAAAAAATAAAATAAAATAAATTATATAATCTTCTATCATTTTCTATAATATTCAATACTATATTCTTTAGGTATTTCAACACTAAAATTATATTCTGTAATTAATATAGTATTATCAATATCATTACCAATATCATTACCAATATTATTTTTAATACAATTATTTTTGAATTTATGTATATAAGTATGTTTTTGTCTCATTTTATTCATACATCTTAAAATATTTCTTTTTCTATTATTTAAATAACGTATATCATCTAATGATACATTTAAACTATTATTAATATAATGTTCTTCATCTTTAATTCTTTTTATCCAATATGTATAATAATCTGTTTTTTCAAACATAGTTATAGTATTAAAATTATTAAATGTATTAAGTTTATTCATTTCAATAGAATAAATAGGGTTTCCAAAATATTTATTTAATTCTTCTAAAGAAATAGTAAAAGTCATATCATTTTATTATTACATTATTTAAGTATTTATTATATATAAGTTAATATTTATTATATATAAGTTAATATTTATATTATATATTTATTAATTTTAATTTATATAATAAATAATAACTTTATACTATAGTTTATATACCAGGTTTCATATAGTCTATTTCATCGTATTTAACATTTAATTCATTTTCTTTAAATAATGTTTTTACAAAATCAAAAAGTCTCTTACCGCTGTTATATTTACCATAATTTTTTATAAACCATTCACGGGGAGTATATTCATTATTATTTAATTTTTTCATAAACTTATCTAAAACTGGTTCAAATTCAGTGTCAATTGTATCGGGGTCAAAGAATTCACCAGATTGTTCTGAAACATATTGCCATCCACCTAATATTTTTTTATTCATTAATACAGGAAGATTAAAGCACATTGCTTCACTAACAGTTCTGGGAGAGGCATCGGCTTCACTACAGGTTAAAATAAATTTACACTTATTAAAACTTGTAATAAATTTACTATAATCCATAAAATCGGTTTGTTCCATTAATTGATGACAAGTGGGAGGAATTTCACAACCAATACGTCCAACTAAAAGACCTTTCAATTTATATTTTTTACACATCACATCAATTAATTTCTTTGCTATGTCAAACCGTCTTATTTGTGATTGCCATCCCGTGGGACAATCTTTATCACCTTCTTTTTTATCACCATCTTTTAAACAAATGTAAATAAAATCGTATTCTTTTTTAACATTAGGATCGGGTAAATGCTGTTCGTAATTTGCGAAATCACTTTCGGCTAATTGAACACGTGGAAATCCATTTTTCATCCATTTTTTATTATTTTCTTCTGTAAAAACAGAACACCAACCTTTGGTTAAATCAAAATAATCATAGGTATAACATTTATGTTTAGGGTCATGAAGTGCGTCGTGTATATTACTAATGGGACCAGGAAATTCACTATAACTACTTAAACCAAGAAAATGATAACCTTTCTTTTTATAATCATTATAATTTGTTTCACAATCATCTCTAGAAAAACTATGGGTTATAAAAATGATATTAGTTTTAACTTCACTGCCATCTTTTTTAACTGCTTGTAAATTTAAGAATGGTCTCTTAACAGTTTCAACTTCTACACTACCATTAATAATGTTATTAGAAAATAGAGTTGTAATACTATGATTATTTGTAATATAAGTATAGAGACAATATAAAGTAATGAGACTTAAGATACATAAAATTGTATATACAATATAATTTTTATTTTTATAATAAGTATTAATAGTTATAGGTGTAATAGAATTGAGTGATTTTTTAAATTCTTTAAAAGAAATTAAATTTACCATTTTTATATTTTAATATTATTTTTTATTTATTGTTTTATAAAATTTATTAATTTAATATTATTTTTAATATTTATTTAGAAAATAATAAATAATTCTTAATAATAAAAAGAATATTAATAATAAAAAAGAATATTAATAATAAAAATAATAATTTAAACGAATACTATACTAAATAAAGGTAGAGTTATTAACGAGTAGTTTAATAAATGATAAATATAAAATATATATAAAAATAAATATATAGTATGAGTATTAATGATATTCTAAATAATGATAATAACATCACTAGAGATAATAGCAATAAAATAAACAATACAAACAATACAAATACTATAGATAACACAAATAATGAAAAAGTATCTATTTCAATTAAGTCTTGTAAAAATATTACATCTAAACAAGCATTGCTTATTATACCAATTACACAGTATTTTTCTAATAAATATTTTTTAAATAAATTAATAACTGTTCTTAAAGGAGAATCAATTTCATTAAGGTTAATAGATTGGTTTGTTACAAATTATTGTAAAAAATTTAATGTAATGTATAATTTAAATGAATTTGTAGATACGGATGAGGAAAAAGAACTACTAAAAAAAATTGTATCTTCTTTTGATAATTATATTTTGGTGCATAATAATTATAAGGGTCAATTAAAAGCTTATAGTAAAAAGAATTTTGACCCTTTTTGTCGGCGTAATCGTATTCGATTTTATTATGATGATAATAAGTATTTTATTACAACTGTAGGTCAATTAAATTTTTTTAAGTGGGCTATAGAAAATAATATTATAAATTATATAAAAAAAAATATAAAAGATGTCGAAAATGATATGAATTTAAGATGTGAGATTGTTAAAAAGATTTCAAAGAAAAAGCAAGATACAATTATAAATTTAAATAATACTAATACAGTTATTAATGAAACTATTTCTAAAATAAAAAAAGGCACAGTAACTAGAAAAAAACGCAAAGAAATATCTGCTCCATCTTCAAAATCATTATCAATACATAATTTACCAATGACAATTAATTTTGATTAAGGTGTCATTGCTTGGTAAGTATCAACTTTACAATCTGGGTTATAAATAACTGCTCTAGATTCAGGAATAGAAATACCTTCAATATTACCAGAACCTTCTAAATGAAATCCTGGTTCTTTAATTGTAGCAAGATTACAATTATCATCATTTAAAAAACCACCTTTTTGTTTTAAATGTTTTTTAGATTTAGAGTTAAATTTAGATTTGGACTTGGATTTGGATTTATTTTTGTTAAATTTTAATTTACGTGTAGAATTACAACTACTACCTCCACTCATAGATTTCCAACTTCCCATAGATTTAAATTTGCCTCCACGCATAGATTTTTTAGTTTTTTTATACGAGGATTTTGATTTTGATTTTGAAAGTGTTTTTAATACTTTTTTTAAAGTAGTTTTCTTCGTTTTAAAGTGTTTAACAGCCATAGTAAATAATTATAATTATTCTATATTATTATTAATATATATAATTATTTTTTATGAATTATAATTATTTTTTTATGAATTATAATTATTTTTTTATGAATTATAATTATTTTTTTATAATTGGAGAATAAATAATAGTTATAATTTTATAAAAAAAAGTTTCCATAATAATAACATCTTTATTACAATAACTTATATCTCTTATGATTATATTTAATTCTTCTAGGATTTGACTTTTAATAGTAAAATGTAATTTAGTATTACATAATTGTTTAATTACTTCTTTTACAAATACAATTAAATCAATATTTAAAGAAACTAATGTATATAAAAATTTGCGTATATCCAATGCTGAATTAACTGTAGATAATATTAATTTTGTTTTTATAAATTTTTTAACAATTAATGATAATAGTGATAGTGTATTTTGTTTATCTTTAAAAAAATCAATACCATTAACATCAATATTATATTTAATTTGTGCTATAGTTGTTCCAATATTATAATTATTTGAAGTATAAATAGAATAAAATTGTTTAAGTAGTAAATTAGTTAATACAATTTGTGTATTTTCTTTATCATAAAATAATTTTTTAAAATTAGTTTTGAATATTTTACAAAATAACACTTCATCTAAAGGTTTAAATTCAATAGGAGAACATGATGATTTAATTTTATTGTCTATTGTTGTTATTGTGGTAGATGTAAATATATAAGAACTATGTAATGATATTTTATCAATCATAAAACTAATATAGCGTTGTGCTTCTTTATTACATACTTGAATATTTGATATAATTATAATTTTTTTTTCATTTTCATCAAAGTTTTTAGTTTTAGATAATTTATATAAGAATACCAAGTTTTCTAAAATATCAGTATTATTATGTAAAACCTTAAGATTTAAAAAAAATATATTTTCATAAAAAAGTAATTTTGGATAGTCATTATCAAATAGTTTAAAATAATTAATATTATTTAATTTATCTTCATTGTTAAACGTTGGTAAATAACAAGGTATATTGACTAATAAATTAATAATACACGTTAGTTTTCCAATACCTTTTTTGCCATAAATAAGTAATGATATATCACAATTTGTATTATAAAATGATTTTAGTTTATGAATAGTATCTTCACCTGTAAAAAGTGCTTTTTCTGGTATATGTTTATGTTTTAAATAATCAGTATTACCAAATTTATTGAGTTGATATTCTATATTATGTGTAATTTCTATAGTTACATCATCATTAGTATTACTGCTACTAGAGTGTTCTTTACTATCATTTAAAAAATGTTCCATTTCATATTAAAAGTTAAAATTTATTTATTAATATATAAAAATTAAAAAATATTTATTATTCATTATTTATTAATATAGTAAAAAAATATATTTTTATATTATGTAAAATAGAATTAGTTAATTAATAATTGTTTTAATTTGTTTAATCCAATCTTTCATATTACAATGTTTTAAAATCCATTCTCTTCCTTTTTTACCAATTTCTTCTTTATTGGTCCAAGCATACTTTATTTTTTCTTCAACATAAGTTAAATCATTATTTCTTTCCCAATCAAGTTTAACAAAACAATCTTCAGGTATATCTTTATAAAATAAACCTACATTCGAAGAAATAACAGGAATACCACACATAAGAGCATCTAAAGTAGCATAAGAATTACCTTCACATAAAGAAAGTTGTAAGAATAAGTCGCTTTCTAAATAATTTGTTTGTTTTCTTTTTATCCAAGAATCTATATCATTCATATTTAAAGGATATGAATTTAATTGTCTAAATTCATAATCATTAATATTATGTTTCAATTGTTGTATAATAAGTGAGCCTTTATTAACATCTTTCCAATTTCCTAAAATAATAGGTTTTTTATTCCAACTTGTTTTACATCTAGTTTCATCAAATTCTGTTGCGTGTAAAAGTTTAGTATTTTTAAATTTAGTATAAGTATCTTTATAATAGTGAGTAAATTCATCAGTGCAAAATTGTGAAATGCTAATAATACTAGTAGTTTCAGGTTTTCTATAATAAAGCATTTTTTCTTGTCCTTTACAACAAAGATTTTTCCAATAAGCATTCCAACCAGGTTCTCTTTCAGCGTGTGTTTGTGCTACACCGTGATGAACTAAATAGGTTTTATATTTATTAGGTATATCACATACTAAATGATTATCTGTTATAACTATAGGATTTTTAACACTATATAAATATTCTAACATTTGAGTTTTTTGTTCGGGACCTTTAAAAAATGTGCGATTAGGAAATGCTAATTTTATATGCGAATCATATCTAGCAACACCTCCAAAATCACCAATATCATAACTTCCACAACAATAATGAACTATCGTTTGAACTTCATTACTCTCTTTACTCTCTTTACTCTCTTTACTCTCTTTACTCTCTTTACTCTCTTTACTCTCATTTTTATAATTATCTTTAAAATAAGTAT
>Ga0233433_10002394_pt1 | contig 16463 bp, 17 predicted proteins | sample SI_122_August201_5_FD_179868 | JGI IMG/M metagenome (GOLD analysis project Ga0233433, IMG submission 179868) | Seawater microbial communities from Saanich Inlet, British Columbia, Canada - SI_122_August2016_100_MG | ecosystem: Environmental > Aquatic > Marine > Inlet | place: Canada: British...
TCGACGGGCTTTCCGGCGGGCCGTTCGTGTTCAATCTTGGCCATGGCGTGTTGCCACCAACACCACCTGAACATGTTGGCCGGGTTGTTGAGTTGGTTCGCCAACAGACAGCTTAAGGACGGAAAACGATCACCATGTCGTCGCGTATTGCCATCGTGTTGTTCAATCTCGGCGGTCCGGATGATCCGGATGCGGTACGGCCGTTTTTGTTTAATCTGTTCAATGATCCGGCGATCATTGGGGTCCCTGGACCGCTACGCTGGCTGCTGGCGCAGTTTATCTCACGTCGGCGTGCCCCGGTGGCTCGAGAGATCTATGCGCATCTCGGCGGCAAATCGCCGCTCCTGGAGCTAACACAGGAACAGGCTGAAGCGCTTGAGACGGAAGTTTCGAAGACCCGCGATGCTAAGGTCTTTATCACCATGCGTTATTGGCATCCCATGAGCGACGAGACCGTCAGGGCTGTGAAGGCCTACGCGCCGGACGAAATCATTTTGCTGCCGCTCTATCCGCAATTTTCAACAACCACTGTCGGTTCGTCGTTGAAGGACTGGCGCCGCGCGGCGGCGCGGGCCGGGCTCGAGGCACCGACCAAGTCGGTTTGTTGTTATCCGCTGGACAGCGGATGGATTGCGGCGCAAGCGGATGTTATCGGCAAGGCGATTAAGGCAATGCCGGAGATGCAGGCCGGCACGCCGGCGCGTGTTTTATTTTCCGCCCATGGATTGCCGAAGAAAATTATTGAGGCCGGCGATCCTTATCAGTGGCAGGTTGAGCAGACGGCCCAGGCCGTCGTTGATGCGGTAGAGGGCGTCGTCGATTGGAGCATTTGCTATCAAAGCCGCGTCGGGCCGTTGGAATGGATAGGACCTTCATTGGACGATGAACTGCTGCGTGCTGCCGCCGATGGCGTGGCGGTCGTCGTTGTGCCGATCGCGTTCGTTTCAGAACATTCGGAAACTTTGGTGGAACTGGATATCGAATACCGAAGAGAAGCGGCAAGGCTTGGTGTTCCAGATTATCGGCGTGTGCCCGCCGTCGCCGCGCACCCGGCGTTTATCAGCGGCCTGGCCGGCCTTGTTGAGCGCTTGCTCGCGGTGCCTTCCGGGACAGTGTATGGCGGTGCAGAGGGCCGCCGAATTTGTCCGGCGGCGTGGGGCCAATGCGGCTGCACGAAGCTAGACGAGGCGGTGACGCGATGATTGAAATTTCCGGCACGGTGTTTCTTTGGGTCAAAGCCCTGCACGTCATCAGCGTGATTTCGTGGATGGCTGGGTTGCTCTATTTGCCGAGGCTATTCGTCTATCACGCCGAGGCCGAGGTCGGCTCGGATAAGTCGGAAATGCTGAAAGTTATGGAGCGCCGGTTGCTGCGCGCGATTATGACTCCGGCCATGATGGCATCGTGGATTTTCGGCGTGATCATGGCGGCCAGCCTCGGGCCCGATGTCTGGGTTGAGCCCTGGTTCGTGGTGAAATTAATTTGCGTCGTGGCGATGAGTGCTGCGCATTCAAAGATGGCCGTTTGGCGCAAGGACTTTGCCGAGGATCGCAATACCCGCAGCCATAAATTTTACCGCTTCGCCAATGAGGTGCCGACGGTGTTGATGATCGCGATTGTCATCATGGTCATCGTGAAACCCTTTTGAAGGTGTTGGTGTAGAAGCGAAAATACGATTGACAGGTTCCGGAGCTTTCGGTAATCCTGGCGGCCTCATCGTCGAACGATCAACTTATCCATCGACGTTTACCAATTCTACGGGACATCCAAAACAATTTCACGGGCCAAAGCCCGGGCAAAACAATTCCTCAGGCTGAAGCCTGGGTAAAACAAACTCACGGGCTAAAGCCCGGGGCCGATCCGCAAGGATTTTTCTGCCTCCTGTTCTGGACCTACTCCCACCATCCCACGCCCTCCCCCCTTCCCCCCCATGATGCCGGATAACCGAAGATGAACCTCAAAGAACTCAAATCAAAAACCCCGCCCGAGCTTTTGTCCTTTGCCGAGGAGCTGGAAGTCGAGAACGCCAGCACGCTCAGGAAGCAGGACATGATGTTCGCCATCCTCAAGCATCTGGCGGACGATGATCAGGCGATTTTCGGCGACGGCGTCCTTGAAGTTTTGCAAGACGGCTTCGGATTTTTGCGCAGCCCGGAGGCCAACTACCTGCCGGGCCCGGATGATATTTACGTCAGCCCGAGCCAGATCCGGCGCTTTGGATTGCGCACCGGCGATACGGTCGAAGGCGAGATTCGCGCGCCGAAAGAAGGCGAGCGCTATTTTGCCCTGTTGAAGGTCGGCGAGGTCAATTTCGCTGATCCTGACGACGTTCGTCACCGGATTAATTTCGATAACCTGACGCCGCTTTATCCCGATGACCGGCTGGCTATGGAAATCGACAACCCGGAACACAAGGACCCGACCAGCCGGGTGCTGGATCTGATCACGCCGATCGGCAAGGGCCAGCGCGCGTTGATCGTTGCCCCGCCCCGGACGGGTAAAACGGTGATGCTGCAAAACATCGCGCAATCGGTCGCGGAAAATCACCCTGAATGCTATCTGATCGTCTTGTTGATCGATGAGCGGCCCGAAGAAGTCACCGATATGGCGCGTTCGGTCAAAGGTGAGGTCATCAGCTCAACATTTGACGAGCCGGCCTCGCGCCACGTCCAGGTCACCGAGATGGTCATCCAAAAGGCCAAGCGGCTTGTTGAACACAAGCGCGATGTAGTGATCTTATTGGATTCGATCACACGGCTGGCCCGTGCGTACAACACCGTGGTGCCATCTAGCGGCAAGGTGTTGACCGGAGGTGTCGATGCAAACGCCCTACAGCGCCCAAAACGGTTCTTTGGCGCCGCGCGGAACATCGAAGAAGGGGGCTCACTTACGATCATCGCGACAGCCCTAATTGATACGGGCTCGCGAATGGACGAAGTCATCTTTGAAGAATTTAAGGGCACCGGCAACTCGGAAATCATTCTGGATCGGAAACTATCCGATAAACGGACCTGGCCAAGCATCGATATCACCAAATCGGGCACCCGGAAGGAAGAACTGCTGGTTGATCAGGGCACACTGTCGAAAATGTGGGTGCTCAGGCGCATTCTCATGCCGATGGGCGTCACCGATGCCATGGACTTCCTACTCGATAAGCTCAAAACCTCGAAGAACAACGACGACTTCTTCGACTCAATGAACACTTAAAGCCTAATTTTGGCGTTTTAAGGTCGCTTTTTAGCCCCAAATCCCGTTATTTTAGGATGTCTGCCCCGTCCCGCCGCAAGGCCTGGCGGGCGTAGTAGTGGAATGTGGCGTTCAAAGGTGCCGGTTTCAGGCGGTAATCGTGCGCGTGGCGGCCGGCTTCAGGTGGTAGCGGCTTTATTTCCCCGGCGGCCATGGCGTCTAGTTGCATTTTCGCGGCACGCTCGAAGTGAAAAGCCAAAACGGCGGCCTCTTCGACCGTGGTGCCCGCCGACAATTGCCCGTGATGAGCCAACAGGATAGACCGTTTGTCGCCAAGTGCCGTTGAGATTAAATCTCCTTCCTCATCGCCGATCGGCGGTCCTGGCCATTCCGCTAACCAGGCGCAGTCATCGTAGAACATGGCGGTATCCATGTGCGACGCGATCAACGGCACGCCGATCATCGAGAGTGCCGAGACGTAGGGTGGGTGTGTGTGGATGATGCATTGGACATCGGGCCTAGCCTGGTAGACCCACAAATGAAACCGGTTTGACGGGTTGGCCATACCTTCGCCATCTAAGACATTCAAATCATCATCGACCAGCAAGAAATCGCTGGCATGAATTTCATCCAGGCCCAATCCGAAGCGCGCCGTCCACATGGTGTCCGGCGCATCGCCACGCGCCGTAATCTGGCCAGCAAGACCCGAACCGTGTCCTTCGACGGCCAGCATGCGCGCACTGAGCGCGAGTTTTTGCGGCACGCTCCAATCGGGTTTGGCCAGATGCACGTCCATCTCGACCGTCGCCCGGGCTTCAAAATCGGCTTTCGGTTTTTGGGGCACGCCTGCATCGTTTGATGCCATGATGATCTCCCTAGTCGAGTGTAACCGTTGTCGGTGTCCAGTTGTCGCGCCGCCGTTGGCGCCGGCCGGCTTCGTCTTCGCCCAGATAACTGACCGGTTCGGGGCCGCCGGTGAAACTTTCATGGTCGTCGAAGGAGTTGACGATGAGGGTCGCATAAGTCCGCTCGCCGTCATCCATGACCGCAGCGATATAAACGCCGCAATTTGCGCAGACGAAAAATTCCGCGGCCTTGTGGCCAAACTGATAGCGCACCAGTTTATCGGCGTCATGAACCGTTATATCCACAAGTCCCGCGGGGTCCGCGACGGCGCGCACGCCATGCTTGCGGCAGAACGAACACTGGCAGGCGCGAACCGGGAAGTCCGCCGGTGCGGTTTCCGATTGGAGCCGCAGTTCAAGATTGCCGCAGTGGCACCGGCCGTGGATGTCATGCATGTTCCGAATTCCTCGTTATCAATTTGGGCTAACCACCCCAGACCTCGGCGAAGACACGCATCCAGTTTCCACCGATAATTTTGCCAACATCGTCAGGGTCGTAACCGCGCTCAAGAAGCTTGGCCGTCAAGTTGGGCAACAGGTTGGGGGTCTCTATGCCGGCTGGAAAATAATGCGGTGGCGGTGGGTAGATGGCGGCGTCCCAGCGGCCGGTGGCGACGGCATCGTCATAGCGTGCCTGGGCCTTCTCCGCTGAGATGATCGGGTCCATGCCCATGTAATAATCGATCCCCAACCCGACGTGATCGGGTCCGATCAACTCGACGGCGTAGTCGATAAACTCAATAAACCGATCCAGGTTCGGCCGCGCCTCGGTGCCGAGGAACCCCGGGAACCCGACAATGCCGACCAGGCCGCCGGTGGCCGCACAGGCCAGCATCTGTTCGTCGGTGATGTTGCGGGGGGAGGGGTAGAGCGCGTGCGCGTTGGCATGGGAAAATACGAACGGTTGGGTCGACGCTTCGATGGCATCAAGTGTCGTCCGATTGCCAGTGTGTGAGCCGTCAACAATGATACCCAGTGCATTGCAGCGCTTGACCAGCTCCAGCCCGAATATACTGAGGCCGCCGTCAGTTCGTTCCAATGCGCCGTCGCCAACGCGGCATTTGACGTTATAGGTCAATTGCAACATGCCCAGGCCCAGCACCTTGTAGGCGTCCAAAAGGTTCAAATCATCTTCGACGGGATCGGTGCCTTGAAAATGAAAGACGATGCCCACCTGGCCGCCGGCTTTTGCGGCCGTGATGTCGGCAGCATGGCGCACCAGCGTAAGGCGGGGATCGGTATCGATGAAACGGTGCCAGCCGCCGAGATTGCGCAGTGTCTGTTCAGCGGACTCGCGGATGGCGATGGTCGGGACGGCGGCGGTGAGGCCGCCGTCGATGTACCATCCGACATTGCCCCGATCCATCAACAACGGGCAAACCCCGTCGATGACGATGGCCTGGTCGTGGAACTCAGCCGGGTCGATTACCGGCATGGCGGCGCCTCCTTACGGCAACAACACCGTCGAGCCGGTCGTCTTGCGGTCTTCCAGATCGCGGTGGGCCTGCGCCGTATCGGAAAGCGGATAGGTCTGACCGACGTTTATTTTGACCGCGCCGGAGCCGACGACATCAAATAAATCGTTTGCGCATTCGTTCAAGAGTTCACGGTTGCGAGTAAACGTCGCCAGTGTCGGGCGCTGCATATACAGCGAACCCTTGCCGCCCAGGATACCCGGATTGAAATCGGTGATCGGGCCGGATGCATTGCCGAAGGTAACGAAGACCCCACAGGGCGCCAGGGAATCAAGCGATGCGTTGAGGGTTGCCTGGCCGATGGAATCATAAGACACCGGCACGCCCGCACCATCAGTGATCTCGCGGACCCGAGCGGCGACGTCTTCGGTATTGTATAAGATCGTGTGGTCGCAGCCGTTGGCCTTGGCCAACGCGGCTTTTTCTTCCGAACCGACACAGCCGATGACCGTGGCGCCCAGATGGCTTGCCCACTGGCTCATGATCTGGCCGACACCGCCGGCCGCGGCCATGATTAAAATGGTGTCGCCGAACTGCACGGCGTAGGAGCTTTTCAACAAGTAACGCGACGTCATGCCCTGCAGCATCATTGCCGCCGCGGTCTGGTCGTCGATATTATCCGGGACTTTGACGAGCCGGTCGGTAGCCATCAATCGCACTTCGCTGTATGACCCCAGCCCCATGGCATAGGCGACCCGGTCACCGGTGGCAAAACCTTCAACGCCGGCGCCGACCTCTTCGATGACCCCGGCGCCTTCCATGCCGAGTGTCGCCGGCAGGGCGCCGATATCGTAAAGTCCGGTGCGCTGATAGACGTCAATGAAGTTGAGGCCGACGGCGTTGTGCTTGACCCGCACTTCGCCTTCGCCGGGTGCGCCGACCTCGACGTCTTCCCATTTCATATTGTCGGCGCCGCCGTATTCGTGAATGCGAATGGCTTTGGTCATGGAGATCTCCCTTTGAGTTAATGACGTGGCGCCCTTGCGGCGCGTTGAAGGTATTTTGATGAGGCGCGGGCATCGGGGCAACCGCAAAGCGGCACCCTGGCCGCCAAAGTCTTGTGCCCTAAAGGAACATCGCGCCTTCGAGTTTCAATAAGAATACTTTGGATTCCGGTCCGGCGCCGCCTGAGAACCCGGTCAACTTGCCGCCGCCGCCCATCACCCGATGGCACGGAATGATGATTGGGATGGGGTTCTTTCCGCAGGCACCGCCGATGGCGCGGGCCACGCTACCCGAATCCGCGGCCAAATCACCATAGGTTTGGGTCTGGCCATAAGGGATTTGGGTCATGGCTTGCCAGACGCCGCGTTGAAACTCGGTGCCGGCGGGGGCTAGGGGCAGGTTAAATTTTTCCAGTTTGCCGTCGAAGTAAGCACTCATCTGGTCGCGGACGGAGACCAATAGCTCGGAGGGTTTTGTTCGGCGGGTTCGGGCTTGCCCCATTCTAGCGCGACGACGGAATTGTTCACGGCAAAGGCGGTCAGCGACCCCACCGGGGACGGGAAACTCAGCCAATTTACCTCCGCGCTCACAATGCCCTCAAGTGCCCTTCAAGTTCGTCCACATCCGTGAGAGGCAGTGTACATGTTGTGCCGACACAAACATAGGCCGCAGGCTTGCCGTCAATGGGCCTCTTGCCGGCGGCGGGGTGGTTTTCGGGCAACTGGTCGCCTGGATTGACGGTGACAATTAACCGCGTCGGTGGGGCGTGATGGACGGCGGTGCGGACCATGTCGGCGCCGGGGCCAGCGGTTGTATCGCCGGCGATGACTACTTGTACGGCGGATTCCAGCATTTCGAACCCCATCAGCATGGTCAGCTGATGCATGGCTTTTTCCGGCTCTTTCGGGGTCAATGCAGCGAGCGTTTGTTCGCAGCGTTCGCGGTAGGCTGCGTCTCCGCTCAAGTGATAAAGCCGGGCCAGGACGTCGGCCATGGTGCCGTTGCCGGGCGGCGTTGCGTTGTCATGGATCGGTTTCGGCCGGGCGATGAGGTCATCGGTATCGTTGGCGTTCATATAATATCCGTGATGCTCGGGATCCCAATGATGGGTGTCCGCCAGCGCCGCCCAGTCTTTGGCCTGGGCGAGATAGGGGTCTTTGCTGGTGACCTCGAACAGGGCCAGCGCACCGCGCGCCAAATTGGCATAGTCTTCAATGACGGCGGGATGTTGGGCGCGGCCAACGCACCAACTGTGATTGATCCGGCCGGCGGCATTCATTTGGCCCATGATAAACCGATAAGCGGTCTCGGCGGCGGTCAGCCATTCGGTGTTCTCAAACACCTGGGCGGCGTGGGCCAGGGCTGCGATCATCAGGCCGTTCCAGTCGGCGAGGACCTTGTCATCGCGGCCGGGCCATTCTCTTTTGGCGCGCACCTTAAGCAATTTTTCCCGTGCGGCTGCCAACACAGCCTCAACGTTTTCATCACCAAGGGACAATTCGTTGGAACGATTAAGGATATTGGATTCCTCCCAATTGCCGAACCGGGTAACATCATAGGTGAACTTGAAGCGGGTTGCGGCGTCGCCGAGGATGTCGTCGATCTCAACCTCCGACCAGACGTAGAACTTTCCTTCGACGCCCTCACTGTCGGCGTCATAGGCGCTGGCGAAGGCAGCTTCGCCGTCGGCTTCCGAGCGCAACTCGCGAATTGCCCATTCGATGGTCTCGGCGATCCGGACTTTGTAGAGTGCCGATCCCGTCTCCAACCACACGTCTGTCATCAGTTCAATTAGCAGCGCGTTGTCATAGAGCATTTTTTCGAAATGCGGTGCCAACCAATATTCATCCGTTGAGTAGCGTGCGAAGCCACCACCCAAGTGATCATAGATGCCGCCTTGGCAGAGATTGTCCAACGTCAGGGTGACGGCGTCACGGAACAGCGGCGAGCCGGTCCGCCGATGGGCCCGCCAAAGGAATTGGAACAGTGCCGGTTGTGGGAACTTCGGCGCGCCCATGGTGCCGCCTCGGATCGGATCGACGGCGCGCAGTAGGGATGTCGCGGCGGTGTTCAAGACCTCCATGGACAATTCGCCGCCGCCTTCCGGATGCGACAGTTTCGTTAGGCCTTCCTTCAATGCATCAATGTTGGTTTTCAAACGGTCCTTCTGTTCGCCGTAGGCGGCCCCGACGGAGCCCAGGACTTCGTTAAAGCCCGGCCGCCCGTAACGCGCCGTCGGCGGGAAATAGGTGCCGCCCCAATAGGGCTCGGCGTCGGGGGTCAGGAACATGGTCAGTGGCCAACCGCCTTGCTCGCCCATCATCGACAGCGCGGATTGGTAGATGATATCGACGTCGGGGCGCTCCTCGCGGTCGACTTTGATGTTGATGAACTGCTCGTTCATCAAGGCGGCGATGGACGCGTCCTCGAAGCTTTCGTGGGCCATGACGTGGCACCAGTGACAGGCGGCGTAACCCACCGATAGCAGGATCGGCTTATCCTCCGCCTTGGCGGCGGCGAAAGCCTCATCCCCCCAGGCCCACCAGTGGACCGGGTTATCTTCATGTTGGCGCAGATAGGGGCTGGTTTCGTCTGAGAGGCGGTTGCGGCTCATGGGCGGAGGTCCTTGGCTATGTGAGGGCTTGTCAGAGGCCTGGCCCGGCCCGATTGCGTCGTGTGCCACTGTGGCCTAGTTTGGAATTTACTTGGCGGAAAACAACCCTAAATTCCTTAAGGTCGAATGGCGACGGGGTATGGACGGGCGGACGATGCCCGCTAAAGCCCTGCGGCAACGGGAGGAGGTGCGGTATGAAAATCACAATCAATGTTGATTGTTCCCCGGAGGAGGCGCGCTCATTTCTGGGTTTGCCCGACGTGAAACCCATGCAAACCGCGATGATGGAAGAAGTTGAAAATCGCATGCGCGCCAACATGGAGGCCATGGATCCGGAGACCTTGATGAAAACCTGGTTGCCGGCCGGGATCGAGGGGTTTGAGCAAATGCAGAAGACGTTCTGGGCTCAAATGGGTCAGGGCGGTTCCGCCAAGGATACGGATTAAACCGACCCATTAAGCCTTAATTTAAAGACGGAGACGACGCATGAGCGATGATACCAACGCTGATCCTGAGCTGTTTTACGATCGGCACGTATTTTTTTGCGTCAACGAGCGCCCGGATGGCCACCCGCGGGGATGCTGTAAAGCCAAGGGGTCGGTGAAGCTTCGCAACTATATGAAAGCACGGGCCAAGGAAATGGGGATAAAACGAGTCCGAATCAATAATTCGGGATGTCTGAACCGCTGTGAATTAGGGCCGACATTAGTGATTTATCCGGAAGGTGTTTGGTACAGATGCGAATCGACTGGTGATGTCGATCGGATTCTTCGCGAACACCTGACTGATGGAAATCGCGCCAATGACCTGATGTTGATGCCCGATGATAAGTGACACACAACGGGTTGTGGCGAACGATTTGGTTCCGATTCGAAAATGAGTTCACCGACGATTTATGCGCTGGCGAGCGGTCGTGGCCGCGCCGGCATCGCCGTGATTAGGCTGTCGGGCCCGGATAGCATTTCAACTGTCCAAAAACTAAGTGGCAAAAAACTGGCGCCTAGGCGGGCGGTGGCAACCGCCTTATATGACCCGACGGGCGGAGAACATCTCGACGACGCGCTCTGCATTGCGTTCCCAGCCCCGGCGAGTTTTACCGGCGAAGACGTTGCGGAAATTCAGGTACACGGCGGACCGGCTGTTATTCAGGGGGTGCTGAATGTTTTGGGCCGTGAACCGGCATTGCGGATGGCGGCACCCGGCGAATTCACGCGGCGCGCCTTTGAGGCCGGGAAAATGGATCTGACCGCAGCCGAATCAATTGCTGATTTGATTGATGCGGAAACCGAGGCTCAGCGGCGCCAGGCATTGCGCCAGCATGGTGGCGCATTGGCGGGGGTTTGCGATGGTTGGCGCGATGAGTTGATTGCGGCGCTGGCCCATTGGGAGGCGGCGATTGATTTCTCCGATGAGGAACTGCCAGGGGATTTGGAGGCTGCGACGGCGGTGTCTATAGAAAGACTGCGTGGTGAAATTGAGGCTGTATTGGCTGATGCGCAAGCCGGCGAGCGTCTGCGTGAGGGAATTTACTTGGCGATTATTGGGCCGCCAAATGCCGGAAAATCGAGTCTTTTGAATCTGTTGGCCCGCCGTGATGTGGCGATTGTCGCGGAAACTGCGGGTACCACCCGGGACGTCATTGAGGTGCATCTTGATCTTGGCGGGTACCCAGTGATTGCGGCGGATACGGCAGGGTTGCGAGAAACCAATGAGGTTGTCGAGCGTGAAGGCGTGCGCCGCGCCCGCGCCCGAGCTGAGACTGCGGACCTTCGCCTGGCGGTATTTGACACAACCCAGTGGCCGCCGGCCTCGGATGCGCTGAAAGCGGTTTGTGGTGGCGAGACGATAATCGTTGCCAATAAATCTGATCTTTTGGATTGCCCATCACCGATGGAGTGGGAAGGCGCGCCCGTGTTTTTAGTTTCAGTCGAGACGGGTGCCGGAATTGATGACTTGCTGATTGCATTGACCCAGGCGGTGGCTGATGGATTTGACGAAGTCGCGGCACCAGTGGTGACCCGGGCCCGGCATCGCGAGGCTTTAAATGAGTGTATGCGGAGCCTTGTGGATTTTTTGGCACGCCCCGATAAGCTAGCGCATCCAGAGATCGGCGGTGAAGACTTGCGGTTGGCGGCGCGGGCGCTTGGCCGAGTGACTGGCCGGGTCGATGTGGAAGACCTTTTGGATGTCATCTTTAGTGATTTTTGCATCGGTAAATGAGTTATCGATTGGCCGATGTTTCACGTGAAACAATTCGGCGACGGGTGACGGAACGTGATTGCCGCTGCTGTGTAAATTGACTCGACCGATACGGACTCCTACATTCCGCCGATGAGCCAGGAACCCCAAGCATTTGATGTCATTGTGATCGGTGGTGGGCACGCCGGCTGCGAGGCCGCCGCGGCGTCCGCGCGGGTTGGGGCGCGGACCCTGTTGCTGACCCATCGCCTCGATACCATTGGCGAGATGTCCTGCAATCCGGCGATTGGTGGCTTGGCTAAGGGGCAGCTGGTTTGTGAAGTGGACGCCCTGGACGGACTGATGGGCCGGGCCATTGATCAGTCTGGCATTCAGTTTCGGATGCTTAATCGGTCCAAGGGGCCGGCGGTCTGGGGCCCCCGCGCGCAGGCGGACCGGAAGCTATACAAACGCGCTATCCAGAAATTATTGGCTGGACAAGAAGGCCTGACGATCCAAGCCGCGCCGGTTGATGATTTGCTGTTTGATGGCACAGGCCGGGTCTGCGGCGTGAGGACGATAGCTGGCGATGACATTCGGGCTGGTGCGGTGGTGGTGACCACCGGGACATTCTTGCGCGGCCTTGTCCATATTGGTGATACTCAGATCCCTGCCGGCCGTGTCGGTGAGAAACCGGCGATCGGCCTGAGCTATACGTTCCGGCGGCTAGGTTTACGCTTAGGGCGGCTGAAGACCGGGACGCCACCGCGACTTGATGGGAAGACCATTGGTTGGGACGGGCTTGAACGCCAACCGGCAGACGACCCGCCGGTTCCGTTTTCTTATATGACGGACGCTATCACCGTGCCGCAAATCGATTGCCATATCACCGGCACGACGCCGGCGACCCATGATATCATTCGTGAGAACTTGAACCTTTCGGCCATGTATTCCGGCCAGATCGCAGGGACCGGCCCGCGCTATTGCCCATCGGTCGAGGACAAGATTGTCCGGTTTGGTGAACGTGAACGCCACCAGATATTTTTGGAACCCGAAGGTCTTGACGATGATACGGTGTATCCAAATGGCATTTCGACGTCGTTGCCGAAGAACGTGCAGCTTGAAATCCTGAAGACCATTCCGGGTCTCGAACACGCGCGGATGATCCAGCCTGGGTATGCTATCGAGTATGACTTCGTCGATCCCAGGGAGCTATTGCCAACGTTGGAAACCCGCTGCGCACCGGGTCTATATCTGGCCGGCCAAATTAATGGCACCACGGGTTATGAAGAGGCCGCCGGGCAGGGGTTGGTTGCGGGCGTGAATGCAGCCCTGGCGGTTGGTGGCACGGCACCATTTATTCTTGATCGGGCGGATGCGTACATTGGCGTCATGATTGACGATCTGGTGACCTTGGGCACCCAAGAGCCCTATCGAATGTTCACGTCGAGAGCCGAATACCGGCTGCGCCTGCGTGCGGATAACGCCGATCAACGGTTGACGCAGAAAGCCGATGAGGCGGGTTTTATCGGGGCCGAGCGGCGGGCGGCCTTTGCGACGAAAATGGATGCGTTGGCGACAACGCGGCGTATTTTGGAGGGCCTTGAACTGTCACCAAATGCACTAAAAGATCGAGGCCTCCTGATCAATCAAGACGGTGTTAAACGCACAGCTTTCGACGTGCTGGCGTACCCGGATGTTGATTTGGCGAAAATTCGCGGTATTTGGCCGGAGCTTGTCGCGCTGGATGATCGAACCGGTCACCAATTGGCAATTGAAGCCACATATCGGAATTATCTAGACCGTCAGGATGCCGATATCCGCGCCTTTCGCCGTGATGAGGCATTGGCATTGCCGGAAGATCTGAATTTTGACCAAATACCAGGGCTTTCCAATGAAGTCAGGTTGAAATTGGCCGAAGCGCGACCGGCGACACTGGGGGTGGCGGCTCGTATTCCCGGCGTTACGCCAGCCGCCGTGACGGCGCTGTTGGGGTTTGTCCATCGACAAGCCCGTACCGATACCCGAATAAGCGCCTGAGCGGCGCGTGTTTCACGTGAAACATCGGGGTTCTTAAGTTTCGAAACCGATTCGACCCTGGCCATAACCGTTGGTTTGCAATGCCTGTTACGCCCCTGAATCGACAACAGTTTGCGGATGAAATCGATGCATCGGACGATTTGATGCGGCGTTTTGATATTTACGCCGATTTGCTGTGTCGCTGGCAGGAAAAGATCAATCTGGTTGGCCGAGCGACGTTGGCAGATCTTTGGCGTCGGCATTTCCTTGATTCGGCACAAATTTATGCGCATATTCCGAAAAACACATCCTCTATCGTTGATATTGGCAGTGGCGCTGGGTTTCCGGGATTGGTTCTGGCGATCCTTGCGTCGGCATATGAAGGCCCCATCGTCGGGTTGGTTGAAAGTGATACTCGAAAATCTGCATTTCTGCGCGAGGTTAACCGCGAAACATCGGCAAATGCGAAAATCTATAATAGGCGCGTTGAAGATCTGCCCGATCTCGCGGCCGATGTCGTCACGGCACGCGGCTGCGCACCCTTGGAGCGGCTTTTGCCGTGGGTGGCGCATGCCGGCCGGCCGGGGTGCATGGCGCTGCTTTCGAAGGGTCAGAAATGGCGCGATGAATTGACGTTGGCGGAGAAAAACTGGACAATGTCTGTGGCAGAGATTTCCAGTCAAACGGACACCTCCGGTATCATTCTTAAGCTGGAAGGCCTGACATACATTGAATGACATGACAGACCCCTTGCCGCGCGGTCGTGGCACCCGGGTACTCGCAGTGGCCAACCAAAAAGGCGGCGTTGGCAAGACCACGACGGCGATTAATCTGGGTACGGCCTTGGCAGCGATCGACCAAAAGGTTCTTCTCGTTGATCTTGATCCGCAAGGCAATGCGAGCACCGGTTTGGGTATTGAGCGCACAGCCCGGGAAATCAACACCTACCACGTACTGATCGGCGAGGCCGATGTGCTCGATGCGACCCAGGAAACAGAGATTCCGCGCCTTGATGTGGTGGCGTCGGGAGTTGATCTGTATGGCGCTGAGGTCGAATTGGTGGGCGTCGAGCGGCGTGAATACCGGCTGCGTGACGCCTTGGCACATGGTCTCGGGGCTTATGATTATGTGTTGATTGATTGCCCGCCTGCGTTGGGACTGCTGACTATCAACGCTTTGACTGCCGCGCAAGCCGTGTTGGTGCCGTTGCAATGTGAATTTTATGCTTTGGAAGGCATGAGCCAGCTGATGTCGACAATCGAAAGTGTCCGCGCGGCCTTCAATCCGTCACTGGAAATTCAGGGGATCGTGCTGACAATGCATGACAAGCGCAACAATCTTTCTGAGATGGTCGCCAATGACGTGCGGGAATTTTTCGGTAAGAAGGTCTACGAGACAATGATTCCGCGGAATGTCCGGATATCCGAAGCGCCCTCACATGGCTTGCCTGTGCTTGTCTACGACATGAATTGTGCCGGCGCACAGGCATATCTGGCCCTGGCCGGCGAAGTCATTCACCGCGAACGTCACGAAGGAGTCCGTTAATGGAGGCGAAACGAAAGAATTTGGGTCGCGGGCTGTCGGCGTTATTGGGCGATACGGCAAAAGATTACGCCGAGCTGGATCGTGTTCGCACGGAAAAATCCGTACCGCTTGGTCAATTGCATCCCTGTGGCTTTCAGCCCCGGCGGCGGTTCAGCGAAGCAGAAATCACCGAGCTCGCGCAGTCCATTAAAGAAAAAGGTATTTTACAGCCATTGGTTGTTAGGCGTGATCAAGCCGACGCCGCAACTTTTGAAATTATTTGCGGTGAACGGCGCTGGCGGGCGGCGCAAATGGCGCAACTGCATGAAGTCCCGGTTCTGATCAAAGAGCTGTCGGATTTGGAAACACTGGAAATCGCGCTGATCGAGAACGTCCAGCGCGAGGATCTTTCTGCTCTAGAAGAGGCCGAGGCCTATAAGCGTTTAATGGCTGAATTCGGTCACTCCCAAGATGACATGGCGAAATCTATCGGCAAAAGCCGCAGCCATATTGCGAATTTGCTAAGGCTGTTGAATTTGCCTGACGCCATCAAGGAAATGTTGGATGACGGGCGTCTGTCAGCCGGACATGGCCGCGCGCTGCTGGGCGCCAGTGAGCCGTTGAAACTGGCGGCAAAAATCATTCGAGAAAAATTGAGCGTCCGCGAAACGGAGAACCTCATTCGGCAGCAAACAGCCAAACCGAGTTCAAGCGGCACACGAAAAACAAAAGATGCCGATACAATTGCGTTGGAAAAAGAACTTCAGGACATAACGGGGCTGAAGTCCGATATATCCCAGAAAGGCGATGGTGGCAGCTTGACGTTTCACTACGGAAGCCTTGATCAATTGGAGGGAGTGATCAAGAAGCTGACGGCGTGAAATTGCCGTAAATAGTTGTAAATATAAAGGCCGTTTCATCTAAAATTAACCCTATTCGGGCTCAATGGTACGGTCAGTCTCCGGCGCATATAAGGCGCAATGAGGGGCCAAAGAACAACTTGCAGGACAAGATGATTTGGTAAAAATAGTGGAAATGTGATGAGATAAAATTTGTCTGTCTCATCAGCCTCATCAACGCGCAAAACAGTGGCCGGGCTAACAATGGTTGTTATTGGCTGCGGACTGCTAGTCGTATTGCGCGACCCAATTCTGCTTTTGCCAAATGCTTTGGTTGCTGCGGCGACAGTGATCGCCGGGGCCGTTCCGACTATTAGATATATCACCATGAGCCCGGAGCAAAAGCCGATAGTGCCGGGACTGGAACTCATCGGTGTCTTTTATGCCGCGTTCTTCGGTCTTCCGGTTTTCTTTTTGCATGTGTTGCGGTTTGGGCATTCGAATTCGATCGTGACCTACAACAGAATTGAGTTAGACCAATTAAATTTTGACGCCCAAAGCGCGATCTTTATCAGCCTATTGCTTTTTTATATTGGTTGGTTATCGATAAAAAACGGCGCTTGGGGCCGGCATTGGCGGTTGCGTTTCCCAGCTCCAGACAATTGAAAACTTTAGCCGTGCGATCAAATTTACTTATGTCATCCCTCATCAAAGACTCGTTTGGCAGGGAGCTGTAAAAAGAACAGCGCTGATCGTGCCATTCAGTCATGTCGTTGAT
>Ga0233433_10002407_pt1 | contig 16424 bp, 10 predicted proteins | sample SI_122_August201_5_FD_179868 | JGI IMG/M metagenome (GOLD analysis project Ga0233433, IMG submission 179868) | Seawater microbial communities from Saanich Inlet, British Columbia, Canada - SI_122_August2016_100_MG | ecosystem: Environmental > Aquatic > Marine > Inlet | place: Canada: British...
GAAGCACTTGATAGTTATATCCCAGAACCAAAACGTGCAATCGATGGTGATTTCTTAATGCCAGTTGAGGATGTGTTCTCAATCTCTGGACGTGGAACTGTGGTAACAGGTCGAGTGGAGCGAGGCGTTGTTAAGGTAAACGAAGAAATTGAAATTGTGGGTCTTAAAGATACAGTAAAAACAACATGTACAGGCGTTGAGATGTTCCGTAAGTTATTAGACCAAGGTCAAGCGGGAGATAACGTCGGTGTTCTATTAAGAGGTACAGCACGAGAAGATGTAGAACGTGGCCAAGTACTTTGTAAGCCAGGTTCAATTAAGCCACATACTAAATTTACTGCTGAGATATACAGCTTAAGTAAAGAAGAAGGCGGTCGTCATACACCATTCTTTAATGGGTATCGTCCACAATTCTACTTTAGAACAACAGATGTAACCGGTGCAGTGGAGTTACCAGAAGGTACTGAAATGGTAATGCCAGGAGATAATGTATCAATTACAGCAACATTGATTGCACCAATCGCGATGGAAGAAGGTTTAAGATTTGCGATTCGTGAGGGTGGCCGAACAGTTGGCTCAGGTGTTGTAGTAAAAGTTATTGAATAAGATAAATTAAAAATAGGCCAGTAGCTCAATTGGTAGAGTATCGGTCTCCAAAACCGAGGGTTGGGGGTTCGAAGCCCTCCTGGCCTGCCATATTAGGGAAAATGTGAAAATGAATGTAATGAATATAAAGCTAGTTTTATCATTTTTACTATTAATTGCAGGCTTAGGTGGTTTTTATATTTTGTTTGACCACCCTCTTGTTTTTAGAATTCTTTCTGTTTTGGTTGGGTTTGTTGCAGCAACATATGTGTTTTCTACTACAAGCCAAGGTGATCGATTACTAAAGTTTATAAAAGAGGCAATTACAGAGGCAAAGAAAGTTGTTTGGCCAACTCGGAAAGAAACAATACAAATGACCTTAGTCGTTTTTGTATTGGTAGTGATAATGGCGATATTTTTAGCCTTTGTTGATATTTTCTTTTCTTACGTTATAAACATTTTATTAGGGCGAGGTAGTTAATGTCAAAAAGATGGTACGCAGTTCAAGCTTTCTCAGGATATGAAAAAATCGTCCAAAAAGGCTTATTAGATAGAGTCGCTCAGTCAGGCCATGAAGATTTATTTGGAGATATTTTGGTCCCTGTTGAGGAAGTTGTTGAAATGAAGTCAGGAAAAAAAACAATTACTGAAAGAAGACTATATCCAGGATATGTCTTAGTACAAATGGATATGAATGATGATAGTTGGCATTTAGTCAAAAGCACCCCAAAGGTTTCAACCTTTATTGGGGGGAATGGACAGAAACCAACAGCAATAAAAGATACTGAAGTAGATATTATTCTTCGCAGAATGGATGAAAGTAAAGTTAATCCAACACAAAAATTAACTTTTGAGGTAGGTGAGTCAGTGAGAGTTGTTGACGGGCCTTTTAAAGACTTCTCGGGTTCTGTTGAAGAGATTAATTATGAGAAAAGTAAGTTAAGAGTTTCGGTAGTAATTTTTGGTCGAGCGACTCCAGTCGAATTACAGTTTGGCCAAATAGAAAAAGAAGTTTAGTTTTTAATTGGGAGCTGAAAAGCGATTGTACCAAATTTAGGAGAGATTATATAAAATGGCAAAAAAAATAGAAGGATATATCAAACTGCAGATTCCAGCAGGAAAAGCAAATCCGAGTCCACCAGTTGGTCCAGCACTTGGACAAAGAGGGCTTAACATTATGGATTTTTGTAAAGCTTTTAACGCGGCTACACAAAGTGTAGAGCCTGGACTTCCAATTCCGGTCGTTATTACAGCCTTCGCTGATAAAAGTTTTACTTTTATTATGAAAACCCCACCTGCTTCAATTTTACTCAAAAAAGCAGCAAAATTAAGTAAGGGTTCGCCGGTCCCTCATACAAATAAAGTTGGGAAGATTACACGAGCACAAGCAGAAGAAATTGCGAAAACTAAAATGCCTGATTTAACCGCCTCAGATATGGATGCAGCGGTTAAAACAATTGCCGGAAGCGCAAGAAGTATGGGTATTGAAGTGGAGGGCCAATAAAATGAATTTAAGTAAAAGAATGAAATCATTGTCTGAGATCGTTGATAGAGATAAATTTTATGAAGTGAATGCCGGATTAGAACTAGTTAAAAAAACAGCAAAAGCTAAATTTGATGAATCAATTGATGCAGCAATTAAATTAGGCATTGATCCAAAAAAATCTGATCAACTTGTTAGAGGAGCATTAGTTCTTCCAAGTGGAACAGGTAAATCAACAAGAGTCGCAGTTTTTGCCCAAGGTGATGCTGCTGATGAAGCTAAGAAGGCAGGCGCAGACCTTGTCGGTTTTGAAGATTTAGCAGACCAAATCAAAAAAGGTGTTATGGATTTTGATATTTTAATCGCAACGCCCGATGCAATGAAAATTGTGGGTACGCTAGGCCAAGTATTAGGTCCAAGAGGATTAATGCCAAACCCTAAAGTTGGAACAGTGACACCCCAACCAGGCAAAGCAGTAGAAAACGCGAAAGCGGGGCAGGTTCAATATAGAACTGATAAGGGTGGTGTAATTCATTGCACAATTGGTAGAGCATCGTTCACAATTGCACAGCTTGAAAAAAATCTTTCTGCATTAATGGATGCGGTGAATAAATCAAAACCTGAAGGCGCAAAAGGTGCTTTCATAAAGAAATTATCTATCTCAAGCACAATGGGTGTGGGAGTAAGAATAGAGCAATAAAGAATTTGTGAAAATAAAATTTTCACACAAGGAACTTTGGGTTCATTGAAAGAAATTTTTCAATGAAGTTATCAAAGACCGTAGGTACGGAAGTTTAATTTAGTACAAGCCTACGCAGATGGCGTTTCCCCTAATTGGATAAATATCCTAATAGTGGATGCTGTTGTTGTACTTAGAAATAAGTACTTTTATTTAACGGAAGGAGAAGACTTTGAGTCTGAATCTTGAAGAAAAAAAAGAAGTTGTTGCTGAAGTAAGCAAAACAATCGAAAGTGCCCAAGCAATGATACTTGCTGAGTATCGTGGTGTAGGGGTTGGAGAAATGACAACATTAAGAGCTGAAGCTAGAAAATCGGGTGTTTACCTTAAGGTATTGAAAAATAACTTGGTAAAAAGAGCTGTAACTGACACGCCATTTTCTTCATTATCCGAGGATATGACAGGCCCATTAATGTACGGCATATCAGAAGACCCTGTGGCTGCAGCGAAAGTATTAAATGACTTCGCTAAGAAAAACGATTTATTTGTGATTAAATCAGGAGCAATCTCTAATGAAAAACTAGATGCGGGTGCAATTAAAGCACTTGCTTCATTACCAAGCCGGGAAGAATTACTTGCAAAACTGATGGGCACAATGCAAGCACCGATAACAAAATTTGTTAGTACATTAAATGAGGTACCTTCAAAATTTGTGAGAGGTCTTGCAGCAGTTCGTGACCAAAAGCCAGCATAACTTTGGCTTAGATTATATTAATATTTATTTAGGAGTATTTAAAAAATGGCTATTTCAAAAGAAGATATTCTAGAAGCGGTTAGTAGTATGTCGGTTTTAGATTTATCAGAACTTATTAAGGAAATGGAAGAAAAATTTGGTGTTTCAGCAGCTGCAGCTGCAGTTGCTGCACCTGCCGCAGCTGGTGGTGGTGGCGAAGCAGCAGCTGAAGAAAAAAGTGAATTTGATCTTCACCTAACAGGTATTGGCGATAACAAGGTTAACGTTATTAAAGCAGTTCGAGAAATAACGGGACTTGGCCTTAAGGAAGCAAAAGATATTGTTGATGCTGCTCCAAAAGTTGTTAAGGAAGCACTAGCTAAAGCTGATGCTGACGAAGCAATGAAAAAATTAACTGATGCTGGAGCAACAGCTGAGCTGAAGTAATTAACTTTTTATAACTGGAAGGCTTAAATTTTTTAGCCTTCCATTATTTAAATTCTATTAGTGATAAAGATATATTGATTCAAATTAGATTTGTACTTTGTATATAAAAAAATTTCGGAGACTAAATGAGCTATTCCTTTACTGAAAAAAAACGCCTTAGAAAAAGTTTTGCTAAAAGAGAAGAAATCCTTGCAGTTCCTTATTTACTTGAGATGCAACTCGAGTCATACAAAAATTTTCTTCAATTAGATGTGCCGCTAGAAGATAGAAAAGATGAAGGCCTTCAGTCGACATTCAACTCTCTTTTCCCAATTTCTAGTCATTCAGGTTATGCAAAATTAGATTATGTAAGTTATAAATTAGGAAAGGTAGAATTTGACGTAAAAGAATGTCAACAACGTGGTTTAACATATGGCGTTCCTCTGAGGGCTGCAGTGAGGCTTACAATAATGGATAAAGAGGCATCACAGCCTACCATCAAAGAAGTTAAAGAGTCTGATGTATACATGGGTGAAATTCCATTAATGACACAAAACGGATCATTTGTTATCAACGGAACAGAGAGAGTTATTGTTTCTCAGTTACATAGAAGTCCGGGCGTGTTTTTTGAGCACGATAAAGGTAAAACTCATAGCTCTGGAAAATTTCTATTTTCAGCAAGGGTAATTCCTTACAGAGGTTCTTGGTTAGATTTTGAATTTGATCCTAAAGACTATCTATATTTTAGAATTGATCGTAGAAGGAAAATGCCTGTCACAACATTACTCAAGGCATTAGGTTTAACATCGGATCAAATATTAGAAACATTTTATGATTTCGATACTTTTTTTGTCAAAGGTAAGAAAGTTGAATTTGAATTAGTTCCATCAAGACTAAGAGGTGAAATTGCAAAGTTTGATATTAAAGACAAAAAAGGTAATTTAATAATTGCTAAAGACAAAAGAATTACAGTAAAGCATATTAGAGAGATAGAAAAATCAGGAATTAAAACAATTGTTGTTGATAGCTCATTCCTTGAAGGTAAGAAGCTTGCAAAATCAATTATAGATAAAGAAACTGGAGAAGTTCTTCTTGGTGCGAATGAAGAAATTGCTTTAGCTGAAAGTAAAAAAGATGAAGAAGGAAATTCATACCCTATCTTAGAAAAAATTATTGAGAATGGCATTGATAAATTTCAAACGCTGTATTCCAATGATCTAGATCATGGCGACTTTATCTCACAAACTCTTACAACTGATGAAATACCAGATCAATACGAAGCAAAAGTAGCGATTTACAGGATGATGAGACCAGGTGAGCCGCCAACAGCAGACTCAGTAGAAAATCTATTTGAAGGCATGTTTTTTAAACATGAAAGATATGATTTATCTAGTGTTGGAAGAATGAAATTTAACAAAAGAGCTTATCCGAAAAATGCTGAGCAATTCGCTCCATGGATGCAAAAATTGCAGGGTCACATAGACCACAACTCAGATGAAGGCGAATCTATTTTAAGCAAAGAAGATATTTTGGCAGTGGTTGGAATCTTGATTGAACTAAGAAATGGTCGTGGAGAAATTGATGATATTGATCATCTTGGAAATAGAAGAATTCGATCTGTTGGTGAGTTAGTAGAGAATCAGTTTAGGACTGGGTTAGTCAGAGTTGAGAGAGCAGTAAAAGAGAGATTAGGCCAAGCTGAAGCAGATAATTTAATGCCGCATGACTTAATAAATTCAAAACCAATTTCTAGTGCAATTAGGGAATTTTTTGGATCATCACAGTTATCACAATTTATGGACCAAACAAATCCACTATCTGAAATTACTCACAAAAGAAGAATTTCTGCTCTTGGTCCTGGTGGGCTTACTAGAGAGAGAGCAGGGTTTGAGGTTAGGGACGTACACTCGACTCATTACGGAAGAGTTTGTCCTATTGAAACCCCAGAGGGTCCAAACATTGGACTTATTAATTCTTTAGCATTATTTGCAAAAACAAATAAATATGGATTTTTAGAAACTCCATACAGAGTTGTCGAAAGCGGTAAGGTTAAAAAGGGTATAGATTACTTATCTGCAATTGAAGAAAGCGACTATACAATCGCCCAAGCCAATTCAGAATTAAATGATAAAGGTGAATTTAAAGAAACACTTGTTTCATCAAGATTCAAAAATGAATTTACTTTGGCTAGTAATGAAAACGTTAATTATATGGATGTTGCGCCAGGCCAAATTGTTTCCGTAGCGGCGTCATTAATTCCCTTCTTAGAGCATAACGATGCTAACAGGGCATTAATGGGTGCAAACATGCAAAGACAAGCAGTACCATGTCTGCGCGCAGAAAAAGCGCTAGTTGGAACGGGTATTGAGAGAACAGTTGCAACTGACTCAGGAACAACAGTTCAAGCTAAGAGAGGCGGAGTAGTTGATTATGTAGATTCTCAAAGAATTGTAATTAAAGTTAATGATAAAGAGGCCACTCAAGGGGAAGGGGGAGTTGATATCTACAACTTAACAAAATATACAAGATCAAATCAAAATACAAATATTAACCAAAAACCTCTTGTAAAGATTGGCAACAAAATAGAAAGAGGCGATATTATTGCCGACGGAGCTTCAACAGATGTTGGTGAACTCGCGCTTGGACAAAATATGTTAGTCGGTTTTATGCCATGGAATGGGTATAACTTTGAAGATTCAATTTTAATCTCAGAAAAAGTAGTTTCTGATGATAGATATACATCAATTCATATTGAAGAATTACAGGTTGTGGCAAGAGATACAAAGCTTGGGCCTGAAGAAATTACGAGAGATATTTCGAATTTGTCAGAAAGTATGCTTGGAAGACTTGATGAAGCAGGCATTATCCATATTGGTGCTGAAGTTGAAGCTGGAGATGTTCTAGTAGGAAAGGTTACACCAAAAGGAGAAACGCAACTTACTCCAGAAGAAAAATTATTGAGAGCAATATTTGGTGAGAAAGCTTCAGATGTTAAGGATACTAGTTTAAGGGTTCCTTCTGGACAAGCAGGCACGATAATTGATGTGCAGGTATTTACTAGAGAAGGTATTGATCGTGATGCGCGTGCTGAGCAAATCATAAATGCTCAATTAGATGCATATCAGAAGGATTTGGCAGATCAATTAAGGATTGTTGAGGAAGATACATTTAGCCGACTTGAAAAGTTAATTGTTGGAAAATCTATTGCTGGAGGTCCTAAGGGTCTAAAAAAAGGAGCCAAAGTAACTAAAGAAACATTAGCTGACATTGATAGATATGACAGATTTGATATTAGATTGTCCGATGATAAAGATTCTAAAAACTTAGAAGCACTTAAAGAAAATTTAAATAAAGCTAAGAAAGAATTTGATTCAAGATTCGATGAGAAAAAAAGAAAGTTAACTCAAGGTGATGAGTTACCTCCAGGTGTTCAAAAAATGGTCAAAGTCTATATGGCAGTCAAACGTAGAATTCAGCCAGGAGATAAAATGGCTGGAAGACACGGAAACAAGGGTGTGATATCTAAAATTGTACCAGTCGAGGATATGCCATATATGTCAGACGGAACGACCTTGGATGTAGTTTTAAATCCTCTTGGTGTTCCATCAAGAATGAATATTGGTCAGGTATTAGAAATGCACCTTGGTTGGGCAGCTAAAGGCCTTGGGAAGAGAATTGATGAGGCACTTAATGAGAATAAGAACATCAATGAAGTAAGAGGGTTGCTTGATAAAATCTATAATTCTTCAACAGGTAAGAAAGAAGATATTAAGGGGCTAAAAAACAACGAAGTTACAGAGCTTGCTGAAAATCTAATTCAAGGTGTGCCATTCGCTACTTCAGTATTTGATGGCGCAGCAGAATCAGACATTCAGGATATGTTAGATATTGCTTATCCCGATGACCATGAACACACAAAGCTACTCAAGTTTGCTGCGAAAAAAACACAAGTTCGATTATTTGACGGAAGATCAGGAGATGCTTTTGATAGACCAGTCACTGTGGGTTATATGCATATTCTGAAACTTCATCACCTTGTTGACGATAAGATGCATGCTCGTTCAACTGGACCTTATTCTTTAGTAACACAACAACCATTGGGCGGTAAGGCACAGTTCGGTGGACAAAGATTTGGTGAGATGGAGGTATGGGCATTGGAAGCTTATGGAGCCTCTTATACACTCCAAGAAATGTTAACTGTTAAATCAGATGATGTTTCTGGAAGAACAAAGGTTTATGAAAACATTGTTAAAGGTGAACATAAAATTGATGCTGGTATGCCAGAGTCATTTAATGTTCTGACCAAAGAAATTCGTTCTTTGGCGATTGATATTGATCTTGATAGAAACTAAGGAGAAGATTGTAAATGAAAGCTTTATTAGACTTGTTCAGAAACAACACCCAACAAGAAGAATTTGATGCTATCAGGATTGCACTTGCTTCTCCTGAAAAAATTAGATCATGGTCATATGGTGAAGTAAAAAAGCCTGAAACTATCAACTATAGAACTTTTAAGCCTGAGAGAGATGGGCTTTTCTGTGCAAAAATCTTTGGTCCAGTAAAGGACTATGAATGTCTTTGTGGAAAATATAAACGCCTTAAGCATCGAGGTGTTATATGTGAGAAATGTGGTGTAGAAGTGACGTTATCAAAAGTTCGAAGAGAACGTATGGGGATAATTGAACTTGCAAGCCCTGTTGCTCATATATGGTTTTTAAAGAGCTTACCAAGTAGGTTGGGCATGGTACTCGATATTCCATTAAGAGATATTGAGCGTGTGCTTTATTTTGAAGCATATATTGTGACTGAAAATCATATGATTGCTGATCCTGAGCTTCAAGTCGGTAGGATTTTATCAGAAGATGATTATTTAAAATTTTCAGAGCAACATGGCGATGAGTTTAAAGCAATCATGGGGGCTGAAGGTATTGAAGAGCTCCTCAGGTCAATAAGATTAACAGAAGAAATTGAAAAACTTAAAGAAGAGCTTGAAAAAACTACTTCCGATGCAAAAGTAAAGAAAATAGCAAAACGATTAAAGGTTTTAGAAGCCTTCCAAACATCTGGTATTAAACCTGAATGGATGATCCTTAAAGTTTTACCTGTACTTCCCCCTGAGTTGAGACCACTTGTTCCTCTTGACGGAGGAAGATTTGCAACTTCAGATTTAAATGATTTATACAGAAGAGTTATAAATAGAAATAATCGATTAAGGCGACTAATTGATTTAAGAGCCCCTGAGATTATTGTTAAAAATGAAAAAAGAATGTTGCAAGAAGCTGTTGATTCACTTCTAGATAATGGTAGACGTGGAAAAATTATGACAGGGGCGAATAAACGACCACTAAAATCCTTAGCAGATATGATTAAGGGTAAAGGCGGAAGATTTAGACAAAATTTACTTGGTAAAAGGGTTGATTATTCGGGTCGATCAGTAATTGTAGTTGGACCACAGTTAAAGCTTCATCAATGTGGTCTGCCAAAAAAGATGGCTCTAGAGTTATTTAAACCTTTTATTTTTAATAAGTTGGAATTACAGGGGTTAGCAACAACAATTAAAAATGCAAAGAAAATTGTTGAAGCAGAAGGCCCTGAAGTATGGGATATTCTTGAAAATGTAATTCGTGAACACCCAGTTCTTCTTAATAGGGCGCCTACGCTTCATAGACTTGGAATTCAAGCTTTTGAGCCAGTATTAATTGAAGGTAAAGCGATTCAGCTTCACCCTTTAGTTTGTGCAGCTTTTAATGCTGACTTTGATGGTGATCAAATGGCTGTTCATGTTCCATTGTCACTCGAAGCTCAGATGGAAGCGAGAACACTTATGTTGGCCTCAAATAATGTACTCTCACCCGCTAATGGTGAACCTATTATTGTGCCATCGCAAGATATTGTTCTAGGTCTTTATTATATGACTAGAGAGAGAATTGCTGCAAAAGGTGAAGGCATGAAATTTGCAGATATAGATGAATTAAGAAGGGCTTATGATCAGGGGTTTGTTGATCTTCATGCAAAAGTAACAGTACGTATTAATGAGAGTGAAATAAACTTTGATAATAGTAAAACTTCAAAAGTAAAAAGATACGAAACAACATGTGGTAGAGCATTATTATCGGAAATACTCCCACAGGGACTCTCTTTTGATCTACTAAACAAAACTTTAAACAAGAAAGAAATTTCAAGATTAATTAATGTTGGATTTAGAAAGATTGGTATCAGAGATACTGTGATTCTAGCTGACAACCTTAAAAATAAAGGTTTTGAATTTGCAACAAAAGCTGGAATGTCAATTAGTGTTCACGATATGTTAGTTCCAGAAGAAAAGGTAAAACTCATCGAGCAGGCCGATTCAGAAGTGCAAGAGATTCAAGGCCAATACTCTTCAGGTTTGTTAACCCAAGGCGAAAGGTACAACAAGGTAGTTGATATTTGGTCACGTACTGGAGATACAATTGCCGACGCAATGATGAGGAAGATCAAAGAGGAGCCCGTAAAGGACCTATCAGGAAAAATATTAAAGGATGATAAAGGAAATCAAATTAATCAAGAATCTTTTAATGCTATTTATATGATGGCTGATTCAGGTGCAAGGGGCTCAGCTGCACAGGTTAGACAACTTGCTGGAATGAGGGGGCTGATGGCAAGACCAGACGGCTCAATTATTGAGACTCCTATTAAAACTAACTTTAGGGATGGATTAAATGTACTTCAATATTTTATTTCAACTCACGGAGCTAGAAAAGGACTTGCGGACACCGCTTTAAAAACAGCTAACTCAGGCTACCTTACAAGAAGATTAGTTGATGTTACGCAAGACTTGGTTGTTACTGAACATGACTGCGGCACTGAGGATGGACTTCTTACTAAAGCACTTGTCAAAGGGGGTGAGATTGTTGAGCCACTGAAAGATAGGATTTTAGGAAGAGCGGCAGCAGTAGATATTTTAAATCCAGAAACACAAGAAGTACTTTTTGCATCAGGTACCCTTCTATCTGAAGGCGAAGTTGATCAGATTGAGAAATTAGGCATTGATGAAGTAAAAGTAAGGACAGCGTTAACTTGTAATACTCGTTATGGTATTTGTGCTACTTGTTACGGACGCGATCTGGGAAGAGGCTCATTAATAAATCAAGGTGAGGCAGTTGGTGTTATAGCAGCTCAATCAATTGGTGAGCCTGGAACACAATTAACGATGAGAACTTTTCACATAGGTGGCGCTGCATCTAGAGCTGCTTCAGCAAACCAGATTGAAATTAAATCTTCGGGGATATTAAGGTTTACTGCAACGATGCGTTACGTTACCAATGCAAAATCTGAGAAAGTAATAATCTCAAGAAATAGTGAATTTTTCATTGAAGATGAAAACGGGAGAGAAAAAGAGAGTCATAAGGTTCCTTACGGCGCAACACTTTTAGGTTCTGATGGAGATAAAGTTGAAGCCGGAGGTATTTTGGCACAGTGGGACCCTCATACAAGACCAATAATATCTGAATACGCAGGAAAGATTAAATTCGAAAATGTGGAAGAAGGAGTTACTGTAGAGAAGAAAATTGATGACGTTACAGGATTGTCAACTCTGGAAGTGATTGATGCGAAACAAAAAGTTGGTTCTTCTAAGGGTACTCGACCTCAAATAAAATTATTGAATGAAAAAAATGAAGAGGTTAAATTAATTAATTCTGATAGCCCAGTAAATGTTACCTTCCAAAAAGGTTATATTATTACTGTAAATGACAATCAAGATGTTGCTGTAGGAGATGTATTAGCAAGAATCCCACAAGAAGCATCAAAAACAAGAGATATTACTGGGGGCCTGCCAAGGGTAGCTGAATTATTTGAAGCTCGTTCACCAAAAGATGCTGGCGTATTAGCTGAAATGACTGGAACGGTATCCTTTGGTAAGGACACTAAAGGCAAGCAAAGACTAGTGATAACTTCTGAGGATGGGGAAGCTAAAGAATTTCTGATTCCTAAGGATAAGCATGTCACGGCTCACGATGGCCAGATAGTAAACAAAGGTGAAGTAATTGTTGATGGACCAGAAGATCCAGCAGATATTCTAGAGTTAAGAGGCCCTGAAGCATTAGCCAGATACATTATTGATGAGGTTCAAGAAGTTTATAAACTTCAAGGTGTGTTAATCAATGATAAACATATTGAAGTAATTGTTAGGCAAATGTTAAGAAGGGTAAGGATTACTAAAAAAGGCGATACTCACTTTATACCAGGAGAAGAAGTCGAGAGAGCTGAACTACTGAATGTTAATGAAGAGGTAATTGCTGAAAAGAAAAAACCCGCAGAATTTGAGTACGTCCTGAAGGGAATTACGAAAGCTTCACTGGCAACTGATTCTTTTATTTCTGCAGCTTCTTTCCAAGAAACTACAAGAGTTATAACTGAGGCGGCTATCCTTGGTAAGCGAGATGAGCTCAGAGGATTAAAAGAGAACGTGATAGTTGGAAGATTAATCCCAGCTGGTTCTGGTATGGCACATCATTTAAATAGAAAAGCGAAACTTGAAGCAAGTAAAATTGCTTCTAATGAGCCAGATGAGAAGTCGGCTGCGTTGGTGGAAGCTGAGGCTGCATTTGAAACTAATAATGATGAAAAAGCTGATGATACTGCGTTGAAAGTTAGTGAAGAAGATAAGGCAGAAGAAAAAGTTGATGATGCTAAGTAATTATCAATTTAAATTGACATTATGTTAGAAGCAAAATACAATTCTCGTCTTTTTATCGATTTTAAAAATTAAAAGTAATTAAATATTAAGGAAATTAGATGCCTACAATTAACCAATTAATTCGTAAACCTCGCAAGAGAGTTATTGAAAAGAGTAAAGTACCAGCATTGAATGCTTCTCCACAGAAAAGAGGCGTATGTACAAGGGTTTATACAACAACACCGAAGAAACCTAACTCAGCTCTAAGGAAAGTTGCAAAGGTAAAACTTACAACGGGTTATGAAGTAATTAGTTATATTGGTGGTGAAGGCCACAATTTACAGGAGCACTCTGTTGTATTACTAAGGGGTGGAAGGGTTAAGGATTTACCTGGTGTTCGTTACCATATGGTTAGAGGTAGTTTGGATACTGCAGGGGTAAATGACAGAAAACAAGCAAGATCAAAATATGGAGCTAAACGTCCAAAAGCAACTTAATTTAACAAGAGATTAAAAAATATGCCTAGAAGAAGAGAAGTCCCAAAAAGAGTAATACTTGACGACCCTAAGTTCTCAAGTCAGGAAGTTTCCAAATTCGTAAATGTAATTATGAGTAGTGGAAAAAAATCTGTGGCTGAAAGAATAATTTATGGAGCTTTTGACCAAATAAAAACAAAAAGCGGCAAAGATCCTTTAGAGACTTTTTCATTAGCATTAGAAAATATCCGTCCGGTTGTAGAAGTTAAAAGTAGACGAGTTGGTGGGGCGAATTATCAAGTGCCGGTAGAAGTTAGGCCATCAAGAAGATCAGCGTTGGCAATGCGTTGGCTTCGCGACGCAGCAAGAAATAGAGGAGAAAAATCAATGGGATTAAGGCTCGCAGCAGAAATTATGGAAGCCTCAGAAAATAAAGGTGCTGCAATGAAAAAAAGAGATGAAGTGCACAGAATGGCAGAAGCAAATAAAGCTTTCTCTCATTTCAGATTTTAGATTTTTAACTAATCAGATAAGGTAATAAAACAAAGTGGCTCGTAAAACTGAAATAAATAAATATAGAAATATAGGTATCAGCGCTCACATTGATGCAGGTAAAACAACTACTACAGAGCGTATTTTGCTTTATACAGGGGTTAATCATAAGATTGGTGAAGTCCATGATGGGGCTGCCACAATGGATTGGATGGAACAAGAGCAAGAAAGAGGTATAACGATTACTTCTGCAGCAACCACTTGCTTCTGGAGTGGAATGGCTAACCAGTTTGATCAACATAGAATTAACATTATTGATACCCCAGGACACGTTGATTTTACAATTGAAGTAGAAAGGTCAATGCGAGTTCTTGATGGTGCTTGCATGGTTTATTGCGCGGTAGGTGGTGTTCAACCTCAATCTGAAACTGTCTGGAGACAAGCAAATAAATACAAAGTGCCTAGAATGGCTTTTGTCAATAAAATGGACAGAGCAGGCGCTGATTTCTTTAAAGCTTATGATCAAATGAAATCCAGACTTAAAGCTAACCCAATTCCTATACAGGTTCCAATCGGGGCGGCTGAGACTTTTACAGGAGTTGTTGATCTTGTAAAAATGAAAGCCGTATTATGGGAAGAAGAAAATTTTGGTATAAAGTTTGAATATGCTGATATCCCTGATGACCTAAAAGATGTATGCCAGAAGTGGCATGACAATATGGTTGAAACTGCTGCAGAAGCCAACGAAGACTTAATGAATAAATATTTAGAAACTGGTGAGCTATCAGAAGAAGAAATTAAACTAGGGCTAAGAATTAGAACAATTTCAAATGAAATTGTACCAATGTTATGCGGCTCTGCTTTTAAAAACAAAGGTGTTCAGGCTATGTTGGATGCGGTAATTGAATTAATGCCTGCCCCTACCGATGTTCCTCCAATTCCGGGCGTTGATGAATCTGATAAGCCTATTGTAAGACATGCAAAAGATGATGAACCTTTTTCAGCACTTGCATTTAAGATAATGACTGACCCATTTGTTGGACAGTTAATATTTTTCCGAGCTTATTCAGGAGTAATTAAAGCTGGAGATACAATTTATAATCCTATTAAAGGCAAGAAGGAGAGGATTGGTAGAATTTTGCAAATGCATGCAAATAACCGTGATGAGATAAAAGAAATTTATGCTGGTGATATAGCTGCTGCAGTTGGCTTGAAAGACGTGACTACAGGCGATACTTTATGTACTGAAAAAAATGCAGTGATTCTGGAGCGTATGGTTTTTCCAGAACCCGTTATTCATGTCGCTGTTGAACCAAAAACTAAAGCTGACCAAGAAAAAATGGGCATTGCCCTTGGAAGACTTGCTCAAGAAGATCCGTCATTTAGGGTTAAAACTGATGAAGAAACTAATCAAACAATTATTTCTGGGATGGGAGAGTTACACCTCGAAATTTTAGTTGATAGGATGAAGCGAGAGTTTTCAGTTGAGGCTAATATCGGATCACCGCAGGTGGCTTATAGAGAAGCGATTAAAAAATCTGTTGAACAAGAAGGAAAATTTGTTAAACAATCCGGCGGTAAAGGTCAGTACGGTCACGTTTGGTTAAAAATTGAGCCGAATGAAACTGGAAAAGGATTTGAATTTGTTGATTCTATTAAAGGCGGCGCTGTGCCGAGAGAATTTATACCTGCTGTCAATAAAGGCCTTAAAGAAACTATTACAGCGGGGGTACTTGCTGGATATCCTATTGAAGATGTAAAGGTTACTTTATATGATGGCTCTTTTCATGACGTTGACTCAAACGAAAATGCGTTTAAAATGGCAGCTTCTTTTGCATTTAAGGATGGATGTAAAAAAGCCGACCCTGTTTTACTTGAACCAATGATGGCAGTTGAAGTAGAAACTCCTGAAGAGTACATGGGTGATGTTATGGGTGATTTATCATCTAGGAGAGGTATTGTTCAGGGCATGGAAGACAATGCAACTGGAAAAGTGATCAGATGTGAAGTACCGCTTGCAGAGATGTTTGGGTATTCTACAACTGTGAGATCACTATCTCAGGGAAGGGCAACATACTCAATGGAATTTAAACATTATTCAGAAGCACCAAGAAATATTGCCGAAGCGGTAATTAACAAAAATTAGAATTTAAAAAACTGTTTTATAAGGATAAGAGATTATGGCTAAGGATAAATTTGAGCGTAACAAACCCCATGTCAACGTTGGCACAATTGGCCACGTGGATCATGGTAAAACGACATTAACAGCAGCAATATCGACTGTACTGACCAAAAAATATGGTGGAGACAAAAAAGATTTTGCAGAGATCGATTCAGCGCCAGAAGAAAAAGCGCGTGGCATAACAATTAATACATCTCACGTTGAATATGAAACAGAAAAACGTCACTATGCTCACGTAGACTGTCCAGGCCATGCGGATTATGTGAAAAATATGATTACAGGTGCTGCTCAAATGGACGGCGCAATTCTTGTATGTTCAGCAGCTGATGGCCCAATGCCTCAGACGCGTGAGCATATCCTCTTATCAAGACAAGTGGGTGTTCCACATATTGTTGTGTTCTTAAACAAAGCAGACATGGTAGATGACAAAGAGCTTCTTGAGCTTGTTGAAATGGAAGTGCGTGAACTACTAAGTAAATATGATTTCCCAGGTGATGACATTCCTATCGTAATGGGATCAGCACTTAAAGCACTTGAAGGCGATCAATCAGATATTGGTGAACCAGCGATTTTAAAATTGGCTGAAGCACTTGATAGTTATATCCCAGAACCAAAACGTGCAATCGATGGCGACTTCTTAATGCCAGTTGAGGATGTGTTCTCAATTTCTGGACGTGGAACTGTGGTAACAGGTCGAGTGGAGCGAGGC
>Ga0233433_10002417_pt1 | contig 16365 bp, 24 predicted proteins | sample SI_122_August201_5_FD_179868 | JGI IMG/M metagenome (GOLD analysis project Ga0233433, IMG submission 179868) | Seawater microbial communities from Saanich Inlet, British Columbia, Canada - SI_122_August2016_100_MG | ecosystem: Environmental > Aquatic > Marine > Inlet | place: Canada: British...
GCTAAAAAGAAAGTAGTAAAGAGAAAGCCAGCTAGAAAGAGTGTTGCTAAAAAGAAAGTAGTAAAGAGAAAGCCAGCTAGAAAGAGTGTTGCTAAAAAGAAAGTAGTAAAGAGAAAGCCAGCTAGAAGCAATAAATCCAAAAGAAAGGCACGAAGATAGGCTCAATTCAAGCCAATTTGTTTAACGAATTTATGTCTAAATTAGTATGAATACACATGATTGAACTAGACCCCGCAGTTGCCAAAGCATGTAGTGAGATTACTCAAAACCTACTAACAATCAACCAGCCAAGTAAGAAACAGGTTAAAGAAGAAATCATAAAAATATGTACAAAATATGCATTAGAAAGAATTCCAAGAAACTATGAAATTTTGTCAACTGTAAAAGAAGCAGATTTTGAAAAATTAAAAAAAGTATTGTTAAGAAAACCAACTAAAACAGCATCAGGAGTTTCAGTGGTTGCATTAATGCCAAAACCATATGCATGTCCACACGGACGATGTACGTATTGTCCAGGAGGAATAGAATTCAATTCGCCAAACAGCTACACAGGAAAAGAGCCATCATCACTAAATGCAATGGAAAATAAATTTGATCCTAAATTACAAATTACATCAAAGATTGAAAAATTAATCTCATTTGGACATGACCCAAGTAAAATGGAAATTGTAATTGTAGGAGGAACATTTCTATTTATGCCAAAAGACTATCAAAGGAATTTCATCAAATTATGTTATGATGCATTAAATGGAACAGATTCAAAAAGTTTGGAAGAAGCTAAATCAAACAATGAACATGCTGCAATTAGAAATGTAGGATTCACAATAGAAACAAAACCAGATTATTGTAAAAAAGAACATGTTGATATGATGTTAGATTATGGTATTACAAGAATAGAGATAGGAGTGCAATCATTACAAGAAAGAGTTTATGAAATTGTCAATAGAGGGCACAACTATAATGATGTAACAGAATCATTTCAAATCTCAAAAGATGCAGGATATAAAATTGTTGCACATATGATGCCGGGATTACCTACAATGACACCAGAAGGAGACATTGCAGATTTTAAAAAACTATTTTCAGATCCTCAGTTACGTCCAGATATGTTAAAAATTTATCCATCTCTTGTAATTGAAAACACACCACTTTATGAAGAGTGCAAACAGGGAAAGTACACACCATATTCTGATGAAGATATGATCAAAGTTCTAACAGAAGCTAAAAGAGAAATTCCAAAATGGGTTAGAATAATGAGAATTCAAAGAGAAATTTCTCCAAAAGAGATCATTGCAGGCCCAAAATCAGGGAATTTGAGACAAATTGTACATCAAAATCTTGCTAAACTGGGACAATCATGCAAATGTATCAGATGCAGAGAAGCAGGTCTAACAAACAAGACAGATGGAGGAGATGTGAAATTAACCAGAATTAATTATGATTCATCAGGAGGAAAAGAAGTATTCTTATCTTATGAAGACAAAAATGAATCAATTTATGGATTTTTGAGATTACGAAAACCAAGTGCAGATGCACATAGAGATGAAATTGATCAAGATACATGCATTGTAAGAGAAATTCACGTGTATGGTAAATCTTTGAAACTAGGAGAAAAAGGAGATGATGAAATACAGCATTCAGGACTTGGAAAAAATTTGATGAAAGAAGCTGAAAAAATATCTAAAGAAGAATTGGATGCAAAGAAAATTTTAGTTATCAGTGCTATAGGTACAAGAGAATATTATCAAAAGTTAGGGTATTCGTTATATGGGCCATACATGTCCAAATCATTGAACTAGTGAAAAGAAATGGTAGAGAAAACAATTATCGGTAAAGGAACTTGGATTGACAAATTAGCATCAGAGTTATTAGAACGTGAAAAAGAACTTGGAAGGAATACAGGTATTCTAAGAGTAGAAAGTGGTCTTGGCGCATCTGGAATTCCACATATTGGAAGTTTAGGAGATGCAGTTAGAGCATACGGGGTAAAATTAGCATTAGAAAACTTGGGATACAAATCAGAATTAATTGCATATTCAGATGATCTTGATGGATTAAGAAAAATTCCAGAAGGAATGCAAGAGTTTGGTTTAGAAGAACACATTGCAAAACCAGTATCACTTATCCCAGATCCTTATGGATGTCATGACTCTTACGGAATGCACATGAGTAGTATCCTATTAGAAGGGTTAGAGAAGGTTGGAATAAAATATGAATTTAGAAGAGCAGTAGACACTTACAAACAAGGATTACTAAAAGATCAAATCCACACAATATTACAAAACAGTACAAAGATTGGAGAGAAGATTGCAGACCTAGTAGGACAAGAAAAATATCAAAAATATTTACCTTATTTTCCAGTCTGTGCAAATTGTAATCGCCTCTACACAGCAGAAGCTACAGAGTACATTGCAGATGAAAAGAAGATAAAATACACGTGTCATGATACAGAAATTGGCTCAAAAATGGTCAAGGGTTGTGGCCATATTGGAGAGGCAGATATTGGAAAAGACCTAGGAAAATTAGCTTGGAAAGTAGAATTTGCAGCAAGATGGACTGCGTTTGATATTAGATTTGAAGCATATGGAAAAGACATCATGGATTCAGTTAAAGTAAATGACTGGGTATCTGATGAAATTTTAGAATTCCCACATCCACATCATGTAAAATATGAAATGTTTCTAGATAAAGGAGGTAAAAAGATTTCAAAATCACTAGGCAATGTAATTACTGCACAAAAATGGTTAGAATTTGGAACTCCAAAATCAATTTTATTATTACTATACAAAAGAATTACAGGTGCAAGAGAATTAGGATTTGATGACATACCATCACTGATGGCAGAGTATAATGAGCTAGAAGATATTTACTTTGGACGAATCAAAGTAGATAACCAAGCAAAGTTGGTAAAATCAAAAGGACTATTTGAATATGTGAATCTTCTAAATCCTCCAAAACAATCTAGCACACATGTAAATTATCGATTAGTAATTGAATTAACAAAAATTTTCAAAGAGAATAGAGGAGAAAGAGTAATGAAAAAATTGTTAGACTATGGAGTGATTAAAAATCCAGAACCAGAAATAGAAAAACTCATTGAACTAGCAGGGAATTTCTCAGATGAATTTGATGAACAAGAAAAAATAGAAGTGGATTTAGATGATACTGCAAAAAGGGCATTAAAACTACTAGTTGATGCACTAGGAGGTGATGAAGAACTAGAAGATATACAAAATACAATATACCAAATTGCAAAATCAAATGATGTACAACCAAAAGATTTCTTTAAAATATTATATCAAATAATACTTGGAACTTCAAGAGGTCCAAAAATAGGACCATTCATTTCAGATATCGGAAGAAAACAAGTAGCAAAAACACTCTCAGAGTACACATAGAAAATGGTTCATTCTGAACATAACAAATCAAAAAACAGTGGAGGGTTTGCACTAATAATTTTGGGGGCATTATTACTAATCATAGGACCACAAGAAGCAATTGTTCCAAAAAGTTTGGGCATGTTTGCATGGATGGCAGGTTTAGCTATAGGTGGAATTGGGTTTTATCTGAAATTTTACAAAGGCAGGGTCAAAAAAGGATGAAGAAAGATTCATCTTTTGGAAAAAATTGGTGATATGTGATGGGATTGTTTAGTAAAAAAGAGTCAAAAGAAACAACATCAAAAAATAGTGAAGAAAGTGTTCTAAAAAATGAATTAGATACAGAAGTTGAGAAATTACAAACAGAATTTAGAATAAAACAAGGAGAACTACAAGACGTTACACAGAAAATTCAAACTGTAAAAGAAGAATATGATGACATAGTTAGCAAGGTAATGGTTGTAAAAAAAGAATACAATCAAAAAAAGATGGAACTAGATGTAGTTTCACGAGAGTATAAAGAAATTAAAGAAAAAATTATAAATTCAGAACAAATCAAAGATTCAAAATCAATTGAAAAGTTCAATAAAACGGAAGAAAACTTATCAAAAACAGAAGAAGCATTAGGGAAAATTACAAAAGAATATTCTGATTTGTTAGAGCAAATTACAACAGAGCAATCAAAGTTACACATAATTAAAAAACAGCAATTAGAATCTGAACAAGAGCTAGAAGAGGCAAACTCTAGATTGTACAATGCAAAACAAGAATTAGAAAAGAAAGATTACTTTGAAGAGACCAGTATTCTTACACATAAAGAAAAAGAATTCATTCAGGGAGAAAATGAAAATAAACAAAGTTCTACAGGAGTAATTGAGGCTGCAAGCATAGTTGTAGGCTCTTTAAAATCAAAACTCAATATTACACAAAAAGAATTGGGAACAGTTCAAACATTATTAGAAAAAGAAAGAAAAGAGCACGAAAAAGTAAAAGAAGAATTAGAGAAAATTAAAGCATCATTACCAAAAGAATCATAGATTTGCAAAGTGATTTTTCCATTTAGATTTTAGTTCATCCTCAGAAATTCCCATATCATATAATGGAGAAATCACATCAGAGATACAAGAGACATTAACTAAAATAATTGCATTTATTGGACTCGTAATACCATTATCTCGATAATATTGAAGAATTTCATCATATTGCAGTCCAGAATTGATCAATTTAGCAACTCCTTTGAACAAATACCCTTTACGTAAAAGAGGATCAATTACATTAATTTCCACGTTAGGATTATTTTGTAAATTTTTTACAGTGTCAGGGGAACGAATATCTGCAAATGCCAAAACTTCAGAAGACCAAGCAATAATAGTTCCTTTGGGTGAAATGTTTGGTAAACCATCAAAAGAAACAGTTGCAACATAACCTAATTTTTGAACTTTTAAAAAATTCTTTATTTCAGATGTAATCATAATTTAACAATACAAATTAACAGTCTAATTAGTTTTCAAAACTATCGCATAAATTCAGCCATCTCAATTGAAAAAAAGAAGAATCCAATACCTCCACCAATAATTCCAACCCAAATTGCAGCCTGTTTGATTTTAGACATACAAAAAATGTATTTTAACTCATTATTGAATCTAATCAAAAAATGTTAGACAATTATAATTAGAATGAAAACAATTCAACATTAATGGCTAGTATCAAAGATATTGGAAAGTTTTTCATATTCATAGTTGGAGGACTAGTAGCCATCATAGTAGGCTCGTTTATGATTAGAGGAACCATGCACATGTGGGATAATCCAGAAAAAGAATCAAAAGATAATGAAAAGGACTAAAACAAGTTATTTCAAATATTATTAGAATTGCTTCAAGACTCTACAATAAGAAAATCATTAGATCAATACATAAAAAATAGAATTAGAGAAATACCAACTGAAATCAAACAAACATTTCCAAACATCAAACAGATTTGGAAATGTAATGATGAAGTAGATTTTCTTTATGGGTATTATATTGGAAAAATAGAGGAAGGGACACTACATTATCTACTCAAAGCAACTCGAGCATCAGTTGGAGGATATGTAGATACTTTTGAGATCAGAGGAATCATTGAGACACATAAAAGTGAATTACAAGACACCATAAAATCTGCAGTAAATTAGTGAAGTAGAAATACTACATCAAATATGTCAATTCATGGTAGGACCACAAGATGGAGGTTTTGGATTTGATCAATCTAAAAAGTACACAAAAGTTGAGAATTTAGAAGAAGTGTGTAATCAATGTCAAGCAGGGCAACACAGAAAATGTTTGAAAAAAGCAAAACAACAAGAAGTTTGTGAATGCGAACATTGTATGATTTATGGGTAAATTTACAAAAAACTAGGAAATTTTTTAATAATACAAAAATCAATCATTAGCCTTGTCAAATCAATATACATTTCATTGTAAATTTTGTGGCGAAGATTTTGGCAATAGTGTCGTAAATCTGGCAATACATATCAGTAGAATCCACGATAATGAAACAACAGAGAATTAACAATCAACTAAAACATGAAATGCAGTAATAAAGAAATTGGATGTTACCATGATAATTCCATACACATGGATGGATATGGAAAATGCCTAGTAAGAGGATGTAAGTGTAAAGAATTTAAAAATTAGATATCAGATAGTTTGTTTTCAAGTTCGGTAATTTCTTTTTGATATGAATCAGAAACACTTTGAGCAAATTCTTTATGTGCAGAAATTATTGCAATTAAAGCATCTTTGTATTCAGAATGACCCTTTTTTAAAACATCACATGAATCTAAAGATGTAACATGTCCAGTTACTGTAACCATTGATCCTTTTTGAGGAAATTTTACAATACCACCAAAAGCTTCAATGAACATGTATGCAGACTCTGCTCTACATTTGTAAGTGACTGTACCAGTTTCTGTGTTGAATAATTGTGTAATTCCACCAGGTTTTCGAGTTACAGTTACAGTCATATAATAATTCAAAATTATAGAGTATTAATTATTTTAGAATGTTTTCTAGGCTGCAGGTTCAGGTGCTGTAGATTCTACTGCAAGGATTTTATCAATTTCATTAATTGCTATTTTATCACGACCAATTAGATCAAACTTTTGCAACAATGTTTCAAACTTCGTCTCTTCTTGAACTTGCTCATTTACAAACCATTCCAAGAATGCATAGGTAGAGTGATCTTTTTCTTTTTGTGTGATTTCTACCATTTTATGAATTGCAGCAGTTACTGTTTGTTCGTTTTTTAGAGCAGTCTTGATTAATCCTTCAAGAGATTTGTAAGATTGAGTTGGTACTTTAATTGCAGGAATTGTAGCTGCATTTCCCATATCATTTAGAAAATGAATTATTTTAGTCATGTGTGTTCGCTCCTCATCTGATTGAGTATAGAAATAAGCTGCACCACCTTTGTATCCGGTTATCTCACACCAGGATGCCATTGCCAGATAACTATTTGATGCGAATCCTTCTAGTGCAACTTGATCATTTAGTGCTTTTTTCATTTTAGGAGAAAGTTTCACAAAAAGAAACAGTATTCATTAAATTTAAAGTATTATGAAGAAAATTTGGTGAATAAAAAGAATATTGCAAATCCTGATAAAAATATTATTCCTACAAAACTCAAAATTTTTAAAATCATAGATGGATGATATGCTTTTTCAAGGAATTTTCCAGTAACTAATCTTAAATTAAAAATTGCGATAACAGGGGCCACTACAAAAGACAAAACAGTTGCAAAATCAACTAATTCTTTGAGATTATCACCAAATTGGAAAATTACTATAAGAGAGCCAATGGCAATTACTAAAAGGGGAATTAGATACAAAAGGCGAGAATGTGATTTTGAATCATTCTCATTTTCGATAAAAAGTAATTCAATCGTTCTCTTCAATGAACGTGAATATCCATCAAATACTGCAATTATGGTTCCAAACATTACTGCAAATGCTGAAGCTGAGATTATCACATGACTCCAATTTCCAATTGTTTGAGTATACATGGATACTACTTTATTTGCAAAAAGTGCATTATTGTTTGGCAATTCCTCACCAGATCCATAAAATATGAAGGCTCCAAAAGTTACAAACATTATTGCAAGAATAGCTGTGATCAAATATGCAAAATTGAATTCAAATAAAGTCTCTTTTAGTTTTGGTTTGTAATTTGATTGTTTAATTCTCTCAAGAGTCCACAAGCTATTCCAGCTTGAAATATCAAGAGGAGCTGGCATCCAACCCATCAAAGCCAATAAAAAAAAGATTCCAGATACTGTCAACAATTCATTTTCTATAAATCCATCAACAGGTTCTACAGGACCAGCATACAATACTAAAACAAATGCAGCTACAGTAGAAACAAGTAATACAATTGCAACAATTTTAATTAAACTATCAAGAGCATTGTATTTTCCAACAGCCAAGATTGTTACACATGCTGCAAACAAAATAATTACAGTCCATTCACCAAGAAAATCAATTCCAAAAAGATTTTCAAAAAAGCCCGCAGTTACAAACCCAACAGCACCAGTAACAAAAAACATTGAACCTATTGTTAACAAAAAATATAACCACAATGCAGGCTTTCCAAGTTTTTTGTATCCATCAATCATACTGGAATTTGTTGCATTTGCATAACGAGATCCAAATTCAAAAAAAGGATATTTCAACACCAAAGCTAAAATTACAAATCCAATCATTAGTAATCCAAAATCAGCCCCAGCACGGGTAGATTGGATGAGATGTGAAACGCCAATTGCAGTACACGCAAATAATATTCCAGGACCTGCAGTCTTTGAGAATTGAGAAAGCTTTGAATTCATTATATCATACAGTATTGATATTCCAAGAACCATCAACCCATACACCAACAATTTTGGCACCTAGATTCCACGAAGAAATTACTTCAACTGCATTTTTAATTTGAGTGACATGTTCTTCATCAGAGACAGGATTTGCAGCACAATCATAATGACCAGATACAACAATCAATTCAGATTTGTGAGCATTAATGGAAATTCCAACTTTAGTTTTGATGGATTCAGACACATTGACAATATTTTTGTCTACACCAGGTTCTGTAATCGTATCAACATAGTCAACAGAGTAATTTTCTTTTATCCATTTTGCCAGTGGAAGTTGAATTCTGCCATCCATGCAAGAAACTGATGTTGCAAATTTTCCTTCTGCCATGACTTCTCAATTTTGTTGGGGAATAAAATTATTTTCCATGCATAAAACACTGAATGGTATGATCATTTACCATGCCTGTTGCCTGCATTAAAGCATAGCAAATTGTAGGCCCAACAAAACTAAATCCACGTTTTTTTAGATCTTTGCTTAGTTTTTCTGAAATTTCAGTGGATGCAGGGATATCAGAGAGTTTTTTGAATTTATTTTTGATTGGTTTGTGATTCACAAATCCCCAAAGATATTCATCAAATGAACCAAATTCTACTTGAACTTTGAGAAATGCCTTTGCATTGTTTATTGCAGAGTTTACTTTGAGTTTATTTCGAATTATGGATTCATCTTGGAGTAATTTTTCTACTCGTTTTTGTGTATATTTTGAAACTTTGAGTGCATCAAAATCAGAAAATGCTTTACGATATCCATCTCGACGTTTGAGTATAGTTATCCATGAAAGACCAGCTTGCGCACCTTCAAGAATTAGAAATTCAAAGAGTTTTGTATCATCATGTTGTGGTCGCCCCCATTCTTTATCATGATAAGTAATATTTGGTTCATCTTTTGCCCAGATGCATCGATTCATAATTTAATGGTTATTCATATAGAATATTAGTTATCAATTTTCATAAAAATTATGAAGTTAAATCAGCAATTATTACAAATTAACAAAAATTTTATAATTTGTTTTGCTATTTCTGCATCATTATCTGCAGTGTTTGCTCAGGTGCTATCAGGATATGAGAGTTATCTTAACACAACATTTACAATAATTTTTGGGTATGTAGTTTATTTTGGAATTTTTTCAGGACTATTTTATCGAGATAACAAAGCACGCTACAAATCTATGAAGAGAAGTTTAATCAAAAAAGAAATTCTTACATTACTATCATCATTTGGAGTAGGAGAGATAATTTATCTTGCAGTTAGATGGCCAACACTGTATTATTTTCTGGAAATTGGAATAGAGCCATACATTGCATCGTTGATTTCAGAATTTATTGCAACAGGATGCTATATGACATCAGTTACAGTATTTCTTAGAAAAACAAAAACATTCTAGTTTTTGTATCATTAATCTTCAAAACCTAATTTTTTTGGACAAAATGAGGTACAGATAGGTAGAAAAAGAAACAGAATCAAGAAGGGAAGGGGAATAAATTCATATTCCAGAATATGATTTTCATATAAAGTATGAGGGTTATTAATGGCTGAACGAGTACAATGCCCACATTGTACAAAACGTCTGAATGGTCATGGTAACTTGCGAAGACATGTTCGTACTATTCATAAATCAAAAATAGAAAAAACATCTAAAAAATAAATTTTAGGATTATTTTAGACCTTTTTCTAAAACTTCGTTTATTATTCTCGAAAAGCTAACTGTTGAAGATGTTTCTAGTAGTTTTTTCGCCTGCATCTTTCGTAACTTTTTTGCAATATCACTATTTAGCATGATTGTAACTCTCTCTGCCATATTATGTTATGACATTACTCTTTTTTGAATTATGTGAAGTTGATTTTTTTGTGTGGAGGTCAAACAAAACCAAATATTACCATTTATGGAAATATCATTTCATTTTCGTAATCTGCAGTTAGATTATGAAACTTGTGTTATATTGAAGATCTTCATAGTATTTTTAATTGAATTTAGACCATAAAATCTTTGGAGGAATAATAACTGGCATCATGATTATAGTGATAGCATGGTCTGTATCTATTTTATCTGAACAATACGGTGACCATGATAAATTCAATTTCCTTACTGATGAACAAATAGAATTTATTCAAGAATTAAAATCATCATGTAATAACTATAATGTAAATTCAAAAATATCATGTATGTCTCGAATTGATGCTGAAATAAATCAATTTCAAATTGAAGGTGCATCTAGTGAAGCAATACGATTAGACGATGTTATTGTATGCCATTCCATTTCATCAGATATTGATTGTTTGTTATCTGTTGCACAAAAATCTAATAACAAAAACGCATGTTTTGCAATAGTTAATTCTCATGAAAAATTTGAACCATCTGAAGAAGATAATTTGAAGTATCTAACATCTTTACAGAATTACTGTCTAAGCAGACATACATCATCTTGACTCACACATAACCTGTAATTAGATGATGTAAATCAAAACTCAGAAGAGTTTATGAAATCATATTTTGAGCCAAAATAGATGGAATCAAGTACAAAATCCAAAAGACCTTTGGGAATTACAATTCTGATAATTTGGTTTGCACTTGAGGGAATATTTTATTTTTACATTAATTCCATTGACGGCATATTTGGTAGTCAAAAACTCTGGGGCATGTTTGGAGGATCTTTTGTAGAAAATACTTTGGTAGCATACGGTTTGATACTTGCACTGTCTCATTTTGTTATAGTATGGGGGGTTATAGAAAGAAAACACTGGGTAAGAATTACTGCAATCATTAGTTTCATAATTACGACAGGCATTACAGGAATTTTGACGTTCTTTGGATATGCCACCCTATTTTCTTTTTTTATTTTTTTAGATTCAAAGTAAATGAAAGGGAAGATTTTTCAAATCCTAAATGTTCGTAGAATTGATGAGACTCTTTTCGTTGATTTCCAGATTCTAGTCTTATCCTATGACACTTTTGTTCTTTTGCAAGAGTAATACACGAGCTGATCAGTTTTTTTCCTATTCCTTGTTTTTGATAATTTTCTAAAACAATCAATTCTGGAATATACATCTCCAAAGTAAGTTGGTTTAGTCTTGGCAAAAATATTACACTTACCATGCCAACGATTTTCACATCATTAATTTCTGCAACAAGGATTGTTTTGTCTGAATCTTTAACATATTTTGTAACTAATTTATGCAATATTTCAACATCAGAATCTTTTTGAGGTTTTGGTCGTCCAAGATCATACAATAATCCAAGAAGTAAAGGAGTATCCTTACCAGATGCATCTCGGATTATCACATGATCCATGATCAGATAAAGGAGTCATTCCTTAAGAATTGAATCCAAGAGATGTATGCCTACCATTTTGAGAATAAAATGATGTAGATAAATAGAAAATTTAAGTTGTTTTAATCATGGAACAAAGATTGCTAAAATTACTAAAATTTACGGCACACATATTGCAACAAAAATCACTTGTCCTATTAGAGAATTGTTTCTTGCAACAACGACATGTTTTTTCCATATTCATAATTAGTGAAAAACAAGGATAAGTGTTCATTATGAATCTCAAAGATGGGAATTAGAATAACTAAAAAATTAATCATGTGTATTGTTAATGACTGCAAAGATTATACAAAATAGGAGTAAGTTAATTTCCCTTTAGACTAATTACTCTTATTTTTTATATAGATTTCAGATTTTTTTATTAACTTAAGGACATCTAAAAGTAGGAATTTAGATAGAAATAGCCTACACGTCTTTAAAAAAATCTTTCACTGATGGACTATCTGATTTAACATCAACTTTTGTAAGGGATTTATTTTTAATTAATCCAATGAATGTTAAATCACGCTTAAACAATAAATCTGCCATCCAGCTAGTAGCAACTTGGAATTTTTTTTCAAACATAGGTAATTTAGACAAATAATACGTTCTCCAAATGAACCACGCAGTGGGACCAGTAATATGTAAACCAAACATTACTGCAATAGCAATTTTTCTACCTAAGGTAGTCATCATTCCTTTACTTTTAAAAGAGAATTTTTGCAAATCTGTTTTACCAGTAATTACAGAATACAAATTATTTGCAACTGTAACACTTTGATGAATGGAGTTTTGAGCAGTTGCAGGATATACATCACCAGTTAAAGGATTTTTAATTAATGCACAATCCCCTAAAGATAAAACATTCTCATGTTCAAGAACTCTCAAATATTCATCTACTCTGATTTTTCCTGACTTATGATGCAGACATTCTAATTCAGATATAACAGGATCAATATTTGTTCCAGCAGCCCAAATTAACGTCATGCACGGTATAGTTTCGCCATTATCTAATTTTACAAAGTCTTCTCCCGCATCAACTGCTTTAGTATTAGTTAGTACATTGACTCCAACTTTACTTAGATAATTACCAGCTATTTTTCCAAGCTTTGATCCAAGTTCAGGTAAAATAAATTCTTTAGATGCAACTAAATTCATACAAATATTTTCTTCACCTATACTAGGATAGAAATTCTTAACAGAGTCTCGAACAAGTTGATTTATTTCACCCATTGTCTCCACACCTGCAAATCCACCTCCAACAACGGTAAACGTCATCAATGCTTTTTTAAAATCCTCATCGGAAGTTTGAGCTGCACTTTCAAGCATATGGATTACTTGTGAATTAATAGAGACTGCGTCCTCTACAGTTTTAATTACAAAAGAATGTTTTTCAATATTTTTGTTATCAAAAAAGTTAGTATTACTTCCAAGAGCAATTACCAAATAATCATAGTCAAGTGCATGTACTTTTCCATCAAAGGTTCTAGTAATGGTAACTAGTTTTTGTTCTAAATCTATAGAAGATATTATCGCATGATAAAATTCGGCTTGCTTGCACATTTTACGTATTGGAACCTAATTAGAACCTCACAAGACTGAATCCATACAGTTCCAGATATCGTAATGAATGTGTTTAGGACTGTAATTGAAACAAGATGATAAACGGACCCGACCGGATTCGAACCGGTGACCTATTGCTCCGCAAGCAATCGCACTATCCAAGCTATGCAACGAGTCCAAAAAAAATGAGAGATTTACGCTTAATTTGGATTGCTATTTCTAAAATTTTGTAAATATGTAATGGGCATCATCAGTTTCTTTGAAAGTCCATACTGCAGGTAAAATTACAGTATCAATGGCATCAAGTGAAAATTGATCAATCAAAGTTCCCCAACCTGCATGATTCATCGGATCAGAGGTATATTTTTGAGATATAGTTCCTGCAAGGACTAGTCCAGTATTTTTCTTTACAGGGTTTGATTGAATATTTTCAAGAATTCCAGTTGCTAATGATATTCCTCCCATCTGAGCCAATCCACCAATAAAAAATGTAGGATTACTTAGATCAAATGTTGAATAATCAAATGTAATTGCATCAGAACAGTTTGGATTAAAATCTACACCAACAGATTCAGAAATAATATTTTGTAAATCAACTAACATATCATCAATTTCAATACTGTACGAATCAAGTCCCAAAATTTTAGCACAATACGCAATTCGTCCATCACCTGAACCAATATCAATTACCTGTTTGTATCCAAGTGATTTTGTATAAAGACAGCAAATGTATGCAGATAAAATCCATGTTGGGGAGAATGGTGCACGACTAGAACCATATTGAATACTGTTTAGCCAATATTTGTTAATGTCACCCTCATACACAGCACAAGAAACACCACAGATTATTTTTTCATATGAATTGTAATAGATCGGATTATTTTTTGCAAAATTATGAAGTGAATCCAAATCATTAATGGGAAATTTTTCAGATTTTAAAATAGGAATTACTTCTTGAATCTGACTAGTTCCATCATATGTTTTTGCAAATTCTTTTTTTAAATTAACAAGATTTTGTGCAATCTCTTTAATCATTAGAGAGTCCTTTACCGTATTGTTCTACAAATTCTTTGGTGCTCATTTTTTGTCGTAATTCTTCATACTGTTTTGCTTCATTTTCAATTTCTTCTTTTGATTTTTGCCCACTAGAACTAGATTGTAGATTGGTAGTGATATCTTGAATAGATTGTGTCAGTTTTTCTAAAATTTGTGGGTGAATAGTATGATTGAATTTCTCAGAAATTAATTTTTCAGTCTCTATAATTTCATCTAACAAAGATTTCTGATCATCAGAATTCAATTGTTGTTTTAGCATTACATTCATCGAAGACATGTTCATTATTTGATAGTAAATTTCAACTATTTCAGGAGGTGAAAGATTAGAATCAATATTTGTGGAATTCAACAAGTGGGTTAATTTATCAAGTTCAGAACGAAACATTTCTGAAATATCATCAAATGAACTCATAATGGAAAAATAATTCTAAATTTTTAAAAACGTTAGTATTTGAAAAATTATGCTTCTTTTTCTGCAGGTTTGGTGTAAACATAATGCATTATCAATGCAGCAATAACTCCACCAACGATTGGACCTACCCAATACAACCATTGAACTTCCCATAATCCAGTATCACCTGAAAACAATGTTGGAGACAAAGATCTTGCAGGGTTCATTGATGCACCAGTTAGAGGAACTCCTACCAAGTGAAGTAAGAAAATCATTCCACCAATTACAGCACCATAAACACTCTTTGGGGCTTTTTTGTGAACTACAGTCATAAAGATTACAGTGACCAAAAAGAAAGTCAAAATAATTTCAACTAATAATGCAGACATCATGCTGCCACCAAGTAAAGCACTTGGACCGCCATGAGCACCCCAGAAAACATCTTTTCCTATTTCAGGGAATAATAAAACCAAAGTACCAGTTGCAACAATTGCTCCAATTATTTGAAATATAATATAACCAATCCCATCAACGACTCCAATTTTCTTTGTAATCATCATAGGGATTGTAACTGCAGGGTTAATGTGAGCACCAGAGACATGTCCAAATGCATAGACCATAAATGCAATTGCTGCACCGTGACCCAAAGATATCATAATAATTGATTCAATAGTTAATCCCTCTCCAAAGACTGATGCTGCAAGAATTACAGACAAAGGACCAAAGAAGACCAATGCAAATGTGGAGATTGCTTCAGCAAGATATGCTCTTGGATTAACCATCAAGCAAACCCATTTCAATTTCCATATAAAAGATTCGCATTTGGAGACAGATCAATGTACATCAAAAAGTAATTAATTATGGGGCAACTCATTTGAGAATACATGCTTTCTGAAGGAGACAAAATTCCAAAATTTGAAGTAAATGATGCAAATGGTAACAAAGTAAAGTCTACTGATTTTAAAGGCAAAAAACATGCAATCTATTTTTATCCAAAAGACTTCACTCCAGGATGCACTACAGAAGCAGATGAATTTTCAAAAGATTATAAAAAATTTCAAAAAGAAGAAATTGAGATTATTGGTGTCAGCCCAGATGATGTTGATTCACACAAAAAATTCTGTGACAAAATGAAAATCAAATACCCGTTGTTAGCTGATGTTGATAAAGAAATATCAAAAGCCTTCGGGGTTTGGGGTAAGAAAAAATTCATGGGCAGAGAATACATGGGAGTTATGAGAAGCACGTTTCTAGTAGATGAGAAAGGAAAAATTTTCAAAATATATCCCAAAGTAAAACCAGCTGGACATTCAAAAGATGTGCTAAATGATTTTCTGAATTAAAAATAAAAATAAAAAGTTGTATAAAAATTAGAAGCCTTTTGGAAGTGTACCTTTAGAAGATTTTGGTGCTTCAGGTTCTGGTGCAGGTTCAAATCCTTTTGGTAAACTACCACGGTTTTGTGAAGCTTTAGATTTTGCTTCAGCTGCAATAATTTCCTGATATGCTTTTTCGTCTTCTATTCTTTCTTGTTCGATTCTTTCCATGTAGCCTTTTTCATACTCTTCTAACTCTTGTTTTCTAGACTTTCCATCACTTTCACTAGTTTGTGGAGGAGGAGCCTGTTGTGTTTGCACCGTACCTTTTGGAAGTGTACCTTTTGGTTTTGCAGGTTCTGGTGTTGGGGCTTGTTGTTCAGTGATGCCTTGGACACTCATGTTAACTCCACTAAAACTTCCAAATGTTTTATCAGCAGGATGATATGCCA
>Ga0233433_10002421_pt1 | contig 16341 bp, 11 predicted proteins | sample SI_122_August201_5_FD_179868 | JGI IMG/M metagenome (GOLD analysis project Ga0233433, IMG submission 179868) | Seawater microbial communities from Saanich Inlet, British Columbia, Canada - SI_122_August2016_100_MG | ecosystem: Environmental > Aquatic > Marine > Inlet | place: Canada: British...
TAGGTCAGACGATGTTCTTTCTTAGGCCCGATCACCAGATTGGGCTCTGTGCGAACCTGTGACACAGGCACGCCCCATTCTTTGGCGGCACTGTCCATCAGAACCTTGCGAACCTGAGCACCGGCAATGCGCATGGGCTTGTGATACATCATCACGGCCCGTGACCCGACAATGGTCATGCCATATTGAATTTTTCCCCGTCGCATGCGGGAATAGCCATAGACCCTTGGATTGGCCGGAGCCCATTCAAGGAAAACATGATCCCAATTGGCATCCATTTCTTCGGCCAGCATCAACGGCACGCTGGTCATGGACCCTTGGCCCATTTCGGCACCAGGCGTTTTGATGGTGATGGTGTTGTCAGGCGAAATGCGAACCCATGCGGAAATATCCAGATGCCCGGGGATAGCCTTGGCTTCTGTCGGGGTTAGCAAGTGCGCCGTGCCACCGGCACCAAAGGCAAGTGCGAAGCTAAGCCCGCTGGCGCCTTTCATGAAACCACGGCGGTTCAGTTCAGGGAGGGCATTTTTAAGGGCGGATTTTTTGATTAATGTGTCGGTCATAATCTAGGCCCCCTTCGATGCGCGCTCGATGGCGCTGATGATGCGTGTATAGGTGCCACAACGACAGATGTTGCCATCCATATGGGCAATGATCTCGGCGCGGCTGGGCTTGGCGTTGCTGGCCAAAAGCTCTGCGGCCTTCATGATCTGGCCCGATTGACAGTAGCCACACTGGGGAACTTCTTCGGCGACCCATGCCTTTTGCAAAGGATGGTCCGATGTTTCAGATAATCCCTCAATGGTCACGACGCGCTTTCCAGCGATAGAAGAAACCTCCGTCTGACAAGAGCGAACCGCCTTGCCATTGACGTGAACCGTACAAGCCCCGCAGAGACCTGCACCACAACCGTATTTTGTGCCGGTTAGTTGCAGGTGTTCACGGATTGCCCAAAGCAGCGGCGTTTCAGGTTCGGTTTTAACCGATACCTTTCTGCCGTTCAGGGTAAATGCCACCATGTTTGAATGCCTCATCTGAATGTTTGTCTCCGCCACGCAAGCGCAGCCCCATAACCCAATTTTTGAGTCAATTTTAACGGTTCATCAGAGAGGTCGTGAAATAAAAAACTGAAAACAAAGCAAACTGGATGCTTTTAGGTCTCCCCGCGACCGACGCGGGTTAACCCCCGCTTCTATGGTCAAAACGCTACGCCTGATTGGGAAACCTGTCACGCAAAAACATGCGCAAATAACGACTTTAAAGTGATTTCAGGCGAACCAGCGCTTCGGTCAGCTTTTCTTTCTGGGCGGTATATTCAGCCAGACGCTCGCGGTTTTCTGCAACCACCGCTTCCGGGGCTTTTTCAACGAAGCCTTTATTGGCGAGTTTCTTCTCAACCAGCGCCATTTCTTGTTCGGCCTTGGCGATTTCCTTCTTTAACCGGTCCCCTTCCCCATCAAGATCAATGATGCCGGCAATGGGCAGGATAAGGGTTGCTTCGTCCAGAACAGATTGCAGGGCCCCTTTGGGAACGTCCCCATCAAGCGCATCAATCGTTTCAATACGCGCCAATTGGCAGATGGCGGTTTCGTGGGTGTTGAGGCGTTCAAGGGTGGTCCCATTGGCATCTTTGACCAGCAGGGGAATTTTGGCTTTTGCGGGCACGTTCATTTCAGACCGAACGGTGCGAATTTCAGAAACCAGCTTTATCAGCCAATTGATTGAATCATTCGCAACAGGATCACGCCATGAGTCTTGAAATTCGGGCCAGTCGGCCGATATCAGGGCAGATTGCCGGTTGGTCCCCAGTTTTTCCCAGAGTTCCTCTGTGACAAAGGGCATAACGGGGTGCAGCATTTTCAGAATTTGATCCAGAACCCAGGCGCAGGTGGCGCGGGTTTCCGCTTTGGCGGCTTCGTCATCGCCAATCAGCACGGGTTTGATCAATTCAAGATACCAGTCACAAAAGCTGCCCCAGGTGAAATGATAGAGCGCATTCGCAGTTTCGTTGAACCGGTAAGCTTCAATCGTGCCTGAAATGTCTTTTTCGCGGTCCATCAATTCCGTGATGATCCAGCGGTTAACCGGTTGGGTGACGGACCCCGGATCGAAGCCATCAATGGGGCGGCATTCGTTCATTTCTGCAAAACGGGCGGCATTCCAAAGTTTGGTGGTGAAATTCCGGTATCCTTCAACCCTTGCCTCTGACAGGTTGATGTCTGTCCCCTGTGCCGCCATGGCGCACATGGTAAAGCGCAAGGAATCACAGCCGTATTGATCGATCAGTTCCAGCGGATCAACGACATTGCCCTTTGATTTTGACATTTTTTGGCCCTTGTCATCACGCACCAGGGCATGGATGTAGACATCCTTGAACGGGACCTCGTCCATGAAGTGCAGGCCCATCATCACCATGCGGGCAACCCAGAAAAAGATAATGTCGAACCCTGTTACCAAAACGTCTGTTGGATAATAGCGTTCCAGCGCATCTGTTTTTTCCGGCCAGCCCAGCGTAGAAAAGGGCCAAAGGGCGGATGAAAACCATGTATCAAGCACATCAGGATCACGAATGATGGGGGTTTGGGTTCCATAATGCGCATCTGCCTGGGTTTGGGCACCTGCTTCGTCTTTGGCCACAAAAACGGTGCCGTCCGGGCCATACCATGCCGGGATTTGATGTCCCCACCAAATTTGGCGGGAAATGCACCAGGGCTGGATGTTGCGCATCCATTCAAAATACGTGTTTTCCCAATGTTTTGGCACAAACCGCATTTTTTCGTCTTCGACCGCCTTGATGGCAGGTCCGGCCAGGGTTTCAGCATCGACAAACCATTGATCGGTCAACCACGGCTCCAACACGGTTCCAGACCGATCCCCATGGGGCACCGCATGTTGGTGGTCTTCGATTTTTTCAACCAAACCAAGGCGTTCCATTTCAGCGACGATTTTTTTGCGGGCTTCAAAGCAGTCCATGCCCCGGTAAGCTTCGGGGACGCCATCGTTGAGACAGCCATTGGCATCAAGGATGTTGATCCGTTCCAAATCATGACGCTTGCCGACCTCAAAATCGTTGAAATCATGGGCCGGGGTGATTTTGACGGCACCAGAGCCAGTTTCCGGATCGGCATAGTCATCGCCAACAATTTTAATGGTCCGGCCAACAATGGGCAAAATGGCGTTTTTGCCGATTAAATCCTTGTACCGATCATCATCGGGATGAACCGCAATGCCGCTGTCACCCAGCATGGTTTCAGGCCGAGTTGTGGCAATGGTTATATGTTTATTATCAATGCCTTCTACGGGGTATTTAAAGTGCCATAGATGGCCATTTGTCTCGACTTGCTGAACCTCTAGATCGCTGACAGCGGTGCCAAGTTTGGTATCCCAATTGACCAAACGTTTATCGCGATAAATCAGCCCTTCTTGATGAAGTTTTACGAAGACTTCACGCACGGCTTCTGACAGGCCATCATCAAGGGTAAAGCGTTCCCGTGCCCAGTCAGGCGATGCGCCCAGACGGCGCAATTGTTCTGTGATGGTATTGCCCGATTGGGCCTTCCATTCCCAGACTTTGTCGACAAAGCCACCGCGCCCTAAATCGTGGCGGGAAATACCGTTTTCTTCCAATTGGCGTTCCACCACCATTTGGGTGGCAATCCCCGCATGATCGGTGCCGGGCTGCCACAGCGTGTCGCGCCCACGCATGCGATTGTAGCGGGTTAGAATATCCTGCAGCGTAAAGGTCAGTGCATGGCCAATGTGCAAGCTGCCCGTCACATTGGGAGGCGGCATCATGATGGTATAGGGATCGCCAGACGCGGAACCGTTGGCAGCAAAGGCGCCGGATTTTTCCCACTGTGCGTAATGTCGTGCCTCGACCTCGTTTGGCCGATAAGTTTTTTCCAGCATTGCTGGGGGTTCCAGTCTTTTTAAAAATTAATAAACACCACCTCGGACGGGTGGTGCAAAGGGGCTGATTTTACGTGTCTTCAGCCCGGTTGACCATCCGCTGGATTTCTTTTTTGACAAGATGATCCACCAATTCCGGCAGATTAGCATCAAGCCAATCCTTCAACAGGGGCCTTAGCATGTCACGGACAAGGTCCTCAAGGGTATTTCCACGACCCGTGATGCCCATATTGCCCGTGGTCTGGGGTTCCTGGTCAAGGGCTTGGGCCAATTGGCCAAGGGCTGAGGTCGAAGCCACAGCCGTTGCCGCCGATATCGATATAATGCCGGCTTCAAGCTGATCAGGGACCGGTGCTGGTGCTGGTTCAGGCGCAGGTTCAGGAGCGACTGCTTCTGGTTCAGGTTCCGGCTCTGGTGTTTCTTCTTCCGCTGCTGCTTCTGGTTCTTCTTCAACAACGTCTGTTAATTCAAGAACTTCTTCTTCTGCGGCCTCTGGGGCTGCTTCCGGTGCTGCTTCAGCAACTTCGGGTTCTGGCTCTGGCTCAGGGGCGGCTTCCTCTGCTGGTTCGGCGGCTTCGGGTTCAGGGGCAGCTTCAGCCTCAGGCGCAGCTTCAGCGTCTTCGGGTGCGGCCTCTGCTTTTACAGCTGCTTCGCCCTCGCCTTCAGGAGCCGCTTCGCCTTCTCCACCTTCTTCATCATTTTCAGAAATGATGCGGCGGATGGAGGCAAGGATTTCCTCCATCGTCGGCTCTTGATCTGTTTCCTTTTCGCTCATATTCCAGTCCGGTCGCTGCCACACATCAATCGAAGATCAATTGAAACGTGGCGTAGAGTGTCCTTTTGTGAAGGTATTATGGTTAATGCCCCTAAAGCAATGTAACAAAATAATAAAAGGATCGTAAACATTTAGGCGCATCAACCATTTGATATGTCATTTTATTTCCAAAATGATGCCGGAAATTCTGAAAAACCCCAATCATTCAGGCGATTTTCAGGCATTAAACCAGCATTTTCCTATTTTCCTTTTTTTTCACCATTGAACGTAACGGGAAGCTGAAGATTTTCTGCGGTCAACGTTCCGACGGATTGTTTCAGCTCGAACCGGGCAACCAGTTCTTCGCGTTCTGATCGCACCAGGCTGACCCTTGAATCCAGCAGCTCTTGTTCTGCATCAAGAACATCAAGCACGGTGCGCGAACCGACCAGTGCTTCGCGTTGCACGCCGTCCAGCGCAATTTTGTTGGCGCGCACCTCGGCCCGGAAAGAGTCGACAATCGCCCGTGCCGTTTGCAGCTTGATCCATGAAGTGGCCGCACCTTCAATGGCAACGCGTTTGGCATTGTCCAGTTCTTCCCGACGCTGGATGGCGGTTTCCTTGGATGCCCGTAACCGCGAATAGACATCCCCCGCCTGATACAGGGGAATGGTCAATTTTGCCATCAGCTCGGCTGTATCGCGCTTTGTGACAGAAGAGGATGTGTTTTCTTCTTTGGTGTACGTACCTTCCAGTTCCAGTTCCGGAAATAATTCGCCTCTGATCAAGCCAATATTGTGTTCGGCCGACAAGACATTGTAATGGGCCTGGATGACGTTTGGATTGATATTTTCTGCAAGGCTTATGGCTTCTTCTGAATTGCTTGGCAGCTCAAGTTTAAGGGTCGGCTGTTTCAAAGTGCCCGGCGCATCACCGATAATTCTTTTATAATTGGCAATAACACTGACATAGGTGCCTTGAGCCCTAATCAGGTCGGCCTTCGCACCTGCATGGCGCGCTTCGGCTTGGGCAACGTCAGTTTGGGTGATTTCGCCTACCTGAAAGCGATCCTTGGCAGCCTGTAACTGGCGGGCAACCCGGCGTTCATTCCGCTGGTTCAATTCCAAAACGGCTTTATCACGAACAACATTCATATAAGCCCCGACCGCTTTGATCAAAAGGCTTTGTTCTGTGGCATGGAGATTGGCCTGTTGCGATGCAACCCGCGCTTTGGCACGGCGGGTCTCACTTAGGGTGCGAAAGCCACGAAACAGGGGTTGGGTGATGGACAGCGTCCCTGTTTTTGGGTGGCGGGTTGCCGTCGATGTGTTCGAATCAACCTGTTCAACGCCGGTTTCACCGGTAATCTCGATGGTCGGTTTCCAATTGGCTAAAGCCTGGGGAATTTCTTCATCAACGGCGCGAAGCGCTGCGCGTTGGCTCAGGAGTTCAGGGTTGGTGGCATAGGCCTTGGCCAGAGATTCAATAATGGTTTCAGCCCCGGCATTGGAGATGGGGCTCGCCCAAATAAGTCCGGCTATCAGAAGGCTGCCCGCAAAACGATCACATGCATTCATCAACTCACCTAAAAAACAAAACTGGGTTTGGGTTCAAAATCTGGCAAAAGGGGCAGAGCTGAATCGAACAAAACACGCTGTCCGATGGTTCCATTTTCATTTTGCGCCAAAGTGCCATGTCCCAAACCCTGAGACTTTGACACAATTGCTGCAAGCCGGCCGCCATCAGACAATTGATTTAAAATTGCCGGAGGAATTTCCGGGACCGCACCGCTGAATATAATCACGTCATAGGGTGCCTGTGCCGCAAAGCCCTCATTTAGTGGGGATTCGATGACAACAACGTTGTCTATTTCTTTTTCTTCCATGATGCGGGTGGCATTGGCCCCAAGGGTGGGATCGCATTCCAGGGCCACGACCGTGGCACCAAGGTTGGCACAGACAGCCGCTGTGTATCCGGATCCACAGCCAATATCCAAAATAACATCATCGGGGCCAATATTTGCTGCCTGGAGCAGCCGGGCCATAACCATGGGTTCCATCAAATATCTGCCCTGCCCAAGGGAAATGTCTTCGTCCACATAGGCAATGCCCTGATGGGATGGTTGGATAAAACATTCACGCGCAACGCAACCCATCGCGGTAAGCACACGTTCATCAGTTATCCCGTTGGGGCGTAACTGATTTTCAACCATGTTTTGGCGGGCAACATCAAAATTTATCATGTGAGACCCAGTCTTCCAATCAGCAGCATTAATCTTAAGGGGCCACAAACCCCACCCCGGCCTATATACTTGGCAACACACGTGAATACAATGAAATGGTTGATGAAATGTTGCGTCTTATCTGTGCTTGGCCAGTGTCGGGTGACTTACGGGGCTTGACCATAAACAGGCCGGGCCCTATATCTCTGGGCCCAATTGTTGCCTGCCCTGTTTGGCAACGTACGGTCTATCAGGCGGCCGGATAGCATAGTGGTGATGCACGGGATTGCAAATCCTGTTACGCCGGTTCGATTCCGGCTCCGGCCTCCAATTCCCCCCGCTCTGACATATAAAAAAAGCCGGATATAAAGCCCGGGCTTTTTGAAAAATTAAACAAGTTGAGACTTGTTAAGCGTAAGATATTGACATGTTTTGACGATGTTTGTGCCGATGACGACGTTTGGACTAGCATCAGCTCAGGGCTTTTGGTATAAGGCCGCGCAGTTATACAATGTGTTTATTCCCCGGTAGCTCAGTTGGTAGAGCGGGTGGCTGTTAACCACCATGTCGCTGGTTCGAGTCCGGCCCGGGGAGCCACTTCAAGATAAAGGGTTCGGTCTTTTTTGGCCGAACCCTTTATTTTTTGTACGTTTGAAGTGACAAAATATCCAAATAGGCCGATAATAGCCGTGCACATTGCAGAGATTTTAGAATGAGTTGGCCGGGAGCTTTATACAAAACCGTAGTTTCTAAACATCCGGTGGCCCGCCCTCTTAACATAGGGAGAGGTAAATGCAGTTTTCAAAACAATTGCGTCTTGGGCTTTTGGCTCTGGGCTTTGGATTGGCATCAAGCTTTGCGGGTGGAACGCCTGCTAATGCGGATGCGGTTAAAGATTTTTATAAAAATAAAAAGGGTACCATGGTCATCGGCTCTTCGGTCGGGGGTGGTTACAACCAATATGGTCGCCTGATTGCGAAACATATTAGCCGCCATGTTCCAGGCAATCCGGAATTTGTTCCGAGAAACCTACCGGGTGCATCGGGCCGTCGTGCTTTGGCTTATATCGTTAATGTCGCCCCTGCTGATGGTGCGACCATTGGCATCATCGGCCGTAATGCCCATTTCGATGCTCTGATGCGTGGCAAAGCCCACAAATCTATCAAGGTGGACCCAACCAAGATGGTTTGGCTGGGCAGTGCCAACAGCGAAGTATCCCTTTGCGTTAGCTGGCGCGCTTCTGGCATCAAAAACCTGAGCGAGACCGGGACCAAAGGCATGGTGATTGGTTCTTCGGGGCCTAATGCAACAGATACGTTGATGGCCCGTGTGTTGAACAAGGTTGCCGGCAGCAAGATCAAGGTGATTTTGGGCTATCCCGGATCAACGGAAGTTCATCTGGCCATGGAACGGGGTGAAGTGACGGGCCGTTGTGGTCTTGGTTGGGCATCCATTGTGTCGCGCTATTACCGTTGGGTCAAAAACAAGAAGATCAATCTGTTGGTGCAGCTTGCCAATAAAAAGCACCCCGATCTTCCCAACGTGCCGTTCATCATGGATTTTGCGAAGAACGAAGAAGAACGCCAAATGCTTCGCATGTTCACCACGCCTAATGAAATGGGCCGGCCTTTCTTCATGCGTGAAGGGGTTCCTGCAGACCGGGTAAAGGTTCTTCAAGCGGCATTTATGGCCGCTTTGAGCGATCCTAAATTGTTGAAAGATGCAAAAACGATGCATCTGGCAATTTCCCCCTTGTCTGGTAAAGCCGCAGCGAAATTGGTGAAACAGGTCTACGCGACCCCACCCAAAGTCCTGAAAATGGTACGCGCAATCATCAACAGCAAAGAAAAGCTGGAAAGCCGTACGGTTAACTGGAAGATCGTTACGGGCACCATCACCAAGATCAAAAACCGTGGCAAGTTTACCTTCAAAATTGCGGGCAAGAAAAAGACCTACAAAAGCAAAATGAAGAAGCGCTATACCAAGATTAAGATCAACGGCAAAAAAGCCAAAAGCAAAAAAGTCAAAAAAGGCATGGTTTGCAAAATTTGGTACGAAGGCAACAAATCAACTGCCGGCCGGGTTGAATGCACTAAATAAGTTTTTTTCACTAAGTTCTTTAAAGGCCGCTGATTAATTCAGCGGCCTTTTTTTTATTCCTTAATCCTTTTTTGTTTCTGCTTTTTAAATACCTTTTTTCTTTTGAAACGCACCACATTGTTGCGACTAAGTATCAATACGATACATGAAATATTTCAATGCCTTAGGCGGGGAAAATTAATTAAAAATTTAGGAAAATGAGAGACAAATATAAAAGAGGAAACATATCAAAATATTTTGAACCATTAGGGATCAGGAGCATCGACAATGATTGACCAATTAAAGGGCCTGAATATGAACAAGCTTATGAACCTAAAGATCGGTGGTCGACTAACCATGGGTTTTGCAGCAATTGTAACGGTCCTTGCCCTCGCGGTCATGATCACATTATGGGAATTGAGTATCATTAATACGGGCATGAACCGTATTGTTGAGCTGCGTATGCCGACATCAGCGGCCAGTTCCAAGATGTTGAACAATATCAACTCGTCTTTAGCGGCCCTTCGGGGTTGGATGTTGACCGGGAACAAAGTGTTCAAGGTCAGTCGTAAGGTGGTCTGGGATGATATTGCCAAAGTCTCAAACGATATGGACAAATTGTCTGCCACCTGGACAAACCCCGCAAATAGGGCCAAATGGGGAGAGTTTAAAAGCATTCTTGCTGAGTTTAAAATAGCCCAGCAAAAAGTGGAAAATATCGCTCATACGATTGATGAACAGCCTGCGAACAAGATTTTGTTCAAAGATGCGGCACCGGTTGCCGGCATCGTGCTGAAATCCATCACGGCCATGATCGATGAAGAAGTTAAACTACCTGCATCAAGTGACCGAAAAAAGCTTTTTGGTTTGATGGCTGATTTCCGGGGCTCCATGGCTATTGGTCTTGCCAATATTCGAGCTTATTTGTTATCGGGTGACGTTAAGTTCAAGAACGGCTTCACCAAAGCATGGGCTAAAAACAAGGCGCGGTTTGCATCTCTTGAAAAAGTGCAAGGGGTCATGACCGCAAGCCAGAAATCTAATTTCAAAAAAATGAGCAAAGCCCGTGCAGGGTTTGCAACCATGCCCCCTCGGATGTTTGCCATTCGTGGTTCGAAAAAATGGAACATGGCAAATTATTTATTGGTTTCCGAAGCAGCCCCGCGCGCGGGTAAACTGCTCACCATTATTGCCGGTCCAAAGGAAGCAGACGGGTCGCGCATAAGCGGCATGGTGGTGAACCAAAAAAGATTGGCCGACAATGATGCCATCTTGGTCAATGATGAAATAGCGTCACTCAAATTTATTGAATGGGTTCTATTGTTTTTGGGTATAGCTGCCGGTATTGCCGTTACCATCCTGACCATGCGCTCTATTGTTCCCCACATTGCTTCTATGACATCTGCCATGGGTTTGTTAGCCGGTGGTGATAAAACTGTGGAAATTCCAGGCACAGATCGTACAGATGAAATCGGCGAGATTGCTGCTGCTGTTCAGGTGTTTAAGGAAAACATGATCAAGAACGAAGAAATGGCTGCCGAACAAAAGCGTTCGGAAGAAGAGCAACGCACAGCAGCAGAAAAACGTGCGGCTGATGAACGTGCAGCCGAAGAAGCAGCGCGTTTGGAAGAAGAAGATCGTGCTGCACAGAAACGCAAGGCAGATGATGCGATTCGTTCAAGAGAAGCAGAGGAAGCTGCTGAAAAAGCCAAGCGTGCCGAAGCGCTTGAAAAATTAAACGCAGCGTTTGATATGCAGGTCACGACTGTTCTTGAATCTGTTGTGGCATCTGCGACCGAACTTCGTTCTTCCGCAGAATCCATGTCGTCGACGGCTGAAGAAACGAACAATCAATCGGCCGTTGTCGCAGCGGCTGCGGAACAAACCACCAGCAACGTCCAAACTGTGGCCAGCTCGACTGAAGAGCTTTCTTCGTCGATTTCCGAGATTTCTGCTCAAGTGTCCAAAAGCTCCCAAATTTCTCAGGAAGCGGCGGCCAAGGCGGCGGAAACCAATGGACAGATCAAGGAACTGGCAACCACAGCCCAAAAGATTGGTGATGTGATCAAACTGATCAATGACATTGCCAGCCAGACCAACCTTCTGGCGCTCAACGCCACCATCGAGGCGGCCCGTGCGGGTGAAGCCGGCAAAGGATTTGCAGTTGTCGCATCAGAAGTGAAAAGTTTGGCCACGCAAACGGCACAGGCTACCGAAGAAATATCGGCACAGGTTACTGCCGTTCAGGCGGCAACCAATGTGTCCGTGACATCCATTGAAGAGATCACCAACGTGATCACTGAACTCAATGAAATTTCTACCGGCATTGCTTCTGCGGTTGAGGAACAAGGTGCGGCCACCCAGGAAATTGCCCGCAATGTTCAAGAAGCGGCCACAGGCACCCAGGAAGTGTCAACCAACATTGGCGGCGTGACCCAGGCCGCCGGTGAAACAGGCCATGCTGCTGGACAGGTGTTGGAAGCCTCTAACGAAGTGTCATCCCATGCAGAAAAGCTGCGTGGCGATATCAAGTCTTACCTTGATGAAGCAAAGGCTATCTAATAATTTGTTAGAAGTTTAATCGTTAAAAAGGCCCGCTCAGTTGAGCGGGCCTTTTTTCTTTATGAGAAAAGTGTTTATCCCCTACTCGCCCTGGATAATAGGATTATGCAAAATGCCAAGGTCTTGGATTTCAATTTTTAGGTCTTGGCCCGGTTCAAGATAAATATCCAGCGGCCGGCCATTGCCCGATGGTGACCCTGTGGCAATGACATCGCCCGGGCGCAGCGTAAATTTATGCGATAGACATTCGATCTGTTCTTCGATGGTGAAATGCATATAGCTGGTGTCAGAATTCTGGCGCAATGTGCCATCAATCCATTGTTTCATGGTCAGGTTGTAGACATCCTTGATCTGTTCTTTTGGTGTTATCCAAGGTCCCATCGGAGCGCCGGTGTCAAAGGTTTTTCCAGACAGAAAATCATGGCGGACATTCCAGTCCTTGCGCGACCCACAGTCACGGAGCGACAGATCGTTCATGATGGTGAACCCTGCGACATAATCCATGGCGTCTTTGGCCGCAACATTGCGTGCCGGTTTGCCAATGACCACGGCCAGTTCTGCTTCCCAATCCACTTTTTGTGAATGTTTTGGCAGCTTGACCTCTGCTTCTGGTCCGACAACGCAATGGGCACCCAGTTTTACAAAATGCATCGGGTTGACTTCGTTTTTATCCGGCGGCGAGCGATCCGACATTTCTTTCATGTGATCAGTAAAATTGGCGAAGGCACAAAAAATGGCGTCGGGATAAAGAATGGGTGCTAACAGACGGACCTGATCAAGTGGCTGTGCGGCCTTTGCCAAAACACCGGCTGGGTCATTTTCATGGGTTGCTGCCAATTCGCCAAGGACAGGGTATGCAGCTTCCCATTGCCACAACACATCCTTCGTGGTGGTGGCATTGAACCCGGCTGTTGCTTCGTCCATCCCTGCCCCATCCAGGGCCGCCTGAATGCCAAGGACCTGGTCGCCGACCAAGATGGCCGGAATGGGCGCGCCATTTTCGCCTGCATAGTTTAATAAAGTGAAATCTGTCATTGATGTTTTCCCCCGGTTTGGTCACGTTTCATTTTTTATATTTATCTATGTGCTTATATCATTCCAGGGAAGCGATGGGAAAGTGACGACACAAAATAAAGTAAAACCAAAGGCCCTTATGGCGTGGTCCAGCGGTAAGGACAGTGCCTATGCCCTGCATAGGGCACGGTTGGATGATCAAGTGGAGATCACAGGGCTTCTGACCACGGTCACGGATACCTACAATCGTGTGTCTATGCATGGGGTCCGTGAAGAAATTCTTGATCTACAGGCAAAGCGCGTGGGCCTGCCACTGACCAAGGTCCGTATTCCTGCACCGTGTCCCAATGACATTTATGAGCGCGCCATGGCGGATGCGCTGGCATTGCATCGCGAAAATGGCGTTACGGGTGTTATTTTTGGCGATTTGTTCCTTGAAGACCTGCGACAGTGGCGAGAAACGCGCCTGTTGGCGGTTGGGATGGGTGCAATTTTCCCGCTATGGACCTCAAATACCCCCGATCTTGCCCGGGAAATGATTGCTTCTGGCATGGAGGCCACAATTGCCTGCCTTGATCCCCGCGTTATGCCATTGGAATTTGCCGGTGCTACCTTTGATCATGCCCTTTTGGCGGCCCTGCCCCAAGGCGTTGATCCTTGTGGTGAAAATGGTGAATTTCATACCGTTGTTACCAATGGGCCGATGTTTTCGAATGAAATCAGCACACAAACCGGCGAAACGGTTGAACGGGATGGCTTCGTTTTCACAGATATTTTGCTGGCCTGAAAAGAACAATTATAAATCTAAGGGTTTTGACCCGGACAATGACATGATTTATAATAAAACCAACAGGTTTGAATAATAAATCGTGCATGATTTAACCCGCACGATAGCCCAAAAGGAGAAGACCCAATGAATTCAGTTCTAGATGATATGTCTGCGCGTTACGCCACAGATGAAATGAGGAAAGCTGCAGAGAAGCTACCTGAATTCATCGTTTCGGCTGATGGCCATGTCGATGAACCCGTCGACATGTTCGCTGAATTGCCAGCTGAGATCAGGGATGCCATTAAACGGCCCAAGATCATGCAGGATACCCGGCCCAAAGGTGGGATTGATCCCAAAGTTCGGATCACGGATATGGAACTTGATGGGCTTGCCGCCGAAGTGTTGTACCCAACCTTTACCCTTGGCCTGTTTTCTCAGGAACAACGGGAACAAGAAGCCGGTTTCCGGGTTTATAACGACTGGATTGCAGATTTCTGTAAAACGGCACCGGGTAAGTTATTTGCCATTCCTTGTCTGCCGACCTACGACATTGATGTTGCCATTGCTGAAATGCACCGCTGCAACGATATGGGGCTGCTTGGCGGCCTTATCTGGCAGGTGCCCCACCCCGATCTGCCGCTGACATCGCCGCATTATGAAAAGCTTTGGGCGGCTGCTGCTGAATTGGGCCAGCCAATCCATTTTCATATCTTGACCGGGTTCAATTATTTCCGCTTCAAACGCGAAGGTCTGGATCGTTTGCGCGGTTCTGTGAACACCAAAACCCACGATATTTTCACCACAGTTTACGACATGATCTTTTCCGGTGTTTTTGAACGTCACCCGAAACTGAAGACGGTGATTGTCGAAGGCGAAATTGGCTGGGCACCGTTTGTCTTCCAGCAGTGGGATTACTACTACATGCGTAATCTGAAGGAAGGCAACAAGGACTTCCAGATCAGCCGTCTGCCCAGTGAAATCTTCAAAGACAACATGCATCTGACGTTCATGGATGATTATGTTGGCGGACAGGCGCTCAATTATTGGGGTGACAAGAATTGCATGTGGTCCAGTGATTACCCCCATTCCAACATGACCTGGCCAAATTCCCGTGCCTTCATCGCCCGCCAGGTTGGCGATCTTGCGCCGGATAAACTGAAAAACGTGTTGAGCCAGAATTGCATCGATCTCTACGGGCTCGACATCAAACGCTAAGTCTCAAGCGTTCACATTAAACCCCGGCTGGCACGCTGTGCCGCCGGGGTTTTTTTATGGGTATAAACCCTGTTTAGCGCTGGGTACCACCGTCACCGGAGGCCATGTTAAAGGCTGGCCCAATGGCCGCACCTTCGGCAGCTATTTTAGGATCGATGCTTCCATCCCAGCCTTTGGCCAGAATACGGCGTCCATTGAACCCATCAGAATCATTGGATGCCAGCCACACAGCCGGTGGGCCCATAACGTCTGGGTCTATCAATTTTCGATCCCCATAATCTTCATAGATCATCCCCGTTAGCGTGGCACCGCCCGGCGACAGGCTGTTGCAGGTGACGTTCTTGCCAGAATTTTCCAGATCCCACGCCCAGCTTGCGGTTTCTGATTCGAGCGCTGCCTTGCTCAGCCCATAAGGCGAATTCCGCCCCTTGACCATGGTGTTTTCTGTGGCACCAATATTGATGATACGGCCATAACCCTGTTCCAGAAAATGCGGCGTGACGGTCTTGGCCATCAAGAATGGCCCGTTGATATTGGTGTCCGTCATCAGGCGCCATGCATCGCTGTTTGCCACCCAGAAATCCATCGGCACACCGGGATTGGCATCATGAATAAATTTATGTCCCCGGGCCGCATTGTTGATCAACACATGCAAGCCGCCAAATTTTTCCAGGGTTTCATCACGCGCCCGAATGCAGGCTGCTTCGTCTGTGACATCGGCAACAATGGCATGGACATGATCGGCCCCTGCTTCATCGCGAATGGTTTGGGCGACGGCTTCCAGCTCTGCTGCTTCGCGGGCGACCATGATGGTGACGCCCGCCCCTGCTTTGGCCAGCGCAATGGCCATGGAACGGCCCATGCCACGCCCGCCGCCAGTAACAATGGCAACCTTTCCGGAAAGATCGATATCAGACATGCATGCACCCCTTGTTAAAATAATAAACCAGCCATCATCTTACAGGCAGGGGATGCCATCAACAATGATCCCGGGCATAGATGCAGGCATAAAAAAACCCCCGACCGAAGCCGGGGGTTTTAAAAAATTAAACTGGCATAAAGCCTAGTTCTTTTTCTTCTTCTTTTTACGCTTTGGCTTCTTTGTCATCTGCCCGATTTCCTTCAAAAGGTTTTTCGGGGTGGCAAAGAGTTCGTTGACCAATTTGCTAACCTGTTTTGCTGAAATAGGATTGACGTCGAGACGGGCACGAGCGGCACCGGCCTTGAATTCAGCACTGTTCCAGGTTTTCATGATTGCCTTGCGGAAGATTTTGACGTTTGCCATCGGTGTTCCGGGAGGCATGGCATAGGGCCGGCCAAATTCTTGCTGCTTGATCATGAATTCCAGGATCTTGCGTTGGCGATCGGTTTTGACGAAGTCCCAGATCATTGGTGCGCCAAGCTTGGTCATGGCCGCATGAGGCTCCATGGTCAACTGCACGACAACATCAATGAATTCACCCTTGGCCCAAGTAGGCTTGGCTTTTTTCAGGCTGGACCATGCATAGCCGCAAAGTCCCTGAGTTTCTCCGCGCTCAATCGAAAGCACGATGCCCTTGGAACCCTTATAGCCAGAGATCACCTTGAACTTTGTGCCAAACAATTTGTTCAGCACGATGGCGTAATCGCGTGTTGACCCACCGCGGGCCGTCGCACCAACAAGAAGTTCATGTTTCAGCAAATCGGTAAAGGTGTGAACCTTTGAATCTTTGCGGGCAACACACTGGCGCGCGGTCTTGTTAACGGAACCAAGGAAATTCAACTTGGTGATGTCATATTTAGACCGTTTAGGCCGCATCAAGGGGTCAATCAGGGATG
>Ga0233433_10002422_pt1 | contig 16336 bp, 14 predicted proteins | sample SI_122_August201_5_FD_179868 | JGI IMG/M metagenome (GOLD analysis project Ga0233433, IMG submission 179868) | Seawater microbial communities from Saanich Inlet, British Columbia, Canada - SI_122_August2016_100_MG | ecosystem: Environmental > Aquatic > Marine > Inlet | place: Canada: British...
TTACCAGATTCTAAATATTCAAACAGCCCAATATCTTCAGTTTCACTTATATTCTTTAACCTATAAAGATCCATATGATAAACTACTTTATTCTGTTTAGTTCTATACTCATTAATTATCGAGAAAGTAGGGCTAGAAACATTGTCAATAACGTTCATTGATAAAAAAACCTCTTTAATTAAGGTCGTTTTACCAACACCCATTTCACCACTAATTAAAACTATATTGGTGTTAATATCTTTTTTAACATCTTCAGCAACCTCTTTTAATTGATTTATTTGAAATTTTATCTTCATATTAACGTGGCTAAATATAAGCATTTAACATAATTTTCTAATTTTGCAGATATGAATTTTACTGTCAGACAAATTGCAGATCAAATTAATGGAACTATAGTTGGTGATTCTGATGTTAATATTATTGGTATTTCGAAAATTGAAGAAGGCTCTAAAGGCTCATTGACATTCCTTGCTAATCCAAAATACACCGAGTATATTTATTCAACAAATGCATCTGCTGCGATTGTCTCAAATGATTTTGAACCTAGTGAAAAAATTAAGATAACTTTAATTAAGGTTAAAGATCCTTATTCATCGTTTACGACTATTTTAGAATTATTTAATAAAGATAATGTCGAAAGAAAGGGCATAAGCAATTTAAGTGTCGTAGATAAATCATCTAAAATATCAGAAACTTCATTTATTGGATCATTTACAACTATAGGCAAGAACTCTATAATATCAAATAATTGTGTTATTGAAAATCAGGTATTTATTGGTGATAATGTCAAAATAGGTGATGGCACAATCATATATCCAGGTGTAAAAATTTTGGATGATACTATAATTGGAAAGAATTGTATAATTCATAGTTCTTGTTCTATTGGATCAGACGGATTTGGTTTTGCACCAAATGAAGATGGTAGTTACAAAAAGATTCCTCAAACAGGTAATGTAATTATAGGTGATAATGTTGAGATTGGCTCAAATTCTACAATAGATAGGGCAACATTAGGTTCAACAATTATAAATAATGGTGTGAAACTTGATAATCAAATTCAAATTGCTCATAACGTTGAGATTGGTGAAAATACAGCAATAGCTGCACAGTCTGGTATTGCAGGGTCAACTAAAGTTGGTAAAAACTGTATGATTGGCGGTCAAGTTGGTATTACTGGACATGTAAAGATTGGAGATAACGTTAAAATACAAGCTCAAGCTGGAGTCACCACAAACATTGAAAGCAACTCTAGAATAACTGGAACACCAGCTATTTCATATATAAATTACAACAAATCCTATGTTCACTTTAAGAACCTACATGAAATAGTAAAGAAAATTGATAATAAAGACTAATGATTAGAAGAACTGTTCCCCAAAAGACTATTTCAAAAGAATCATACCTTGAAGGTGTTGGATTGCATACTGGAGAAAATGTAAAACTTACATTTAAACCTGCTCCCTCAAATACAGGTCTAATTTTTATAAGAGAAGACATCAATGGTGATAACTCAATTGAGGCACATATTAAATATATATCTAACACAGATAGAGGAACAAATCTTGATAACGGTTCATTTCGAATTCACACCTCAGAACATGTATTAGCAGCTTTAACAGGATTAAATGTAGATAATTGCTATATATGTCTAAATGGCCCTGAGGTTCCAATTATGGATGGATCCTCAAAGTTTTTTATTAAAGCAATTGAGGAAGCTAAAATAATTGAGCAGAATGCATTAAGGGAAGAATTCTTTCCATCTGAAAAAATCTCATATAAATGTGAAGAGACAGGTAGTGTTTTATCTATAATACCAGATGAGACATATAAAATAGAAACTAAAATTGATTTCAACACTAAAGTTTTAGGTACTCAAACCGCATCTATTAAAGATATAAATGAATTTAAAGATGAGATATCAGCTGCAAGAACTTTCAGTTTTCTTCATGAGTTGGAAGCACTACTTGAAAATGGTTTAATTAAAGGAGGTGATCTTAACAATGCTATTGTTTATGTAGATAAACCTCTTGCAAATAGCAATATGGATAGACTTAAAAAGGCTTTTAATAAGGAATCCATATCTGTCACCCCAAATGGAATATTAGATAATCTTAGCTTACATTATCCTAACGAAGCTGCAAGACATAAACTTCTAGATGTAATTGGAGACCTTGCATTAATTGGAATGAAAATTAGAGGAAAGGTTATTGCTGAAAAACCAGGTCATTCAATAAATGCTAAATTTGCTCAAAAGGTTTGTGAAGTGATAAAAGCAGATAAAAAAAATATTTTGCCAAAAATAGATTTTGATAAAAAGCCGTTAATGGATTCAAATCAAATAATGAACATTATTCCTCATAGACATCCTTTTTTATTAATTGATGAAGTTTTAGAGATTTCAAAATCACACGTGATAGGTCTTAGAAGAGTAGAAGAGTCTGAATCTTGGGTTAAAGGGCATTTTCCAGGAGCACCAGTCATGCCTGGAGTACTTCAAATAGAATTTATGGCTCAAGCTGGAGGTGTTTTAGTGTTAAACACTGTTCCAGATCCAGAAAATTATCTTACTTTCTTTATGAAAATGGATAAATGTAAATTTAAAAATACTGTGGTGCCAGGTGATATTCTTATTTGTAAATTAGAACTTATATCACCCATAAGAAGAGGTATAATTCACATGCAAGGTCAAACCTTTGTGGGAGATGAAATTAAAAGTGAAGGAGAGTTTATGGCAAAAATTATTAAAAAAGATACATTATGAATCAACCATTAGCTTACGTCCATCCAGGAGCAAAAATTGCTAAAAATGTTGTAGTTGAACCATTCTCTACAATTAATAATAATGTGGAAATTGGTGAGGGAACATGGGTAGGGTCAAATGTTACCATAATGGAAGGTGCTAGAATTGGAAAAAATTGTTTTATATACCCTGGTTCTGTTATTTCAGGTAATCCACAAGATTTAAAATTTGAAGGTGAAGACTCACTTTGTGAAATTGGAGATAATACTACCATTAGAGAATGTGTAACTATTAATAGAGGTACAAAAGATAGGGGAACTACAAAAGTTGGCTCAAACTGTTTGATTATGTCTTATTCTCACATAGCTCATGATTGTTTTGTAGGAGATCACTGTATTTTTTCAAATAACAGCACGCTTGCAGGACATATTACTGTTGGTGATTATGTTATTTTATCAGGATTTGTTGCCGTTCATCAATTTTGTAGAATAGGATCACACTCTTTTGTTGCTGGAGGATCTTTAGTAAGAAAAGATGTGCCTCCATATGTTAAAGCAGCTAGAGAACCATTATCATATGTTGGGATTAATTCTGTAGGATTAAGAAGAAGAGGTTTTGATGTAAAAAAAGTTCATGAAATACAAAATATTTACAGGATACTCTTTCAAAAGAAATATAATAATACTCAAGCAATGGAGATTATTCAAGGTGAGTTAAATGCAACCCGAGAAAGAGATGAGATAATTCAATTTATTGAAAACTCTCAAAGAGGTATAATGAAAGGATATTTTCAAAGAAATTAAAATATGGCAAGCACAAGTAGTGATATAAGAAAAGGTTTATGTATAAAGTATAACCACGACATTTATAAGGTAATTGAGTTTCTTCATGTAAAGCCTGGTAAAGGTCCTGCTTTTGTTAGAACAAAACTCAAAAGTGTTACAAATGGTAAAGTTCTAGACAACACTTTCCCATCTGGTCATAAGATTGAGGAAGTAAAAGTTGTCACAAGTCAATATCAGTTTCTTTATAATGATACAGATCATTTTCATTTTATGAATACTGATGATTATAATCAGATAACTATTGATAAGAATAAAATTGATCATCCAGGTCTTTTAAAAGAAGGTGAAAATGTTTCAATAATTATCAACTCAGACGACAATAATCCCTTATCTGTAGATATGCCTCTAAGTGTAGTACTTGAAGTTACTCATACAGAGCCAGGAATTAAGGGAAATACTGCTACAAATGCTACAAAACCTGCCACTTTGGAAACAGGAGCTTCTATTAATGTTCCTTTGTTTATTAATGAGGGAGATAAAGTAAAAATTGACACTGAAAAAGGTCAGTATATTGAAAGAATAAAATAAATTTGTCAAAAATATAGTAAATGAGTATTGTAGTTAATAAAAACTCTAAAGTTTTAGTTCAAGGATTTACAGGAAGTGAAGGAACTTTTCACTCTGAACAAATGATTGAATATGGAACAAACATTGTGTGTGGTGTAACCCCAGGAAAAGGTGGTACAAAACATCTTAATAAACCTGTATATAATAGTGTTGAAGACGCATTAAAGGTTGAGGATATTAATACTTCAATAATTTTTGTTCCCCCAATGTTTGCAGCTGATGCAATAATGGAATCGGCACAATCAAATATAGAGACTATAGTAACAATTACAGAGGGTATTCCTGTTGGTGATATGACTAAGGTGATAGCTTATATTGATGGAAAGAATATTAGACTTATTGGTCCAAATTGTCCTGGAATAATTACTCCTGAAGAAGCAAAAATTGGTATTATGCCAGGTTTTGTATTTAAGAAAGGTAATGTTGGAATTGTTTCAAAATCTGGGACTCTTACCTATGAAGCTGCTGACCAAGTAGTAAAGTCTGGTTACGGTATTTCTACGGCAATTGGAGTAGGAGGTGATCCAATAATAGGTACAACTCTTTTAGATTCTGTAAAATTATTTATGGATGATGATGAAACTGAAATTATTGTGTTAATTGGTGAGATTGGTGGTCAACTAGAAAATGATGCTGCGAAGTGGATTAAAGATAATGGGAATAAGAAACCTGTAGTTGGATTTATTGCTGGAGAAACTGCACCAAAAGGTAGGAAAATGGGACATGCTGGCGCTATAATTGGAGGTAAAGATGATACTGCATCTGCAAAAAAAAGAATAATGCGTGAATCGGGAATAAATGTTGTTGATTCACCTGCTGATATTGGTAAAACAGTAAAACAAATACTTAAATAATGAAACTACTTGAATCAAAGGTTGCAATAGTAACAGGTGGGAGTAGGGGTATTGGAAAAGCTATTTGTCAAACTTTTGCTGAAAATGGATGTGATGTAGCCTTTACTTACAATAACTCTAAAGAATCTGCTGAAAATTTAGCTAAAGAGCTCAAAAATATTGGAATTAATGCTAAGGCATACAAAAGTGATGCTTCAAGCTTTGACGATGCAACTCAACTTGTTGAGGATGTTATTAATGACTTTGGTAAGATTGATATACTAGTTAATAATGCAGGTATTAAAAAGGATAATCTACTTATGAGGATGAATAAAGAGGATTTTGATTCTGTTGTCAACACCAACTTATCATCTGTGTTTAATCTTACAAAAGCATCAATTAGAACTTTCTTAAAGCAAAGAAGTGGTTCAATAATAAATATAAGTTCTGTAGTTGGAGTTAAAGGAAACGCAGGACAATCAAATTATTCTGCTTCTAAAGCAGGTATTATTGGTTTTTCTAAATCTGTTGCTCTTGAACTTGGTTCAAGAAATATCAGGAGTAATGTAATTGCTCCCGGATTTATTGAAACTGACATGACAGACTCTCTATCAGAGGATGTTATTAATTCTTGGAAAGAAAGTATTCCCCTCAAAAGAGGTGGAAAGCCAAGTGATGTAGGAAATGCATGTGTATTTCTTGCTTCAGATATGTCTAGTTATATTACTGGGCAAGTGCTCCATATAGATGGAGGAATGTTAACTTAAAAATTAAAAATTAAATGAAAAATTTACCAAATATAGGTTTACCTATTATTTTATTAGCACTATTCTTAATTGTATTTATATCTAGATCATCTGTGAACATCGGGTCAGGTCAAGCAGGAGTCTTATTTAAAACAATAGGTGGTGGTGTAGTAACTGATGCTCCTCCAATAGGAGAAGGTTTTAAAATTATTGCACCTTGGAATAGGGTTATAACTTATAATGTTAGACAACAAGAAGCTCTTGAGAGAATGCAGGTACTATCATCAAATGGTCTTGAAATAAGTTTAGATATCTCTATTTTATATCAACCATTATACGACGAACTTGGTCTTTTACACCAAACTAAAGGTCAAAATTATTTAAACTCAGTTCTACTGCCTAATATTAGAGCTGTTGCAAGAAGTGTTGTAGGAAGATATACACCGGAACAATTATACTCAACTAAAAGAGATGCTATTCAAAATGAAATTTTTGAAGAAACACGTGATAATGTTTTATCACAATATATTCAGTTAAACTCTGTTTTAGTTAGAGATGTAACATTACCAACTGCTATAAAAGAAGGTATTGAAAGAAAATTAGTTCAAGAACAAGAATCTCTAGAATATGAGTTTAGACTTGTTAAAGCTGAACAAGAAGCTGAGAGACAAAGAATTGATGCTGAAGGTAAAGCTATTGCGAATAGAATTCTAAGTGCATCATTAACTGAAAGAATTCTTAAAGAGAAAGGTATAGAAGCAACATTAAAATTATCTGAATCACCTAACGCAAAAGTTATTGTGATAGGTTCAGGTGAGAGTGGATTACCTATTATTTTAGGAGGAAATAACTAATCAAATTTAAAAATCTGCAAGTTATCTTGTAGTCTTTTAAGAATAATATTCATCATTCTTTTATTTAAGGATGATGAATTTTTTTTATACTCTAAGTATTCCTCAACAGTAAACAAACCAGTTATCATACCTTTTAAAAGATTTCTGAACTTTTGATTTTTATTTATAGAATTTTCAATGTAATCAAGTTTCTTTTTGTTCGAAAGATCATAAAATATATTTTTGTGTTTATCTATATAATTCCTATATGTCTCAATTAACAAAGGGGACTGAAGTTTAATTATTGGTCTTAGTGTATCATTTTGAAATGATTCTTCATCTGATATCTGTGATGATTTTTTTAAATTTAAAATTGGTCTTATTTTAATTAAATCGTTAGGTCTATCATTCATATTTCAAATATCTAAATTTTTTTTTTCTAAAATAATTAATAAATTTAATTGTGAAAAAACTCCCATTATTCCTTTCTTTGCTATTCATACTAACCTGTGCTAAGGAGGACTCTCAGGCACCAAACACACCACCCTCACAAATTGTAAAACAATACGCTTTAACTGCTAGTGCCGGAGATGGTGGAAGTGTTTCAGGAGGTGGTACTTTTACAAGTGGAACTCAGGTAAGTTTAACTGCAACACCAAACTCAGGATATAGTTTTAGTGGATGGTCTAACGGATCAACAACTAATCCGCTAACCGTTACTTTAAATTCTAACACAACAATTACAGCTAACTTCCAAGTAGTAGTAAACAGTTATACACTAACAGTAACAGCAGGAGAAGGAGGGGCAGTAAGTGGTGGTGGAGAATATGAAGAAGGAACAGAAGCTACAATTACAGCTGTTCCAGATGAAGGATATGGATTTACAGGTTGGTCTGATGGATCTCAAGAAGAGTCAATTACGCTTATATTAAGTGATGATAAATTAATAGAGGCATATTTTGACAGATTGTCTTTTGTTTCTATATCTGAAAGGTATTCCTCAATTAACGAAACAACCTCATATTTTAAAGGACAAGAATATTTTACAAATTATCTTTCAAAAGAAAACCTTGATTCTTATGATTATTTCATTGATGAAATAAACTATCGAATCTTTGATAGAGATGTTGTTTTTACAGACATGAACAATGATGATTTAGTTGATATTCTAGCTTTTAGCACAGCTTTTCCTCCGGGTTCTACATATTCTTATCAAACTGGAAGATACTTTTTTTTATCTGATCACACTGAGTCAAATAATTTCATATCAGATCCATCTTCTATTAACTTTTCTGGAGCTAGGATGATTCCAACTGATTTTAATAATGATGGAATAAATGAAGTGTTGTTTTATCATCATAACTCAAAAATGAACGACTATAATCAACAAGAAGATGTCGGTGGAGGAGTTAATTTTGAAATTAAAAAACCAAGAATTATAACTTTTAATGGTGAGTTAAATAGATTAGATATTACTGAGGTTGGTATAGAGATGGACTCACATTACGGTACTTCTGGAGATGTAAACAATGATGGTCTCGCAGATTTTATTCAATTTCCTATTCCTGGCCAATACAATGGTTTAAGTAATAATTCTTTTGGAGTAACAAATTTAAATCTAGGTAGTTTTATCTTTAACTCAATTGATATGTTTAAAAACTCCAATATTAGACAAAGTTGGGAACGCTGGAATGCAACTTCATATGAACTTTTTGATATTAATAATGACGGATTCTTAGACTTACTTGTAGGTTGGTGGATAGGGGATTTTAAAGGACAAAGCTGGGATGGTGATTTTACAACTAATCTTTATGATCCTATGATACTTTTGGGTGATGGTAGTGGATATTTTAATATTGAAAATTCAATAATTCTGGATGAAACCTCTTTAACTATCAATTCAATAAGCGCTTCAATATTAGGGTATGGATTTACAGACTTTGAATTAGATGGTGATATAGACATAATAATCAGTACAACTCGAGATGAGCCAGATGGTACATTTGAAGACGGAACCTACTATGATAATTATTATTTATTGTTTTTTGAGAATATCAATAATACAAGTTTCATTGAAAGAACAAATGAAGTAATAGAAGGATCTTATGATCAAACTAGGTCGCATTTTTCAAACTTTTATTCATTAAGGACAGTCGATGTTGATGGTGATGGAGATTTTGATATAGTTCCAGATCATTATGCTAACTGGGGGTCTATACCATATGTTAATAATTTATTTTGGGAAAAAGTTGGTAATAAATTCATCAGAAGAATTAACTGAATTTAAAGATGAAAAAACTTTCTTACATATTACTAATATTTATTTTTAGTTGTGCTAAGGATACCTCTGAAGATGACTCTTCAGTATATGTCTCACCACCGTCAAATACAACGAATATAGGATCAACTTCAACTACAGTTAGTCAGTATACATTGACAGTTAATGCAGGAGAGGGAGGGAGTGTGTCAACTTATGGAGGAACATATAATGATGGTACATCAATTAGTATAGTAGCTACTCCAAGTGAAGGTTATGAATTTATTGGATGGATTGGTTCAGATTCTACAAGTTCAAATATTACATTAACTATAAGCTCAAATGTTACAATAAGTGCAAATTTTCAAATTGATTGCAGTTATTGGCAATATGAAGTGCCAGATTGGAAAAAAACTTCATATGAACTCTTTGATATTATTTATCCTGAAAAATATTCACAAGTAGGAAATCTGCTAAATAATCAATGGGGAAGTGAATCTGGAGAGTATGGTTTTAACGTTATTGTAGTTGATTACAATAACGATGGTTACAGAGATGTGATAGGTTTTCATAATGATTATTCAAATTTTGTTGCCTATCCACAGGATTATTATGGTTATGAAAGAAAACAAATGATTAGATTTTATAAAGGAACATGTGGTGGTAATTTTGAAATCGATGAACAAAATGATAATAAAATACTTGGTACTGTTCATGGAAGAAAAGTTTTACTTGGAGATTTTAATAATGATGGTTATGTAGATGTATTCTTCATATCTCACGGTTATGATAATATTCCATTTAAAGGAGAATATAGTAAAGCAATATTTAGTGATGGAAGTGGGGGATTTTATGATACTGAGTATACAGATTTTGTCTCCTTTTATCATGGTGGAGCAACAGGAGATATAGATAATGATGGTGATCTTGACTTGGTGATAGTTGAAGGTGGTAGAGGTAAATCATTAGTTTATCTTAATAATGGTGGGGTATTAAATCCAAGTAGTGATTTGATAGATCAAGATTTAGCTAAGAGTATGTATAATGCAGAATTATTTGATTTAAATAATGATGGATACCTAGATTTGATTATGGGTGGTCATGATTGGTGGAATCAGTGGAGTACTTCTTATGATACTCTTCCTTTAGTTGTATATGGAGATGGAATAGATTTCATTGATAATGATTATATAAGACTACCTGAAGCAAATGTTAATAGACAAGGGCTCGTTAGTAATTTTGAATTTTTCGATTTAAATAATGATGGAAATATTGAAATTATTTTAACAAGAACTGGGGATGGTCTTGGTGAAGAACCAAATCTTCCATGGAATGAGAGAAACTTTTATAAAAACTGGTCTGTACAAGTTTTAGAATTAAGTGGTAACGAATATTTAGATAAAACCAATGAATTTATTGATTTTTACTCTGGAACTGAACCATGGATAAAATTTACCAAAATAAGAGATAAAGATAACGATGGAGTTATTGAAATGTTTAATAACGTAAATCCATATAATGATTTAGACAATTATCTAGAATGGAAAATTATTGGTGGTAAGCTTATAAAACAATAAATGTCCCATAATTAATATTATGTAAAACAGGATATGTTAATGTAAGTTTGTATATTTGAGTATGATTATATCTACATCCCCTAACATAGGCGGGAAAAAAATAACTGAAACATTAGGAATCGCTCGTGGAAATACCGTTAGATCAAGAAATGCAGCAAGGGATATATTTGCAGCATTAAAAAATATTGTCGGTGGTGAAATTGATGAGTATACAAAACTTCAAGCACAAGCAAGAGAACAAGCTATTAGTAGAATGATTGCAAATGCTCAAGATCTTGATGCTGATGCTGTTGTTAATGTTAGAATAACTACTTCAATGATAATGCAGGGATGCTCTGAAATAATGGCTTATGGAACAGCTGTTAAGCTTACTGATGACGACTCACCTCCTATTTCAATTGCCTTGTAATGGACAACTCAGAAATGATATTTAGTATTGTCATATGGTTAGTTATAATTGTTTCTTTAATATATCTTCTTATTAGAAAGATAATAAAGGAAGAAAATGAAGACTTCGAAAATAGAGATTATTAATTATATACTCCAAATTGATATAAATGATATGATGTATGAAAGTAGACAACCTTTTTAAATGCTTTGTTAGGAACTATTCCGTGAAAATTATTAACCAAGTATTTCTTATTTATTGATTCTACTTCTTTTAAATCGTTTATCAATTTATTCTTTTCAAATTCAAAATTAAGGTTTTCACATCGATAAGTGTTAAAAACCTTAAGTGTAGGAAGGTTTTTAATATAATTTTTTACATTATATCCAACTATATACTTTAGATATAACCTGTGGAATACTCCAAAGATAAAACCAACTACAAAGATTAATGGGTTTAGCTTTGTTTTATTTAGATATACGTCGATAAATGCAGAACAATGTTTAAGCATCATGGAAGAATTCATTTTACCCCAATTTGGTAATGTATCCTTGTTGAGTAGCTCAATCCCTTTAATTAGCTTGTCTAAATCCATTAATAATTTAATAAATAATCCAGCTTATCTTTTAACTTATAACTAGCTTGAAATCCTTCTTCCAGATTTTTAGCAAATGGTACAGGAGTATCTAGTGATCCTACCCTAATTACAGGTGCATCTAAATATTCAAATATTTCTTCACTTATTACAGCAGAAATTTCACCTATATAGCTATTAAAAATAGTGTCTTCACCTAAAAGTAATACTTTACCTGTTTTCTTTATAGAATTGAAAACTAGTTCTTTATCCCAAGGAATTAATGTATTCAAATCAATAATTTCTAAATCATTTTTTGAATACTCATCAAGTAAATCTAATGCCCAATGAACACCTAATCCGTATGTTACAATACTAACTTTAGAACCTATGTTTCTGATTTTTCCCTTTCCTAATTCTAAAACATATCTTGAATCTGGAATTTCTTCACTTACGGTTCTATATAAATTCTTATGCTCAAAAAACATGACAGGATTTGGATCATCTATTGAAGTGTTTAAAAGGCCTTTAGCCTCATATGGATGGGAAGGGTAAACTACTTTTAAACCTGGAACCTTTGTGAACCAGACTTCATTTGTTTGTGAATGAAATGGTCCAGCCCCTACTCCACCACCACATGGCATTCTAATTACGATATCTGAGTTTTGAGACCATCTATAATTAGATTTAGCAATAAGATTAACCACTGCAGTGAATCCAGAACTAACAAAGTCGGCAAACTGCATCTCAACAATAGATTTATATCCACCGACACTTAGCCCATATGCAGAAGACAATATCACAGACTCACATAAAGGTGTATTTAACACCCTATTCTTACCATATTTTTCAAATAAACCATCAGTAGCCTTAAACACACCCCCATACTCAGCTATGTCTTGACCCATTATTACTAGGTTTTCATGCTTTTCCATCGATTCATAGATTCCTTGCTTTATTGAATCTATAAGTCTTAGTTTTATTAGAGGTTTATCTTCTACTACTGATTTTTTGATTTCAAAATCTGCATAAACATCTCCTAATTCATTATCAATATTGAAGTCAACTTCTTTGTATGAATTTGCAGAACTCCAATTTTGATCAATCTCTTTAGACATAGCTTCTTTTAATGAAATAAGATCTTTTTTAGATAGAATTTTAGATGTCAATAAATATTCTTCAAAATGAGCTATTGGATCCTTTTCAGACCACTCTTTAATAATATTTTCGTCTATATAGGCTTGACCACTTGCTTCTTCATGACCTTTCATCCTAAATGTTTTAAACTCAATTAAAACAGGCTTTGAGTTTTTTCTCATCTTTTCAACTACTGTTCTAACACATGTATACACATCTATTATATTGTTTCCATCTATAATATGTGAATCAATACCATATGAATCACCCCTATCAGCTAAATCTTCAATTGCATATTGTTCATTTACAGGAGTTGATAACCCATATCCATTATTTTCAATACAAAATATTACTGGTAAATCCCAAGTAGACGCTAGGTTTAATGCTTCATGAAAATCCCCCTGACTAGTTCCTCCATCACCTGTAAAAACTGCAGTTACTTGGTTATTATTTTTTAGTTTGTTCGACAAAGCAACACCACAAGCTACCCCCATCTGAGGACCCAAATGAGAAATCATTCCTATAATCTTATGTTCATTTGTTCCAAAATGAAAACTTCTATCCCTCCCTTTTGTAAATCCTTCATTCTTTCCCTGCCATTGGGCAAATAATCTATCTAGAGGTATATCTCTAGATGTAAATACCCCAAGATTTCTATGCATAGGTAGTATATACTCATCATTTTCTAGAGCCTGAGTTACACCAGCTGATATTGCTTCTTGACCTATACCGCTAAACCATTTTGAGACCTTACCTTGTCTTAAAAGAATGATCATCTTGTCTTCAATCATTCTAGATTTAAGCATATTACGATATAACTCTACAAGAATATCACTGTCTATTCCCTTAATATCATACTTCATAATGACCAATCAATTTTATTTCTTTTAAAAGACTCAAGATGTTTATTACACTTACTAAAATGTTTGTTTCCAAACCAATAACCACGATTTGCACTTAATGGTGATGGGTGACCTGATTCTAATATTTTATGTTTTCCTGTATCTATCAATTTGATTTTTTTCTTAGCAAATGATCCCCATAATAAAAATACAGTATTATTTGTTTCGTTGGATATGATTTTAATAACCTTATCAGTAAATATTTCCCAACCTTTATTTTGATGACTTCCTGGCAAACCTTTTCTTACTGTTAAAGTAGCATTTAAGAGCATTACACCTTGTTTCGCCCATTTACTAAGATCTCCGTTTTTATGTTCGTATTTATGTCCTAAATCAGCTTCAATCTCCTTAAAAATATTTATTAATGATGGTGGATGTGAGATTCCTTTATTAACTGAAAAACATAGTCCATTAGCTTGATTATCTCCATGATATGGATCTTGACCTATAATTACAACCTTAAGATTATTGACAGGACAACTATCAAATGCATTAAATATCTGAGAACCGATTGGATAACAAGTTGTTTTATTGTAATCCTCTTTTACAAATGATATTAAATTTTTAAAATACTCTGAATCAAACTCTTTAGTTAGAAGTTTACCCCAAGATTCATCAATTTTTATTGACATCATTAGGATCCTTTAATTTACCTACAGATTTAGCAACAATCATTGAAACAGCAGCATCCCCAGTTACATTAACAATTGTTCTACACATATCTAGAGGTCTATCAACTGCAATTATAAGTGCTAGACCAGCTTCTGGAATTCCAGCCTGACCAAGAACTATAACTAACATTACTATTCCAGCACTTGGAACAGCAGCAGCTCCTATAGAAGCTAAAGAGGCAGTAACTATTATTCCTAATTGAGCACCTAAACTAAGGTCCAAACCAAATGCCTGAGCTATGAAAACTGCAGCAACAGCTTGATATACACTGGTACCATCCATGTTTATTGTTGCCCCTATTGGCAATACAAAGCTTGAAATTTCTTTATCTACTCCAAGGTTTTTTTCTACACAATCCATTGTAACAGGGAGTGTAGCTGCACTAGAGCTAGTTGAAAAACCTAATAACTGAGCAGCAGAAACACCATTCATGAAATTGATAGGGTTAGTATTGGTGACAAACTTTACTAAAATCATATATACCACTATCATTATAGCCAAACCAATAATAAGAGTTAATGAGTACATTCCTAATGCAATAAAAAGATCAATGCTTGGAGATTCAACAACTAATGTTGCTAAAAGTGCAAAAACCCCATAAGGAGCAGACATCATTATAAGATCAATTAGTTTAAGAATAACTGAATTAAATCCATCAAAAAAATCTTTAACCGGTTTTGCTTGCTTTGGAGGAATTAAGATCATTCCTATTCCAAAAAATATTGCAAAAAATATTACCTGAAGCATGTTTCTGTTATTTGTTGTAGCATCAAAAATATTTGATGGAACAACATCAACAAGGGGCTGAAGAGGACCACTTTCTGACTGTCTTTGGGCTTGTTGTTGTTTTTCAAGAACTCCTTGCTCGTATTCCTGAACCAAATCAACTCTTGTTTGTTCTGTTATACTATTTCCTGGCTGAATTACATTCACCAATACAAGACCAATAATAACTGCTAGTACTGTTGTGCAGACATACACTCCTAGTGTTCTAGTTCCAATGGTAGAAAGCTTTGAAATATCTTTAAGATCAGATATACCCTTTATAAGAGAAGCTAAAATTAAAGGCATCGCAATTAGTTTTAAAAGATTTATGAAAATTGTTCCAAAAGGCTTAATCCAATCTTTAATGAAATCTAAACCAAATGATGTTTGAGACATTAAAAGTCCAAAAATAACACCCGCAACCATTCCGATAATAATTTTCCAATGTAGTTTCATAATTAAATTTTTGATACTCTGTTTAATAATAAGTAATCAGCTAAAACTAGAGCTGACATAGCTTCAACAATAGGAACTGCTCTAGGAACAACACATGGGTCATGCCTACCTTTACCTGTAACTTTCACCTCATTTCCATCACTATCAATTGAATCTTGATCTCTCATTATTGTAGACACCGGCTTAAAAGCTATGTTAAAATAAATATCCATTCCATTAGAAATACCTCCTTGAATCCCTCCTGATCTATTAGTTTTAGTTGTGCCATCAGCATTAAATGAATCATTGTGATCTGAACCTCTCATTTTAGAACCTTTAAAACCACTTCCAAATTCAAAACCTTTAACAGCATTAATAGACAACATAGCTTTTCCAAGTTCTGCATGTAATTTGTCAAAAACAGGTTCTCCAAGACCAACAGGAACACCACTTATGACACATGAAATCACCCCTCCTACTGTATCACCATTTTTCTTTACACTTTTGATAAGCTCTATCATTTCATCAGATTTTTTATTATCTGGACATCTTACTATAGAGTTCTCAATATTATCATAATTTATCTCTGTATTTTCATAGTCATATATAATTTCTCCAACAGAAGAAACAAATGCATTGATCTTAACATCTTTCAATATCATTTTAGCAATTGATCCAGCTACAACCCTAACTACTGTTTCTCTAGCAGAACTTCTGCCTCCACCTCTATAATCTCTAAAACCATATTTTTTATCATAAACAAAATCTGCATGAGATGGTCTATAACTATTTTGAATGTGAGAGTAATCTTTTGATTTTTGATCTTTATTGACAATAATAAAACCAATTGGAGTTCCGGTTGTTTTTCCTTCAAAAATTCCTGATAAAAACTCAACAGAGTCCTCTTCTTTTCTTTGAGTTACAATCTCTGACTGACCAGGTCTCCTTCTATTTAACTCTTTATCTATAAAATCTAAATCTATATTAACACCTGCTGGACAACCGTCTATAACACCTCCTAATGCTTTACCATGGGATTCACCAAAGGATGAAAGTTTAAATATG
>Ga0233433_10002423_pt1 | contig 16335 bp, 10 predicted proteins | sample SI_122_August201_5_FD_179868 | JGI IMG/M metagenome (GOLD analysis project Ga0233433, IMG submission 179868) | Seawater microbial communities from Saanich Inlet, British Columbia, Canada - SI_122_August2016_100_MG | ecosystem: Environmental > Aquatic > Marine > Inlet | place: Canada: British...
CTCGCGGTCCCGTCGCCAACTGACCTTGTATGGACGCAGCCGACAGTGCGGCCAGCAGCGGCTCCTTCTCGGCGAGGGTATCTACCGCGGCCTCAGCAAGGATGCCGCGCTGCTGCAACAGCCGCACCACCCGCATTGGGGCTAGCGGTTCATTGATCAGCTGCTGTGCGGCGAAGGCTGGACGGTTAATCGCAAGCGCGTCTAGCTGCGAGGCGCGATGCCGTAGACCTTCAACTTTTCCTTTTTGCCTTTGATTTCTACCTCGCCCAGCGAATCAATAGCATACTCTGCGGCATCGCCCAGCTCTTCGACTACGGTTTCGCTGACCAGCAGCGAAACCGGAAGATCCTTGGTCGCCCCCTCTAGGCGCGAGGCGGTGTTGACGCAGTCTCCGATCACGGTACCTTCCAGCCGATCTGCAAAACCGATGATCCCGGCGACCAGCTGGCCGGTGTGGATGCCGATGCCGATGCGAATCGGCGGCTTGCCGGCCGTTGCGGTGTGCTGATTGAAATGCTGCAGACTTTCTTCCATTTTCAGTCCTGCTGCTACCGCGTCCTGGGGCGATCCGGGAAATATCGCCATGATCGCATCGCCGATATATTTGTCGATGAAGCCGCCGTACTCGCGGATAATAGGCGCCATCGTGCCCAGGTAGTCGTTGACAAAAGCAAAGGCTTCGGCCGGGGTCATCGACTCGGAAAGTGGTGTAAAGTCGCGGATATCAGAAAAGAGCACCGTCATTTTGCCCTCCGTCTGATCATTCAGCTCGGTCTCGGTGATCGACTCCTTTTGCAGCAGGCTCAAAAATTCGCGCGGCACAAAGCGGCTGTTGGCTTCGGCCAACAGCTGCAGCTCGCGGTAGGCGGCGGCGTTGTCGATGGCGGCGGCGACCTGGTTCGAAACTATGGTCAGGATCTCTTCGTCCAACGCATTGAAGGCGTTGGCTTTCTCGCTTTCGACGACATAGACGCCGACCAGTTTGTCCTTGACCTGCAGCGGAATCGCGATTTGGCTGTCGGCATCTTCCAGTGTCGGCAGAGCCTCGGTATCCGTACCGGTGACTTTTTGCACGTAGCGCCGCCGCATGCGCAGACCCATCATGCGCATGATTTTGCGCCGTTGCGCCACCGTGCCGATCACGCCTTTGCCGATTGGCACGGTAATACCCAAGCCCTGGTCGTCGTGGCCGTGACTGGCAGCTACCCGCAGCAGCGATCCTTCGTTCAGCAGAATCATGCAGTAATCGAAGCCGAAGACCTCGTGCATCAGTGCCATAATATTGCCGAAGAGCACCTCGAGATCTAAGGTATTGAGGATCTCCGACGATATGGTCTGAATGATCTTGATTTCGTCGGTTTTGCGGCTGAGCTGCTCGTTGAGCTGATCAATCTGCCGCTGATTTTCCGACATCTGCTGCTTGATCTCGGTCGAGAACACGGGTTCGCTCATAGGGTCGCAGCCGGGTGTAGGGCTTCGCTCAACTGGGTTACCGAATGCACTTTGAACACGTAGGCGCTCTGCAGTTTGAACACATCTTCCATATTCGACATTGACGCAATGGCGGCAAGTTGCATGTCCATCTCGTCAAATAGCGGGCCATCACTTTCGGTGCGCACGTGCTCTATTTCCAGGAGCCACATACCAATGTCCGCCGGATGGATCACCTGGACTACGGCATGTGGATTACTCTGTAAATTGCGAAAGGTTTTGGAAAAAAATTGATTCGAGAGCGCCACGTGATTTTCGTCGACGGGATAGACCTGGCTTATACAGGTGCAATTGGGCACGTTGTCATCCGAGGTCGTCACGATCCACGCCGGGACGATTCCCTGCAGGGCGGGCATCAATTCTTCGCTTATCATACTAGTTTTGCTCCTGCTCGGTCGCCGGGGGTTTGATCGTAGATATCACATACTTGAATATGAACGGCCTGAGCTGGGCGCGTGACCATCCGTTTCCAGTTATTAGCTCCCTCTTCGCCAAAAAACATGGCTACGGCTTCGCTAGAGCGTTCCAGCATGGTATCGCAAAGCGCTAAATCGGCCGCGCCGGCCGGTGCTATTCCCGTGCACACACCGACAAACTGGCGCGTCTCGAAATTGGCGATATGGGAAAGTGTAGTGGCCAAATTGGGATTTTCTTGCACATCGTGCACAATTGGAGCGGCCATGATGTCGGGCACCAAGACGACGATTTCATCGGCTGCCTCGCCGCGGCGAACTCCCTGGGCGCGGGCGAAATGCGGCCGCTTCTGGACATTGCTCGAGCCTAGCACCATCGAGATGGGCCCATCAAAGAGTGCCAGTGCTTCAGGAAAAGACGATAGATCTAATTCAGGCATACAAGGTCCTTTTATTTGATACTCTTGGTTTATATTAATCGAACCTTATTAATCGAATCGACTGTATCGATGTCCATTTGCCGCTTAGCGAGCGCGGCTTCCAATTCCATACGCTCTTTGCTGCGAGCTAGTGCAATATTGAGCCGTCTTTCTTAGCCGCTTAAGGTTCTCTGCGTCCATTTCGTTGACCATGCCAGGACATATATAGGAAATATAAAGGGCCTTTTAGGGGGTCAGGTCAAGCCATATGGGCGTCTGATCGCCCTCTTTGCAGCCGGGTGTGCGCCTTTACGCGGCCCCTCTTTTAGGCGCGACCGGCCCGATGGACGAAAAAGAGTGTTTTAGATTTAAAGGGGCCGGGGCTAGGCGGACTTCGAGGGGGTACGCCGTCCGACGAGGAGGGACTGCGGGCGATGTAGCGTCGAGTATTGAGTTATCCGAAGTCCCACGCTTGCTGGGGTGGGGCTCTAGCGGGGAGAAGCGGCGGCGGCTCGGTCGGGGCAGACGGTGACGTCGAGCGCAAAGACGCGCGCCAATAAACGCCGCCCAGGGGAGTCGATGGGGGGCGCAGGGGCGCAGCGGGTGAGTCCCCTGGCGCCAAAGAGACCGTGGGCGACGGCGGGGCGGGCACGGTCTGGCTCCGCTCGTGGGCATTGGGCGCCAGGATGCCATGATAACGCACCAGATTGAGTCGGCGCGGTGGGATGAGGGCAGCTAGCTTTTCAATCAACTCCAACGGCGACAGCAGCCGATGCGTCGTCCCATCCGACCAGGGGGTTTTGAGGCGGAAGGTGAGGTGATCGGCATCGATGAGCTGCAGTCGGCCCGCCGCCAGCGGAGGGCGCGTCACGTAGCGGCAGAGCCGCTCCAGCCCCGCCCGGTCCTCAGCCTTGATACGTGTGGCCGCATGCAAAGAAAAGCCTCGGGCCGAAAAACACAGCGGGCCACTGCGTAGGCCTTCGATGGGATCGGACAACAGACGCCGCACCCGGTGGCCAGCTCGCGGTCCCGTCGCCAACTGACCTTGTATGGACGCAGCCGACAGTGCGGCCAGCAGCGGCTCCTTCTCGGCGAGGGTATCTACCGCGGCCTCAGCAAGGATGCCGCGCTGCTGCAACAGCCGCACGCAATCTGCCATGCGTACGATAGTCTGAGCGTCATACCACCACTATAGTGTAAAATTCATTGGTAGCATCCAGCACGCACTCTTCAGTCTTTTTGATCAGGTCCTTACACTCGGGTCTTGCAAACAACTGGGCATATGCATCCTCCGCCGCACCGACACTCTCCCAATCTCGTTCCCAGATGAGATTCATCAAACCGACCGCCCCTGCTAGAGCGCGCGTCGTGCGCTTTGGAGAGTGGTAATCGAGAGTATCCTCAAGTTTGTTCCACTCCGTTCGACTGCAATGATATCATCCCATTTGCCGGGTTTGATTCGCATGATGCGACGTTCGGTGATGGCCATCACCGAATCCTCCTGCGATAGGTTAAGAAAGGTAGTCGCCAACGCGGATGCGTCAGTGACGATGAGTGTGTTACACTACACCAACCTACGTCGCCACACAAGCGAAAGCCCCCGTCGCATCCAAGCGGCAGGGGTGATACTATGTTGACGATTTTGGCTGACTAGCTGGTTTAAGGAGATGCCGCCATCGCCTTCAGAGCACCGTGCGTTTCCCTCCGGCTTTATCGTCGGGATTTGACCTTCACCACAATCAGTGTAACATCATCATCCTGGGGCCAACCCGCCGCCCAACGCTCGCCCCCAGCGATCAAATAGTCGACAATTTTCCTTGGAGGCTGATCTCCTGCCTCCTTGAAAAGTGCCTCCAACCTTTCATATCCGAACTCGTCACCATTCTGGTTGTTCCGCTCTGGAAGTCCATCACTCATCATCAGTATGGTATCGCCTGGAGACAGCTCATATTCCTGCTGTTTGTAGGCGATTTGCGCCGCACATCCGAGAGGTAGTCCTGACACAATAATTTCCTCAACGTCCCCGGAAGATGCACGAAATAGCAGGACAGGCGGGATACCTGCAGAAGAGATGCGCATCTTTCCGTCTTTCAACCGGATCATGTTCATCGCCATATAGATGCGCTTCATATTCATCTCCCCAATACTGCGCGACATCGCGTTTAATATTTCGGCTATGTCTTCCTGTGGGGATAACGTTCGGAACAGACTTTTTGCCACTGACACTAGCGTTCCAGAGGCCATACCATGGCCTGTTGCATCCCCCAGAGTCAGCGTAAGCGTACCATCCTCCGCGAGCAGGTAGTCGTAGTAGTCACCGCCTACCTCCGTAGCTGTCTTCATATACCATGCGACCTCTGACTGTTCGTGATTTGGATATTGCTTTGGTAGTAGTGAAATCTGTAATTGTCGAGCGGCCTCCAACTCTCCTTGCATGCGATCTAACAATTCTTCCTGGGCTTGGGCCTCCGCCTCTTCCGCACGTCGCTGAGCCCTGCTCTTGCGCATGCCATATACGGTGGCAAAGCACAGCCCGAACGCGGCCAGCGCGATACTTGACCAGAAAAGTATAGACTCCTTCGGGGCCTCAACGGTTACGCGAACTTTTGCAGGCGTGGAAGAATAGTTCAGGTCTCGATCTACCGCCATTACTTCAAAGATATATTCGCCTAAGGGCAAATCCGTATAAATTATGTGTTGATCCCGAGTCTGTGACCATTCGTCATCATAGCCGGCGAGCCGGTAGAGATACAACATGCGGTCAGAGTTTACGGTTGGACCCGAGCCAATGAATGAAAGCCTCAAAAAATCATTAGTTGTTAAGAGATTTACCTTTGATAGGTCACTATGCTGATGGTCGCTCAAAATCTCTGTAATGCGCACCACCGGTTTCACCTTGCCGCGCCGGTACCGAGTGACTCCACCTTCGCTCGCAATCCATGTATTCCCGTTTACCGCACAACTCACATCTTGAACGCAGTTGTGCGCCAACCCATCTTCCTTCAATATTCTCTGAAATACTCGACCATCAAAAAGATTGACACCACCCCCCCACGTACCTATCCACAATAGTCCATCATCGTCCTCACTCAGAGACAATATCCGATTGTGACTCAACCCATCTGCTGTAGTATACGTAGTCCATTCCTCGCCATCATAATAGCTCAATCCTCCAACCCAACTCCCTGCCCATACCTTTCCTTTTTGATCAACATGCAACGCACGGATGTCTCCAGCTCCTAGCCCATCATCAACGGTAAAGTGATCGAATTCTACTCCATCATACTTTGAAACGCCCGCCTGACCGCCGGCATCATCTCGAGTACCTATCCATAGGTTATTCTCATGGTCGAGGGCTAGTGCACCAATAGATTTTGACAATAAACCTTCGACATTCGAACAATCAGCACCACTACACTTAAAAAGACCCTTGCTGGAATCACCGACCCAGTACGTTTCCTGAATGTCGCCGGCAAAGGCCGTCAAGAAAGAGTTCCGTCCCCCGTCTAGTTTAATTGTGCCCCGAACACTCCAATCTTTTCCATCATACGATTGAATTGTCTCCCGTGACAGAAAGCAGAGCCGCTTACGAACGTCCGTGTGGAACATTCCGAACTGATCGTAAATCAGACTGAAATCTTGTTTGTCGACATCGAAACGCCCCGACCCATGTCTAGCGCCCAACCATAAATTTCCGTACGGATCCTCCACTGCCGAAAACACTTGATTATGAAGCAACCCCTTCGTGGTAGACCACGAATAGACGTTATCATCCTGCCGGAAAATCCCGCCACCCATAAAGCTTCCCCACACCTCACCATTTTCTCCCGATTGCAATTCCAAGACGATATCCGTTGCCAATCCGTCTCTAGTCGTAAAGTTCTCTATACCCTTCGCATCAATACAGTATAGGCCGTATGCAAACGTGGAAATCCAAACCCGCTCCAAGCTATCTACAGACAGCGATAGGATTGGGTTCATTTTTTGGATGAGTTCGTTATTTACGTGCTCATATACTAATTTGAAATTTCCCTCCTCGATTCGGAATATTCCCTCTGTGGTTAACAAGAATACATGGCCTCGATGATCTCGAGTTACCTTTATGATCTCCCCCTCATATTCGGAACCAGACAAATACGCTTCGAATTGTCCTTGGTTGTAGCGATATATACCCTCATAGCTGGCGGCCCAGAGGTTGCCGTCTACATCGATTTCAATATCGTAAATCCATTTGCTATCTAGCCCCTGATCGGCTGTAAATGTCTTAAACGCGTCACCGTCGTACATACACAGAGTCTCACCCGTGGCGAACCAAACGTTACCGAGTTTGTCTACTGCGATGTCCATTACGTTATTGCTTGCCAATCCATCCAACTCATCAAAGCATTTGAATGACTTGCCGTCATAATGACATACGCCTTCGCCCCATGTACTAAACCAAATATTCCCATCCGAAGACTCGGTTAACGCTACGACCGTTTCCCCATTCAATCCGTCTTTCTTGGTATACCGGACAAGTGAGGCACCATCAAATCTGAGTAACCCCACACCACTTTCATTATCTGTTCGGTAACGGCCTGTTCCCATCCACAAAATGTTGTTTTTGTCCACTTTCATCGAACTTATAGACGCAGGAGGCAAACCGTCGGCCACCTCCCACGTGCGCCAACGCCCCTCGCGATCTCCGGACCCCGCGGTGATCGATATACCCAGATTAGACGTTTCCAGAGTAGCTCTAAACTGTACAGTGACTGATTCGCCAGATTTTATGGTGACCTGCGTTGAATCCTGACCAAAAACCACATTGTATGTATCAATCGGTAGGGATAGTGATAATGGGCCACGGCTGTCAATGGATTTCTTGATGGTGAATTTGTCATTACCGATAAGTACGCGTGGCATTACGGCGTTTGTCGATGCTCCATCAGATAAGACTTCAACCTTTAAGTCACCTGACTTCGCTTTCGGTACACCCACTTGTAACCAGGCATAATATGGCAGGTGTTGTTGACCTGGCTTATTTAGATCAAGCATTTGTGACGAGGCAAACCATGTTGGATTATTATCTGTATTTTCATCGTATTCAAGGACACCAACACCAAAAAATATCGAATTTACGTCTATATTCTCGGTTGTTGGAAAAACGTCGTCAATTTCTACACTGCACTCGTATTTATAGGAACCTGAGAGCTTTGCCATCGCGACGTGTCCGCCGTACCACATTTTGTCAATTATTCTTTCTTCATCCATCTCCTCGAGGTACATATTTTCACCTCGACGATATAATAACTTTGGACCGAAATTTGAATAAATGCTCAAGCCTGGAAGATCAGGCAGGCCAACTATGACGCCAACCTTATCGGATTTCCCATGGAATATTTCTGTAGTATCCGACGAAGCTACGACATCGTCATCTTTTACCTCGACACTAATGTATAGTGTCCTTTTTCCGGAATTGTAGCCTACACTGTACGTACCATGGAAATCATTCTCTTCCACAAGCATAGGACCATTGACCCGAGCTAACGGAATCCGATCTCTCTCACCCGGCCAGTCGCTCAAGTCCCCGTCAATGACTACGTCGCTCAACTCTTCAAGATCGATTAAGCGCTCTGCAATAGAATTCTCTACAGATACGATAATCGCTAGGCCACAAGCCACATACACAAGATTTATCACGTTAGATCCTTCAAAGTCATTGCCCAGTGCCCGGTTCGACATTTGTCATAACTGATCAGTTACCTTTTATCGCCTGACATCGTAGGGCATTTCCACCCGTGGTTCGTATACAACATCTGCGTTATACCTTCTCCGCAATTTTAGGTCATTTATACTCTACAATGCTACGACGTCAGTATTTTCTACCAAAGTTGTCGGCAAAGATAAAGAAATCGGCGAAAACTACTTTGCCGCTGTCGTCCAAGTCATACGTGGGATTAGTCCCACCGAACGCGTCCGCAAATGGAAAGAAATCATCGAAGTCAACCGCACCATTTCCGTCAAAATCACCGATGTATAGGAAATATAAAGGGCCTTTTAGGGGGTCGGGTCAAGCCATATGGGCGTCTGATCGCCCTCTTTGCAGCCGGGTGTGCGCCTTTACGCGGCCCCTCTTTTAGGCTCGACCGGCCCGATGGACGAAAAAGGGTGTTTTAGATTTAAAGGGGCCGGGGCTAGGCGGACTTCAGGGGGTACGGGGGGCGCCGGTTTAGACGCTAAAGGATGGATTAACGACCGAGTGGAAAATCTATTTCGATTCCACGGCTGAAGCCCTGGCCTTTCAGCAGTAAATCGCATGGGCAGCGTTGCCCCTGCCCGAAGTACCAGTCGGGCAGGGCATTCTTTGCTGAAGTGTGAAGGTCGATCAATATCAAGCCGCGGCCTTCAGGCGCCGACTGTATAATTGCGCAACGTGACGTACTGGTAGTGCGCGCTGTTTACGCCGCGCGCACTACCACAATGGTCTGATCGTCATCTTGCTCGTTACCGGCCGAGAACGCATCGAGTTCACCAAATAGGTGTTCGATAATGTGCTCGGCGCTAGAATATTCCGATCCGGCATCGGCAATGATTTGTGCCACCCGATCGAAGCCAAAAAGCTCTCCGCTATGATCGCTGGCTTCGATAATGCCGTCCGAGCAAAAAACGACGACATCTCCCGGTTCTAACGAAACTTCTAATACCTCATAAGTTGAGCTGGGGCGCACGCCCAGTGGAAAAGCGCTAAGGTTGAGTTCACTCACGGACTTACTGGATGCCTTATAGAAATACGGATAGGGGCATCCGCCGTTAGAAATTCGCATGGTATTTTTAGCGCAGTCCAATTCTCCAAGCGATAGACAGACGAAGGTGCGCGGCTCCAACATGCGGCATAGGCTGCTATTAAGTCTGGGCATGAGCGTTTCCGGTAGGGCCGAATAGCTAATTTCGGTATCGAGCAATCCGGAAAAAACCATGGTTGGGATGGCCGCTTGCATGCCGTGACCCGTTACGTCGGCTAGCGCGAATACCCACTTTTGCTGATCTATGCTAAAATACTGGAAAAAATCACCACCTACCTCTGTAGCGGGTCTGCAGCGACCTACCACTTCGTAACCTTCTAACTGGGGATTTTGTTGGGGCATAAGCCGCATCTGCATTTCGTGTGCTGTCTGCAGTTCCTGCGCCAGTAACTCATTGTGTTCTGATACGATAGCGCTGGCTTCTTCAAGCTCTTGAGAGCGCGACTGGACGCTGCGTGTCAGCGTGTAAATGGCGCCGCCCGTCACGAGGAGAAAAACGAGTGCACCGGCGACGAGGAGACGGCCACGCGATTTAGGGCCGTTGATGTATTTGTCGAGAGTGGTGATGTGAAAGAATTCCCATTCTATATCGGCCAGACGGTTATGAATGACGAATAGCTCCTTTTGTTGCAAAATCGCTTTGGCATAGGGAGGAATATCGTTTTCATCCTGACTGTATTCCGCCTGTGCGATATGGGGATAAGCTTGGCTAAACTGGAGCAAGGTATTTTCTGGTGAAGATGAATCGAAGACGATATGCCCTGTATTTGTATCGACCATAATTAGCGACTCGTCTTTTCTTGCGGCCCATTCAAAAAGCGTACTTAGCGGCCTATCAATAGACAGAAAGCCATTGGGCTCTTTTGTCTTCCTATCGAGGATCGGATAGATTGTGCGCAGTATATCAGTGCTATCGGCAGCGGACACTACATAGCTGCTATTGGCGTGCAGTCTGTCTGGAGACCACGTGGCTATAACGGATGGGTCAAGTCGTATGCTGGGGGTCGCTGGATTCCGTCGTATACTGGGAATTGCTGGGTCCGTTGTATTGGTGGAAAATAGGTCAGCTGCGTTTGACTGAGTTGCCCCGTAGGCAAAGTCAATGGCCACTAATGGTATGCCATCGCGGTCCACATACATCGCAGCTGAATATAGCTCATTTCCTTGTTTGCCATACCAGGTCTGCAGAAGCTCTTGTAGATCAATAAAAAGGGCTTTATCCGCCCCGGAGGTTTTTATTCTTGCGTAAATTCTCTGGACGCTTCGATTCAAATAGAGAATCTTAACCGAATTTCTAAAATTCTCTTCTTGCACTTGGGCGGTATGAACGATCGACTGAAGTTTAGACGTGTTTTGCTGAGAAAATATTTGGTCGATGGAAGTAAAGATAAAGCTATAAAAAAAGATAAACAGCATGCTAAATAACAGGCACGAAACGGCAAAGATAAGTCGATAAAACCACGTCCTAGGGACGAAGCGTGTGCGAATGGATTGGCTGAGCATATCGATCTCCTATGCTATGGCATTCTATTCTGCGAGACGATATGCCCAACATCTTCGCGCCAAAGAGAGATGGGTTTAACAGCGCGTTTGGGGTTTATGAAGGCAACGGATGTGCCATTCGGTGATAGAAGTGGAGTATATACGTCTTTTTCTACTAAGACAGTCGACTCTCTTGACCGAAGGTCTTGAATTACTGCAGGACCAAGCGGCCAACGTTTTTGATATAGTAGCTGCTTTTTACCCAGCAGTAGCTGGGGTTGGGCAATATGACTCGTATCATAGAAAATCACATCTTCCCGATCACTATGAAGTGACCTTTTCAACCATATACGATGATTAAATCCATCTAAGCCGGTGGTAAACGCGATCGTATCCTCATCGATCCACACTGGATGGTACTCAAAGTGATCTGGTATATCGATCTGGGTTTCAATCTCACCGTTTTCTATATTGACGATCTGTAATTCTGATTCATCAAAGCCCATGGACGTTTTTAAGAACAGTATTTTCTCTCCGGAGGGAGAGATTGCTGGCAGCGTCTTTTGGCCGGGCGATTTAGTAAGCTGGTATGAGTCGCCAATGATACGATCGTATATCCAGAGGTTTTCGTTATCGGCTTCTCCGGAGACAAAGATCACGAGTTCTTGGTCTGGTGAGATTGCAATACTATGTTTGGGTTTTCTTGTATCTGTTAGAATGTTGATATCGTAATTTGGCAGGGAAATGAAGGCAAGTTCGGCATTCTTATCTTTCTGTATCGCCGAGAAAAAGCCGGAATTATCTTCTAACCAAATGGGAATTTGATAAGTTGCAATCCAATCGACTAATGGCACATTGGCGATGTGTTTACTTGCCGCCGACTCGCGGTCTATAACCTTCAATTGACCAACGGATTCATCTTTTGCGATATCAACTGCGGTTATTTTTTTTGAGTCGGCAGACCAAGACCCCCACCACCATCCGATTGCAGTACGTATAGTATCCAACAAGACGGTTTCATTACTGGACTCAAGGTCTTTAACGGTAAGTTCAAAATGAACATTATCATAAGCGTGGTAAATAAGCTCTCTGCTGTTTGAAGACCAAGAAGGAACTTGACTGCCTCTATCACCTGGGCCTACCTGTATAGCCGTACCACCTTTTGCGGGTAAAATAAACGTTCCCCAGAAAGACCTTGTGCGTTTTTGGAATCCAATCCACTTACCATCTGGCGACCAAGTAGGGTAACTTATGTCTTCTATAGATGATGGTATGAGACGGGTGGTTTTTTCAACAAGATCAAAGGTCTCGATCCCAGTATCGGTTACGTATACTGCCCTTTTGCCATCTCGTGAAAGATCTAAATCACGTATCACTTTTTCGGTAAAGTCAGAAAGCTTAGTATGGTCGCCGGTTTTCGCGTCTATATAGCTTAAGTTATCGCCAGTGCCATTGTTTAACGATACGATAATCTTTGTGCCATCCGGTGACCATGCAACGCGATTCATCCAGATGTTTCCTGAAAGAGACGTTTTCGTCAGTTTCTTTATAGCGCCGCTGCTAATGTCAACTACGTAGGCGTGAGATTCACCGCCGCGGTCTGAGGTAAATGCCAATTGGGTCATATCGGGAGACCATCTGGTGAGTACATCCCCCCACACCATTGTACTATCCTCACTTGTTACCTGCCAAACTTTTCCGCTTGCAACTTCATAAATCGAAATAGTGCATTTTCTCCAAATACCTTTTTCGGAAGCACTGAAAGCAATTAACGAATCATTGGGGCTTATTTCTGGATGGTGAAGATCGTATCCCTCTAGCAGTGTATTGGCCACTGGGATAATGGTCGCATTAGGGTTTGTATCGGCCTGGGAGATTGAAGAAAAGAACAAAATTATGGAAATGCAGACGAACTTATAAAATGGGTGCCCTAGGTATCGCATGTATCCGTTCCTTTTAACAGGAGTGACTGCAGTCAGAGCTACCAAGATACATAAGGAAAGTGCAAATAACGGTTGAAACGGTCAGTTTTTTATTTAAAATTGAATAAGAAATCGACCGATTTTAAAAAATCATCGGATAATCATATTTATTTTGATAAGTTATATGTAAGTGTAGGTGATTTTTATAGCGTGTAATCGAAGAATCCAACCCTATTTCTCAATGGTCCTAACAATGAAATCTGTAGCCATTTTTTTTCTTGCCTATATAACGAGTGTCTTTATTCGCACTGACTGCCTAGCAGATGGCTTTTCTGAACCGGTGGATATTGGTGGCATAAAATTTTCGCAGTATGAAGTGGCAGATCCTAATATCTACCACCAAGAGCCTATTAGCTCACCCGACGGTAAATATCTTGCCTATATCCGAGTCGATGTTAAGAACAATACGCGCAAGCTGTGGATAATGGATCGGAATACTGGCGAGGGGCGTCCGGTCACTGATAAGAAGGCGTTTAGGGGGGCAACCGAAGCATACCCTAATTGGTCACCGGATGGGAAATTTATTGCGTATACATCGCTTGCAGATGGTAAAACTTCAATAAATGTGGTTGTATTAGAGAGTGCCAAAATTCGCGAAATATCTGATCGCCATTTGGGTGAGATTTTTTCGATAAGAGCAACTTGGTCGCCCGATAGTCAAAAATTGGCAGTTAATGCCAAAGTGCTCGGTATGGAACAAATGCTGATATATGATATCAGGGGCGGTTCACCCAATATCCTAATAGAAAAACGACGAATCCGGCATCCAACTTGGTCACCTGTGGGAGGCAGAATATACTTCGTTGGAGAGAAACATGAGCAAGGGGATTTATGGTCGGTCGACGTCGAAACACTTGAGTATGATGCGTTTAATACCGGTGGGTATGAGGTATCCTATGCTTCATGGTCGTCAGAAGGTGAGTGGTTGGCATTTCAAAACTTCAATGAAGTAACGAATTCGGTCCAAATCTACGTAGTTCCGTCGAGTGGTGGTTTCCCTACTGCTGTAACCACGAACGAGAGTTTTAGCTTCGCAATAACAGTAGCTTGGGACTATGCGTCCGATCAGCTTCTTTTTACCGGGCAACCGGTTAACTTAAACGTGAATCATGCAGTGGCATTGGTTGATACTGCTGGAGGCGATAAACGCATACTAAAAGAGTTTACTGACCAAAGTATTTTTACGTGGTGGAGAAATCATCCAAGCTGGTCACCGGATGAAAAGATGATCGGCTTTACGTATCAACGGGCCGATACCACGATGGTGATGCTGATCTCTACGGAAACGGGTGAAGTCATTAAGGAGATTGTCGGCTCGGGAATAGATTTCTCACCTGATGGCTCGGAGTTTGTATTCGAACGCGATAATAGATTATGGACTACAGGTATTAAAAGTGGGGATACATACCCTATAACGCTGAGATCTGAGCCAAGCATACGGTCTCTTTTTTGGTCACCCGATGGAGAATCAGTGCTATATCGAAGTGAGGATGGATGTAATGTGGTATCATCCTATGGGGGCGAGACTGAAAAATTGGTGGAATACAAGGGCGGTGGGTGTGTGGGGTGGACATCGGATAGTGAACGTGTGTTATATCATGAAAGTAGTAAACTAAGATCTTTTGATATAAATAGTGGTGAAGTCGATTCTTTAGATTGGACATTTCCTTCTAATTTTTGGGGTTTGAATATCTCATCCGATGCTGAGCTTGCTGTATATACCAGAGCAAATAGCAACAACTTATATTTGAGGCGAAAAAATGAAAAAACCACTAAAGAAATAGTTTTTTTTGATTACCTCCAACAAGCTCCTTTACGGCCTGTATTATCACCCTCCGGGGATCGCATTGCACTTTTTTTGACTCCTGCCTGGAAAACCAAGTCTGTAGTGGCCGACATAAGTTCGATTCTTAGCTCGTCTGCAAAACTTCCCTAACCATATTTATTACTATGTTTAGGCTCAAGTATTCCTCATTAAGTACATTCTTTATTGCTCTTCTAATACTGTTTTTTGGTATTCTCGTATTTTTTTACATGCAATCAATAAGCTCTGTTAAATCTGTTCTTAGCGAGCAACTTGCAGGTGTCTCGGGGAAATTAGCTGTGCGCATCGATAAGCGCTACTCACAGCTACAGAGAGAGAGTAAGCTTCTTTCAAGGAATCAGAGCCTTCGAGGTGTATTCAATCGATCGATAACTGATCGCCAGCCGAATATAGATCAGATAACCGAATTTATCCGATGGTTTCGGCGAAACGCTGAAATAGAGTATCTTGCCGTTGTATATACCGACGCCTTAGGAAATATCGTATTTGATAGTGAGCAGGGCAGTACTAGTAATGCTGTTGTTTCAAATGTAGCAATACCCATTTCTCGCAAATATACTGAAGCCATATTTAAGGCCTTTCAATCAACGGAAATTCCCCCAGATAATAACCTGAGCATACGGGTAATATCACAAGATCTCACCAATAAACTCGTCATACTGCGCCGAGCAACTAATATGAGAGGTGACAATGGGATCTTATACGCCGTGGTGTCTTGGAATACTTTTATCGACACGGACTTGAACGAATTGTCCGGTATTGCACTCTTTGACCGCAGTAACTCACAGTTAGTCTACAGCAGTAATGAAGATATCACGTCGGCCATCCCAGTGAGTGATATATCAGAGGTAATCTCAGAATTTGAATTCCAAAAAAATCAATACTTGGCTATGACAATTCAGGTCGATTCTCTCTGGCTGGTAACAACGTTTATTCAAATAAATAATTACTTAGAAAAACCACAGCGTTTGGGTCGCATAACTCTTATGGTGTCCCTGCTTTTTATTGTTGTGAGCGCATCGATAATATGGGTTTTAATTCATCGCGTGAAAAAAAATACGCAAGAATTGGAAGCTGCACATCGAGATATGTTGTCGCAGAACGAAGAACTACAGCGGGCCAAAAAGGTAGTGGAAGCACACAGTCTAAAGTTAGAAAAGGAATTGGCTACTGCTAGTAGTATGCAAATGAAATTGATGCCTACCGAAGATCCACAGTTCGAAGGTGTCTCGATAGCGGGGTTTTGTCGACCTGCTTCACAGGTAGGTGGTGATTTTTATCAATATTACAAAAGGCCAAACGGAAGATTATCCGTCGTCTTAGCTGATGTCACAGGACATGGCATGGAAGCAGCAATCCCCAATGTCCTTTTTAGCGGCATGCTTGACAATATGATGGAGAGTAATGTTCAATCCATCGACTTGTGTACACGCTTAAATAAGTCCTTATACAGAAGTCTAGATTCGAGAACGTTTGTATGCTTTTCTATGGGAGAACTTAATACGAAGAATCGCAGTATCAGCCTGACTAATGGAGGTTGCCCGTATCCATACTACTATGATCTATCGTCTAAGTCTGTGCGAGAATTAGCTATGGATGCGTTTCCTCTCGGTGCAAGAAAGGCATCGGAGTATTCAGTAATGGATTTGACGTTAGATGTTGGGGATCGAATTATTTTTTGTTCCGATGGCATTATTGAAGCTACGAACGAGGTCGGCGATATATATGGCTTTGATCGGATCCGCTTGCTTATCGAATCCTGCTGTAAACAAGAGTTGTCTAATCGCGATCTGATTGATCACCTAATGACTGATGTAGATTCATTTCGCAATGGACAAGAGCAAGAAGATGACCAGACCGTAGTTGTGCTACACATAGTTGAATGACAACGTAAAACGGACGTAACTCGAGACTTTTGATTTGGTGAGCATTTTTCGGATC
>Ga0233433_10002426_pt1 | contig 16329 bp, 6 predicted proteins | sample SI_122_August201_5_FD_179868 | JGI IMG/M metagenome (GOLD analysis project Ga0233433, IMG submission 179868) | Seawater microbial communities from Saanich Inlet, British Columbia, Canada - SI_122_August2016_100_MG | ecosystem: Environmental > Aquatic > Marine > Inlet | place: Canada: British...
AAATGTAAAAATATGGTAGAATATATGAAAAAAACACATCCAAATGACGAACGTACAAAGAGACTAGACGAAGGGTTTAATCCTAAAAAAATAAACGAAACATTACCAACTAGTGAATTGACTGCATATAGTGAGAATAAAGGAGAGAAATTAGCATTTTGTTTGAATACCACAAAAAATGGAGATAAATTAATAGATATTGAAACGTTAACATTCGTAGCACTACATGAATTATCCCATATAATGACAAAATCTGTCGGTCATAAACAAGATTTTTGGCAAAATTTTAAATTTCTTTTACAAAATGCCAAGGCTGCTGGTATTTACGATCCGGTTGATTATAAAAAAAATCCCAAAAATTATTGTGGTATGAAAATAAATGATAATCCTTATTATGATTTGGTATAAAAACATTTATGCTATTAAAATTACTTGTTATAAGGTGGTTTCAATAAAATTTGAGTATGGTATATCGCCTGTTTTTGAACTTCCTGTAGCAGGTTGGTTAGATTACCAATATCATGTAATTGAAACAAAATAAAGTAAATAATTGTTTTATTTTGTTTAGTAATTAAAAATAATACTTGGTTTATATATATGTCACAAGTAGATAAAGATAATTATTTAGATGTTAAAGAAAAAATTTATAAAGTAAATTATATTAAGAAAGGAGTAATCAATAAAATTATTATATTTTCGGGTAAAAAAGTTGAGACAGATAAAGAAAAGTATTTTTCATCAAAAGAATGGGCAGAAATTCAAGAAAAAAACATACCTATTGAATTTACTGAACAGCAAATTCATATTGATGATAATATTACAACGGTTAAAATAAAAATTTTGGAAGAATTTAAATCAAATATGTCGTTCGAAGAAATCTATTTATTTGCTGGTGTAATTGAAAAAATCAATCCTATTTTTTTATATAAAACACTCACCCAAAATAAAGAGTTTGATGTAATTAAAAAAAAAACTGTGAATAAAAGGTATGATTTAACAAAAGACCGTTTAGATTTATTTTTATTGAATATCCAAGGTAATTTACCAGGACTAGTTGATAAGGAAAATTTCACATATGATGATATAATATCATTACAATTAGAGAATAAATCCCTTATAATAAATAAAATATTAGGACAACAATTTTTTTTAACAGATAGTAGATTACCTAATATTTATAATCCTTACGACTTAATGAAATTTAAAGGTAAATTAGATAAAATAAAATATACTAGTGTCGCTCCAAATAATTTAATTCTAAATACAGGGGATATTCATGATAATAATATTAATGTATGTTTTGCTAGAGATGTATTAGATTATTTATCTACATCTCATTTTGATAATAATTCAATTATGAAAATATATTATCCAAAATTATACGATAAAAATATATATACAATAGAGGATCTCGAAGATAATCAAAGTGTGCTAGTAGAAAATAATAAAAATTATCTAACTAAAGAGAATTTTCAAATTTATGAGGTAGTTGATATGTTTTATAATATTTATCAGCAAAAAAAAACAAATCTGAATTATATTGAAAAAGGAATCAAATCAATAAAACTATCGCTTTATCCCGTCTTAGATATGAAAATTCCTCTAGAAGTTATTTTTAAATCAATTCACGCAACAGAAATAACTCCGCTTATCAAATTAAATATGCTTAAAAAACAAGATAATTTATATAGATTATTTACAGATGAAATTTCAAATGATGGTAGAAAAATACCCTTTTTGAAAAAGTCAATTATATTCAAATTAATTAAAACAATTGGGAAAAATAAATCTGTTAGTTTTTATATTCATATTAATGATTATCAATTTATTATTTGCGAACTAGATGAAAGTGGAGTTATTACTATATCTACAGAATTAGATAAATCATATAATATAGTAGAAATAGAAAAGTTAATAAAAGAAAATATTAATTTACTTATTAATAATATTAATAATATTTTAGAGGAAAATGGGTTTTCATTAAATTTATTTTCAAATTTATCTAGTCAATATGTCGATATTAAACAAATGACGTATGAATGTAAATTGAAACTTAAAAAAACGTTTGATATAACTCCTTTTATAAAATGTATATCTACTTTATTTGTAAATGAAACAGAAAAAGGGGATAATTTAAGAATGAGATTAAAACGTATAGCAAATTTCAATAAAACAACCAGTCAAGAAGCTTTTATAATAGAGAAAAGTGAACAAGGATTAAGAGGATTCGAGATAATAGAATCACTTATTAAAAATTATCCGGATTTATCAAAAGAAGATGCTGAAGATTTATTAAGAAAAGTGGCAAATGAAATAGAAACACAGGAAGGAATTCGTAAACATGATATTAAAATCAAGACAAATCCAGGATTTTTAACTGAATTTAAAATAGAAAAACAAAGTAGTGAATTAACTATACAAGTAAATAATATAAATAATATTCGTTATTTAGATAGTATTCCTATTTACTTGGATAGTATAATACGTCTGACACAAGATAAAAAATCGACAGATTATTCAGATAAATTAATAAAACAGAATTGTTCTAAAATTATTAATGAAGAAGTAATAATTGAAGAAGAACCTGAACCAGAAACGGAAGTCGTATCTGATGAAGAGATTTATTTCGAGGAAGATAAACCAGAAGGTGCATTAGACTTATTTTTTGATGACGAAGAATCGGATGAGGAGGATAGTAATTTGGCCGGAGGAGATCCTGATACAAGCGATTCAGAAGAATCTATTGAGTCATATAAATCAACGGACATGAAAATAAAATCTCCTGAATCTATTCCAAATAACTCAGATAATGATTCTGATAAAAGTATAATGAGTGATTCGGACGATGATTTTTTAAAAGATCATGAATCAACCCCACGATCGAATAAAAGTCGAGATACGAATAAAAGCCGAGATACGAATAAAAGCCGAGATACGGATAAAAGTGAAATTTACGAGTCCTCTGATGACGAAAGTATAAAGAGTAAAGGAGTATATAATATTGATGGATTAAAATTAAATAAACCATATTATTTTCAAACTAAGATAGAGAAATATGACCCTATATTAATATTGAAAGAAGATACCCCACAATATAACGCTTATTCAAGAACGTGTAGATCAGATACTAGAAGACAACCTGTTATTTTAACAGACACACAACTAGGTAAAATAAATAAAGAACATCCTGGTTTTTTGAAAGAAGAGGATGTTATTAAATATGGGTCTGATACTAAAAACAAATATAATTATATTTGTCCTAGGTATTGGTGTTTAAAAACGAACAGTATTATAGATCCGCGTGAGTTGAAAGAGGTTACTGAAAATGGTAAAACAGAATTAGTACATCCGACTTGTGGAAAAGTATTATCAAAAAAAGACAAAGTGGTGAAACCAGGATATTATATATATGAATTTTATAAAGAAAACGAAAAACGATATCCTGGATATCAAACAGATAAGCATCCAAAAGGATACTGTTTACCATGTTGTTTTGATAAATATAACACATTAGGTAGAATAAATGCAAAAGAAAAATGTGAAGAAAATAAAGATATTAAATCAAAAAAACCAGATATGGGTAAAGAAGAAGAATATATAAAAGGTCCTGAAAAATTCCCTTTAGATCCAGGTAGATGGGGTTATTTACCTATGTCAATTCAACTTTTAATTCAAGAGTCTAATGTAGATTGCCAAATTAGTAAGACAAATACAAATTTGAAACAAAATCATCCGTGTTTATTAAGACACGGAATAGAACTAAGTAAAAATCAGTCTTTTGTTGCTTGTATAGCTGATTTGATATCTTATGGAAGTAGTCAATACTCTGAAAGTGGTCAGGTATTATCTATTAAACAAATGAAAAATAAAATATTATCAAGTATTACATTAGATACTTTTATAAAATATCAAAATGGTAATTTAGTGAATGATTTCAATAATTTTTCCCCAAATAAAACCTATGATTTTAATAAATATTCTGATACTAAAATTTTTAAGATGATCAATCAAGAAAACCCCAAAGAGGTATTATATTTTAAAAAAATAATATCTTCATATGAAAATTTCAAAAATTTTATAAAAGACGATGATACAATTATTGATCATACATATTTATGGGATATTATCAGCGTACCAAATAAAAAGTTATTTACACAAGGATTAAATTTAATCATATTAAAACTTCCTCAAGATGATATAACCAATAATGTTCAAATATTATGTCCTACAAATCATTATTCTACCGAATTGTATGAATCACGTAAACCAACTGTTATATTAGTTAAAATTGATGACTATTATGAGCCTATTTATCTTTATATGAGTTCAGATAAAAAGATCAAAATTACAAAGGAATTCAAAGAGTCAGATCCTTATTTGAGTGTAACTATGCGTAGTACTTTAAATAATGTATTGAAACCTATCATGAATAATTTATGTAAGCCTTTAGATAGTATGCCGTTTGTTTATAAGGCAAGACGATCAATCTTATTTGAAAATCTTATTAAAAAATTAATAATTTATAAATATGATATACAAAAATTAGTATTAAATTTTAATAATAAAATAATAGGTGTTGTTGCAGAACATGATAACAAAAGTGGTTTTATTCCATGTTATCCGTCGTTCTCGGTAAAATCTTACGAAGAGATAGAGATTATATTTATGAATAATATTTCCTTATGGAGTACATATTCTGAAACGGTAAAATTTTTAACAACGCTATGGAATCGTAGTAAAAAAAGAAAAGTTACAGCAGATATTCCTTGTAAACCGATTTTTAAGGTAATTGAAGATGAGATGGTAGTAGGAATATTGACTGAGACAAATCAATTTATACAAATATCTCCACCTGTAATGGTTTCAGATATTTCACCTGATATAGATTTACCATCCATAGAAAATAATAATTATTTATTAAATAAAAAAGATGATAAAACGTTGAGTGATTTGATAATTACTACATCCCAAGAAGAAGATAAGGAAAGAGTAGACTATATAACAAAAATCAAAATGGAAAGTACTTTTTATAATCTATTTCGTAACACAATAAGAATATTATTAAATGATTATAAATATATATCAATCCGCGAAGAGTTGGAAATAGAAACAAATAATTCATTTTTAATATACCAAGAGCATCTAGAAAAAACCCAAAATTTATTAGAAAAACTTGTCGCGAATAAAATTCAATTTACAGGTGATTCAAACTTTTATAAACTTATTAATGAAACAACTATTTGTACAAATAAAGATAAAGAAAGATGTGAACAACTTACAAATTTATGTGCATATACTAGTAATAATTGTAATCTAATATTACCTAAATTAAATTTAATTACAGGTAAATTAAATAAAGATGTTTATTTTTTGAAAATGGCCGACGAACTTATTAGATATAAACGTATAAAAAAGTTCATGTTTAATCCAGATACATATTTGATGTTTTCAAATGTAACTTATAATTTAAATGAGGATGAAATAATATTATTACAATCATTAATTACGCAAGAATATTTTGAATCTTTTGTACCGATAAATAAAAATAATTATGTAAAATATAATTCATATGATGAAGTTCAACCTGTTTTATCACAACCATATGATAATAAAAAAAATATTTCTAATATTCTAGATAAACCATCTGAATGCGAATATTCTATTAAAAATAAAATTACATCGTCCTATTGGGAAAGATGCTTTCCTACAAATTATCGTGAATTAAACTATGATGAAAGTGAAATATGTAGCTTCCAAATTATGATAGAAATAATAAAAAAAAGTAAAAATATTGATATATCAGTATTTGATTTAAAAAAAATATTATATGAGGAATATCGTAATTATTTAAAGGATCATCGTATAAAAATAATTGAAATATTGAAAAATGAAGGGAAAAAGAAAATGACTGATTTATTATTAGCAAATAAAATAGACTTTGAAAATTTCATATTAAATGAGAGTTATTATTTGACTATATTTGATTTTCTATTAATTAGTAAAAAATATACAATCCCTATAATTTTTATTTTTTCAAAGCCATTTTATCAAGTTGATCCGTTTCATAATTTTTATATAACTAATGGTAAGGATGAGGATAATTTTATACTTGTTTTCATACCGCCTTTTCAGACAAATAAGCTACCTAAATATAAAATTATTCTTAATGATAAAAACGAAATATTTATTCCTATAAAAGAGTTATCGGGTCAATGTGTAGATGAAATAAAGAATGAGTTGAATCGTATTAAAACGGTTGATCAATTTATCAAAAAATATAAAAAAAGTAAACCATTACTGATAGAAGAAGATGATGAAGATAAAGTAGACATATTAAATATAAAATCCAAATTAACAAAGGAAAGAAAAATTGATATTAATCCAATAGAAAAAAATGAATTTGATAAAAATAAAACTAAGAAACGATATTCAAATAAAGGAAACACAAAAACAAAAAAAATATTAATAGAAGAAGATTAGCTAATACTTCCTTCACATTCTGATTCATAATCCTCAATAAACACATTATTAAAATGTGTATATAAATTTAACGGAATGTTATCACTATCGCTTTCTGTATCATGTAACTGATTATGTATTATATTATTATTACTAATATCGTGGATGCTATCGTGGATGCTATCGGAGGTGCTATCGTGGGTGCTATCGTGGGTGCTATCGGAGGTGCTATCGGAGGTGCTATCGTGGGTGCTATCGGAGGTGCTATCGTCTGTGTTATCATATTCGTTATTATAAAAAGTATTATCGATAGTATTGTGATTAAATTGTTCGTTTGTTGAAATTAATTGACTTGAATTAGAAGTATAATTGTTTTCATATAACAAATTATTTAAAGCAAGATATGCATAATTTATGACCTGAGTTGTATTAGGAGTATAATCGTCATTATATTTTATATAATTTTCATTAAATGATATAGTAGTACGATCTATGTTGAACTGAGGTTCAAAACTAACAACTCTTATTTTATTAATAATTTTTCTACTAAATTTATAATTTTCTTCAGAAAACTGTTTCATTTTAAATATAAATTTGCCATCATTAAATTTTTTTATAGAAGGAACTAACGAAAATTTACTTTCTAAATAAAGATATAAATACGGTTTGAAAACTTTCAATAATAATTTATTATTTGGAAATTCCGGATGAATATTTATTTTATATTTTAAGTATGATTTCTTCATTATATTATTAAAATCTAAAATCATTAACATAATTTCTTTCAGAACAATTTTATCTGAATTCATAAAAACAAATCTCTTAATGATTTCTTCGCGTAAAATATATTCATATTTTTGAAAAAATCGTTTTAAACAAAAGTCTTCTAAGAAAAATTTATGAAATAAATCGCTATGATAACAACTAGAAAATTTTATATGAAAATATATATTATATAAATTGTGTTTTTGAAAAAAATCATTATCATATGGATTTTTAATTCCAAGTGGTTCGGAAAACATACTATCATTATTAGTTAGTGAATTTTCAATAATTTTAATTAAATCACGAATATTGAATAAAAATAATTTATGGTTATGAATCAATTTTATTACGTTTTTATCGTTTTTAGTTATAGTGTTAAAATTCAGATCCTTATCCACAACCTGGGTTGTAAATATTAAACGATGTAATATTTTAAAACTATGGTATATTTTCTGTATTTCAAAAAAAATATCAGCAAATATATGTTTATGACTTTCTTTTAAAAATATATTTTCTTGTACTTGTTTATATATAGCGAACTTTTTTTGAAGAGTAAAATTATTGTTAAGCATAAATAAATATATTTCTAATATGCTATGATTACTAGGTAATTTATTTATAAAATGTTCAATAAATAACATTATTATAATATAATATTATTTGTTTAAATGATGACAGAGTAATATAATTAAAACCCCGGATTATAGTCGTTATCTTCACCTGTATTAAGTGGTTTGATGGTAGATACATTATTTTGTATAGTTAGATTGTTAAGTGAACAAGGATCATCTGGATTATCTACTTTTTCTAAGAATTTATCAACTTCATTCTCTATATCTATAGGATTATAACTATCTGCTTGAAGTTTTTGTAATTCTTCTATATCTAACACTACTTGAAATGCGCTCGTACCAAAGTATCCTTCTTGGCCGCACATAACATTTGCTGATATTCCTTTGAATGTATCAAGTTCAGCATGTCGAGCCGCTTTCAAAAACATTTCAGGAGTTTCTTCAAAAGAAGCTTTGGCAATCGGACCAATATTATCATTATTGATACCATGTCTGAATATAGATATCATTTTATGTGAATATGTCATTCTATCAACAAGAATACTAAAATTATGATAATTGATATATGTTCCATCAAACTCTATAACATCCACTAATTCATTATAAATAGCTTGTCGACCAGCCTCAATTCCAAGTACATTATATATTTCTACAATATCATTACTAAATGTTCTTTCTTTATCAATATAATCTAAGCTCAATACACTCAACAGATTAGTACCGATAGTATCTAATACCCAAATATCTTGTTTTTTATAAGTCCCATTTGACTCGACCAAATTATCTTTAATAGTTCGTAATATTACTTTTTTGAGTCCTTTTACACCTCTAAGAATAATATTTTGTAATAATTGGTCTTGAAAGTTCTTCAAAATATAAATTTGATCAGATTGGTCTAAAGGGTTAATTTTACCTTTTTTGGATTTTTGACTAGTTTTAATTAGATTATTCATCCGAATTCTAAAAATTAGTTTATCAGAGTTGTAGTCAGAAAACACGCACGATATTTGATTATCATAAGCATTTTTAAGAACAAAATTAACATCGTCCATCGTAATATTTTTCTCTAGCATAATCTGAGAATTCATTTCCATACGAATAATCCATTTAGATTTTTCTGTTTCAGGAGCTATCGTATAATCAGCGCATTCTGCTACCATATTTTCAAAAGTATTGAACTGTGTTATCATATCTTTATCTTCTTCAATCAGCGTATTTAAATCATCTGGATCGAAGCAAATTTCGCTTGATGAAACAATTTCATCCAATTTAGTGTGTTCAATCATATTCATAATTGATTGAACCTTATCTTGTTGTGTTTCGTCTTCTTTTTTAAGATATATGGTAAGCGATGGATTTTTTTGTTCGCTAGAAAGAGATAGAATTTCTTCGATACGAGGTACTCCACGGGTTACGTTCGATTTAGAAGCAACTCCAGCAAAATGAAAGGTATTCAACGTCATTTGTGTAGAAACTTCTCCAATACTTTGTCCAGCAATCATTCCTACCATTTCACCTGGTGCAACAATTGCTTTTTTATAATATAAAATTATTGATTCCAAAAGTAATGTTAATGCCGATTTATTGAATCTTTTTACAATCAATAAAGATTTTGGAGATAAATGATAATAAAACGCGGTTTTGAATAATTCGGTAGGAGGGGTAAAGTAAATACTAACCAATCTATCAAAACAATTATCAATCATTTCATAAGCATCTAATGGAGTAATATCTACTTGTGAATTACTATTTAAATTTAATTGTCCTTTGATATTATTAATAATATATTCAAAAGCAACAGGTAAATTCAACGCAGTTTCGCTTTTATTTTTAAATACATGCGTTATGATTTCAGATCTCATTTTTAGAATATAGTCTATATCTTTTTGAACTCTCTGTATCATTTTATCTTTTTGTTTTTTAAACTTTGAGTTGGTTGATTTTATAAATATACTCGAAGTAACATTATTTTTATCTGGTATAGCAAAATGTGAGTAGATATCTTGAATATTCATATTAACAAACGGAATCTCTTGACATTCTACTTTTGTAGAATCAATACCATCATCCCCATAAATAAATTGTACTATTTTATTTTTATTAGTTCTTACCGTCATATCATAGGAAACCATTAAATCTTCTAATCCTTTGATTAATCTTCTTTGAATATATCCAGTAGTAGATGTTTTAACAGCAGTATCAATCAACCCAACGCGACCACCCATCGCATGAAAGAACAGCTCCTGAGGTGTAAGTCCGTTAACATAAGAACTTTCTACAAATCCTCTTGCAACCGGTCTGTCGTCATATTTTGTATAGTGAGGTAATGTTCTATGATTAAACCCATATGGTATGCGTTTTCCGTCTACATTTTGTTGTCCAAGACAAGCAATCATAAAAGATATATTTAGCTCGCTTCCTTTTGAACCAGCATTTACCATGGTAACAAATCGATTATTTTTATCAAGACTTTGTAATCCGATTTTACCAGATTCAGAAGTGGCTTGATTTAAAATATTATTTACACGAGTTTCAAATTCTTCATTATTTGTTTTTCCTGTTTTATTTTCAAAGATACTTAATTGAGTTTCTTCAATCAAATTTTGTACTTCTGTTTTTTTCTTAGTAATAACCTTTACTATTTCTGTATTGGTTTTTTCATTAGAAATTAAATCGCTAATACCAACACTAAACGACGAAGACATCATATAATCTGTAATAATATTTTGTAAATTATCTATAAATGTTGCGCATGATTTATTTCCAAAATCGTTACAAGTTCTATGTAATAATCCTTTCGTACCAGCACCTAATACCTTTTTATCCATCTGACCTCTAATATATTCGCCATTTTGTATTTCAATTACCAGATTAGACTTGGAAAATTCTTCATTTGATTTTTTGAATGCATTAGTTGAATAATTAACACTAAGAGGAGACATTATTTGACTCAATAAGTTAAAACTAGATACTCCGTTGCTATTTTGTGTGTTTTTCATTAGTTGATTTTCATCAACAGTATTACACGACATAAGTAAATTCATCGCTTTTCTAGCATCAAAATTTATATTTTTACGAGTAAATTGATAACATCCTAACATAGAATCTTGGAAAATACCAACGATTGTTGAGTTATTTGCTGGACTTATTAATTGATAAGGAACCGCAGCTAGATTCTTCAATTCTGATTCAGATTCTGGGTCTTGTGGCATATGCAAATTCATTTCATCTCCATCAAAATCGGCATTATATGGTTTTGTATCAGCAACATTCATTCGAAATGTATCCCCTTTATGCATTATCTTAGCAATATGACACATCATACTCATACGATGAAGAGTTGGTTGACGATTAAATAATACTGGATCACCGTTCATCATATGTCTATGTACTATATCACCTTCTTCTAATACAATTGATTCGCGATCCATATAATACCGTAATGTGATGGATTCGCCTCCAGGTTTTTCTAAAATTTTAGCCCCTGGCCAATTATCTGGACCATTTTGAACTAATTTAGTAAGAAATGCTTTATTTAATTTATTTACAGTTACTGGTTTTGTAATATTCTTAGCAATTTTTAGCGGGATACCTAGTTCTGCGATTCCCAAGTTTGGGTCAGCGGTAATTACAGAACGAGCGCTATAATCCACACGTTTCGCCATAAGATTACCTCTTATTCTACCACCTTTTCCATTCAATCTATCCTTTATAGATTTTAAAGGTCTACCTGATCTCTGTGCAACAGATGCAACTCCAGGAATTTTATTATCCACTTGGGTTGCTACATAATATTGTAACACCATAGTCCAATCATCAATTACATTTGCGGGTGCATTATTTAGAATCTTATCAAGTAAAGTCTTATTTGTTTTTATAATATTCACTAAGATATGACTTAAATCATCTTCTGATCGTTGTTGTGCGTCATGTTTTACAGATGGTCTAACTGCTGGAGGGGGTACTAACATGACTTGACAAATCATCCAATCCGGTCGTGACCAAACAGGACTAAAACCCATAAAAGTAACATCTTCGTCTGAAATTCTTTTGAATATTTTAAGTACCATTTCAGGTGATAATTTTATTATAATCGGTTCACCATCGGCTTCATCATTTTTCCATTCTGCAAATAAATTTGCTAATCCTTCTTTACGTATTCTTTTTGGCTGTAAACAACCACATCCGTCATCAGTATCTTCACCACATCGTGTTATTTTACCAGATAATGCAAATACTTGTTTCCATCTAGCCTCTGTAGATAGAAACAACATTTTTTTATATTTTTCCTTATTTATTAATAATTTACTACACTTAAAGCAAACGCATCTTAAACATTTTAAAATAGTGTTAATAAATTGGATATAAAATACAGGTCTGGCAAGTTCTATATGACCGTGATATCCTGGTGTTTTCATATAATCAAGGCCATCTGTTGGACAAATTATACCCGGCTCTAACACTCCCATTCGCGGGTCAAATAATCCTCCTATTACTGGTTTATTATTTATATAAGTATCTCTTGTAGTAATTTCGGCCACAGATCCTTTACGAATCTCATCCGGTGATAATATACTAAATTGAATTCCTATAATTTTTGAAATATTGTTAGACATCATTCCAGATTGGCTGTACATCTATTATATATTAACAATATTTTAGATAGTTTTTTTTCAATTTTATTTAAAACCAATTTATAATTTTAAAAAAAATTGATATCTATTTAAAAATATATTTTCTTTATAAATATAAGTATGGTATTTTCTGATAAGAGTAAAAGTAAACAAACTAATAAAAGTTTTGTAAAAGGTAAAAAAAAAAATGAGGACTCTGATAGTGATCATGATGAATATAGTGAATCAGAGTTTGAAGAAGAAGAAATGGATATGCATGAATATAGAAAATTACTATCTAAACTATTTCCATCAAAATTTTTATCGAAAAAAATTAAAAATGGAGAAAAAGTGAAGAAAACTGGAAAAATGATTACCGCGTCTAAAACAAAAAATGACGGCGATACAGAAAGTGAAGAAAAAAGGCCTTCTAAAATCGTAACACGATCTATGCGTAAATCACCAGTCAAAAAAACATCTAATTCGTCTAAAAAATCTCCTAAAAAAAATAAGAATAAAAAAGAAAGTGAAGAAGAATGGGAAACTGAAGATGATGGTGAGGATGATGATAGTAGCGACGAATATGAAGAAGATAGTGATACTGAGGATGATGACGAAGAAGACGAAGACGATGAGGATGAGGATGAGGATGAGGATGAGGATGAGGATGAGGATGATGAAAAGTTACAAAAATCAAATAAGGTTAATATAATATTTACAATTGGAGGGGGAGAAGATGAAGAAGAATGGGAAACAGAGGATGAATATTATGAAGAGGACGATGAAGAAACAGAAGATGAAAATGTATCAGTTTCTTCAGAAGAAACTACCGATAAAAAAAAACGTAAAGAAAAGAATAGACAAAATAAAGATAAAGATAATACAAAAGAAATTGATAAAAATAATAAAAACAATAAAAATAATGAAATATCCAAAGATATGGATAAGATGATAGAAGGTAATGATCAATTGCAAAAATTAAAAGAAATGTATAATAAAAATAATAAAAATGATAAAAATAATAGCAGACTTAAAAAATGTATTGAATTATTTGAAGAAGAAATAGTAAAAGATAAAAAAAAATCAGAAAAGAAAAGTAAAAAACAAAAAGATAAAAATGCAAGAATTTTTAAGCGAATTGCTCGTGATAAAAATACTATGAACGACGCATCCTTCTTTGATAAGTTATCAGTTGATGAGCAAAAAAAAATATTAAAAGAATTTCGCGAAATCAATTCAATTACTAGAATTGAAAAGCCATATCGAATAACACTTTTAGAAAGTGATATTCCTCCTATATTTAAAGCATCAGCTATGAAAAAAATAAATTCACTTCGTTATATGGAACCAGGTAGTGGAGAATTTTATAAAATAAAAAATTGGGTAGATACATTTATGAAAGTTCCATTTAGTAAATATCAAACACTTCCCATTAGTATTGAAAATGGTGTAGACGAGTGTCATAATTTTATGGAAAAAGCGCAAAAAACATTAGACGAAGCAGTTTATGGATTAAATGACGCAAAAATGCAGATAATGCAAATGTTAGGTCAATTAATGACCAATCCAAAATCAATTGGAACTGCAATTGCGATTCATGGACCACCTGGAACGGGTAAAACTAGTCTTGTAAAGGAAGGAATCAGTAAAATATTAGATCGACCTTTTGCATTTATTGCCTTAGGAGGTGCAACCGATAGTAGTTTTCTAGAAGGACACTCATATACTTATGAAGGGAGTACATGGGGAAAAATAGTTCAAATATTGATTGATAGTAAGTGTATGAATCCAGTAATATATTTTGATGAATTAGATAAAATAAGTGATACTCCTAGAGGAGAAGAAATTGCAGGAATATTGACACATTTAACAGATACGTCACAGAATACTGAATTTCACGATAAATATTTTGCAGAAATTGATTTCGATTTAAGTAAATGTTTATTTATATTTAGTTATAATGACGAAACAAAAGTAAATCCAATTTTGAAAGATCGTATGTATAGAATACAAACTAAGGGTTATAATTTGAAACAGAAAACAAATATTGGTAATAATTATTTGTTACCTCGTATTCGTGAACAAATAAAGTTCAACGATGGAGATATTATAATTCCAGACGAAACAATTCATCATATAATCGATAATCACTGTAATAAAGAAGATGGTGTTAGAAACCTGAAAAGAAGTTTAGAAATAATACATACTAAATTAAATTTATATAGACTGATGAAACCAGACCAAAATTTGTTTGAAGAAGATCTAACGTTAAAAGTAGAATTCCCGTTTACAGTTACAAAGGAAATTGTAGATAAGCTAATCAAGCGTAACACAGAAAATATTAGCGCGATGTATAGTATGTATTTATAATTAACTTAAACATAACTTTAATATTATAAAATAATAATATGGATAGTAATATTGATAAAATAAATTCACTTATCAAGAGGATAGAACTTATAGAATATGAATTAAATGATATTTCATATTCTAATTATAATAAAATTGAAGAAATAAAGAATATTTTAACTGATATAAAAAATGATATTTTTTTTAATAAAGAAAATAATGAATGCATATGTGAACATGAATTTGAAAAAGATTTAATTGATATAGATCCAGATACTTCGCGTGAAATAGAATATTGTACTAAATGCAATTTTACCAAACGCTATTAATATTATGCCACCACATATCATCACCTTTTTTAACATTTAATAATTTACGAAACATAGGTAATCGTGATAATGGAATATTACAACGATATTTATCTGGTGGATGTGGATTTGTTTTAAGTTGTAACGCAAGTGCTTTTTTATTTAATTTTTGTCTTTGTGATACAGCAAACCATGTAAAAAATACTTCAAATGAAAGTTTACTTATCATAGTAACATCTTTATGAAAAATTTGAAAATTTCTCAAATACATAGATATAATTTGTAATCCTGATATATCTGCCATATTTTCACCAATAGCAGCCGCTGCATCATATTTTATACCATCCCTTTTTGCAAAAAGCTCATATTGTTCAGTTACATCTTTTTGAATTGCTTTAAATTTTTTCTTATCTTCTGGACTCCACCAATCAAATAACTTACCATCTGCTCCATATTTACTTCCCGTATCGTCAAAACCATGAGACATTTCATGAGCAATTGTATTACCAATTCCTGCTAAGTTATACTCGATACCTCGTTCGTCCATATCTATAAATGGTTTTTGTATATAACCTAAATTAATAAAAATAGTATTTTGTGTTGGTGTATAAGACGCATTTACTATATATGGTTGGGACCCTATCATTTTTACTGGATATTCTGTCCAATCAACTAATGGTAAATCTACATATTTATGTCCGTCAAGGGATATTAATTTTTTAACTCTCCAGTCATTAAATAACATCATATTATTATTTAAATTTGATGTATAAGATAATTGTGGATCATCAAATGGTACTTTATGTGAACCAATTACAAAATTAAATTTTTCTAATTTATATAATGCATAATCTTTTGATTTTTTACTTAACCAATTATTTCTTTTGAGAATTTCTCTATACACTAATTTTAAGTCATCACACATTACTTTGGTATATTTAATTGCTTGTGGATTTTCATATTCTTTTACATACATATCTGATAAAAATTTATTGAAAGGAAGAGTCATATATAATACAGCACTTACAGCTGGATCTGTATTCAATTTCTCTTGTCCACGTTGGTATTTACCCCAAAAATCATAAATAATAGTTTCCCATTTGGCGGTAATACGAGTAATTCTTTTTAACATTAAAAATATCCAATAAGTGCGCCACTTCTTGGTTTGCCAATTTTTTGTTAAGAGATCACTGGCGCATTTTAAATAATTCAAATTACTTGTAATAAAAAATGAAGGAGGAGTTTTGAAGCCTATTGTTTTAC
>Ga0233433_10002427_pt1 | contig 16327 bp, 16 predicted proteins | sample SI_122_August201_5_FD_179868 | JGI IMG/M metagenome (GOLD analysis project Ga0233433, IMG submission 179868) | Seawater microbial communities from Saanich Inlet, British Columbia, Canada - SI_122_August2016_100_MG | ecosystem: Environmental > Aquatic > Marine > Inlet | place: Canada: British...
TAATTTATTAGAACCATAAAATCCAGCATCAAGATTAATAATTTCAGTTTTTGGAGAATTTTTTAATGTATGTAAAATAAAATTACTTCCAATAAATCCATCTCCACCCGTAACTAAAAGTTTCATGCTTAATTACAAAATTATATTCTTAAAAAGATATGCCACTTACGAAGGAAAAAGTAATCAAACTTTTATTGCTCAAATTAAGTACTTTTTCAGATGGAAAAAGAAGATTTTGTGGTATTTCAATTAGAAAATCATGAAACTAAAGATGTTTTGGATTCACATATCAATGGTGAATTAACAATAATCTGGAGAAACTGGGATGAAATAATAAACAAACCAGAGATGATTTACCTAAATTCAGTTAATCCAGGAGAAATTAAAGGTCCCCATATGCATAAAAATAGAACAAGTTACTTTTTTTGTATTCAAGGTGAGATGGTTATTGTAATTCAAGATAAAAATGGAAAATATCATGAAATAGAGGCCAATTCAGGAAGTTCAAAATTAGTTTCAGTTTCAAATATGATTAGTGCAGCAATTGTCAACCCATCAGATAAAATTTCAAAAATTGTGGTAATGGCAGATATTGCATGGAAACCAAATGATAATGAAATGAAAAATAGTTCATTTGATAATTACAATTGGAAAAAATGGAAATGAAAAATTTTCTTAATTTTATAAAAAAAGAAAAATTTAATGTTAGTTAGTACATTATGTATAAATTATATTTTTAGATAAAAATGAATCAATTAAAAGGATTAACAAGTATTGGTACAGCGGATATCATAGGATCATGTATTTCAGCAGGGTTTTGGTTTTATCTTGCAATTTTGATTAGTCCAAAAGATTATGGTGAATTACATTATTTATTAAGTATTGCAGGAATTGTTAGTTACTTAACTTTAATTGGTTCACAAAATACAATAACAGTATATGTTGCTAAAAAAATTCAAATTCAAAGTACATTTAACTTTATTTCATTAATTAGTGCAATATTTGGATTTATAATTTTATTTTTAATTTTTGATAGAATTGATATTGGATTTTTAGTAATTGGATACACAATTAATAATTTAGTAATTGGCGAATTATTTGGAAAAAAAGAATATAAAAGTTATTTAAAATATATTTTGATTCAAAAAATATCTACTCCTATTTTTGGAATAGGTTTTTTGTTAGGTTTTGGTGTTGATGGCGTAATTTATGGACTGGCATTAACTTATACTGCATTTTATTTTAGAATTATAAAAAATTTCAAAGAAATAAAAATAAATTTTTTGTTATTATCAAAAAGAAAAGGATTCATAATTAATAATTATTTTATTGCATTAACTGGAACATTTCATGGGCAAATTGATAAATTAATTATAATGCCAATTTTAGGTTCAGCTATTTTAGGAAATTATGCATTATCATTACAAATAATTGGAGTTATGATGATCATTACATCAATATTTTTCAAATACATGGTACCAGAGGAATCATCAGGTAAAAACATTAAACAAATTCAAAAAATTATGATTATCAGTAGTGTTGGATTTACATTATTAGGGCTATTTGTAGTCCCTAGTATTTTACCTATAATTTTTCCTGAATATTTAGAATCTGTAGATTCCATTAGAATAATGAGTTTATCTATTATTCCAATGAGCATAATACAAATTTATACTTCTAAATTTTTAGCTTTAGAAAAAAGTAAATTTATCATAATTAGTTTAATAATTTCACTATCAGTATTAACCCCAACTATGATAGTATTTGGACAATGGTATGGAGTTTCAGGCATAGCAGCAGCATTTGTAATATCTACAATTATACAATCTACATACTTCATTATTTCAAATAAAAAATGGAATAAAGTAAAGGGAAACAGAGGATTGTAGATATGAAAATATTTGAGATCACTAATTATGACACACTTAAGCGTAAAATACTTGTACGACAATATAAAAAAAATATCAAGCGAAAATAAAATTGAATAGTAAATTACAAAGTATAGAAAAAAAAATAATAGATGAAAATTCTATTAAAATTTTAATCATACTAATTGCATTAACAGTAATAATTAGATTACATTTTACAACATTTAACATTCCAATTAGTTTAGATGGAATTGATTATTTTGCATATTCAATTGCAATGAGTAGAGAAGGTCCATTTCCAAATGGGTATCTCACATCAAATATTGGATGGTCATCATTTGTTTCTATATTTTTTTCAATGATGGGAGATCAAGAAATGTTAACATTAATGAATGTACAAAGAATTTTAAGCATAACAATTTCTACATCAATTGCACTTCCAATTTATTTCTTAACAAAAATATTTTTTAAAAAAGAAACATCAATTTTAGCCGCAACATTAATTTTATTTGATCCCAGATTAATTGAAAATTCTATTTTAGGTTTAACAGATAGCATGTTTATTTTATTAGTAACTTTAGGAATATTTTTTATTTTTTATAACAAAAGTAAATTAATTTATTTATCATTTATTTTTATTGCTTTATCTGCTTTTGTAAGATATGAAGGATTATTGTTAATTTTACCTTTAGTAATTTCATATTTAATAAAAAATAAAGAAATTAATTATTCAAAAGTGAAATTTCTTGTAGGTCTATTATTATTTTTAATCATAATTATTCCAATTAATTATATTAATTTTGAAAATGATGAAAACACAATTTTTGGTCATGTGATTTTTCCATTGACCTATATGTCAGAAAATATTATGAAAACAAATGAAACACAAGTTGGGACTACTGGATTTTTACAAAATAATGAAAATAAAACTAATAATTTTATAGAAAATGCAATAACAGGATTAATCAAATTTATAGGATGGTCACTAATACCAATATTCTTAATTTTCATCATATTATCTATTATTTTTATTCCAAAAAAGATTACAAAAAATCGAATTATTTTTGGAGTATTTTTTGTAGTTTTAATTGTGCCCAGTATCTATGCATTTGGAAGAAATTTTCAAGAAGTCAGATACGTTTTACCATTACTTCCAATATTTGCATTATTGTGTTGTTATGGATTTAATTATTTAATTAATCATAAACGTAAAAATAATTTAAAAAAGATGATAGCAATTATAATAATTATTATTATTTCTTCATTTATTTTCATAGATTATCAAAAACAAGATAATTTACTTGAATCTGAAATGTATAATGCATCATTACTATTAAGTAGTGAAGCTAATGGTGTAAATGGATTTGTTAAGGATAAATATATCAAAGTTGCAGATCTTCAAAATAATTGGCCAGAACTATTACTGAAAAATGAAAAAGGTAAAATGGAATTATCAACGAAGAAATTTTCTACTAATGGATTTACAAGTCCTACAGAATTTATTAAATTTAATGAAAAGAAAGGTCTTACTCATTTATTAATTAAAGAAGAAAATAATAATGAAATATTTAATGAAATATTTTTTAATGAAACAAATTATAAATACTTAGAAAAAATTTATGATTCTAATGATTCAGATGAAACTACAAAATATAAAATATTTAAGATAAATTATGGAGAGTTAAAATAAAAAAATAAAATTAGGAAAAGTAATTAGTTCATATACTGAGTTTCACGTTTTTCCATATCGCTAAAAACTACACCAATAGTACGTAACAGTGTAACATTATTTTCAAAACAGAAATTTTGTAATAAATTAATATATTCTTTAAATTTTAATGGTGATTCACCCTTTTTGATTAATGCTGAGAATAAATCATCATGATCAAGCATAATCACTTTTTCAGAATAATTCATTGAATTTACAATATTTTCAATATTTGCAACACCTTCAGGACTTTCAATTTTTGGAACTAATTCAACATGTTTAGGTACAAGATCACTGAAAATTTTCAAATCATCAGATGAATTAACATTAGATATTGCCAAATACTTTACATTGGCATTATTTTCTAAAATAGGGATTAATTCTTCAAACGTATAAGAATTATGAGGAGGTTTTGTTCTTCCTATAGGTAAGTCAATGAATATCTTATGATCAGAATGCGCAGATAATAATTTAGAAAAATCATCTAAACTGTTAACCCAAGCTAAGTTAATTCTATAAACAGCATCTTTAGGAATAGGAAAATCATAATTAGATAAATTTTGTGAAATAATGAGCAATATTAGAAAATAAATTAACTGATTTATATTTTTATTCTTAAAAATGAAAGAAGAAAATTAGAGATATTTATTATTAAAAAAGATTTTCTAATTTATAAATCCCAATTTGATGAATGTGGGGGTTTAATTTCATTAGTCATAGAATTAAGCTCAATTGATAATTCACTTTCATAAATTTTTTCAAGTCTTACTTTAAATTTTCTTCCTCGTCTACCCCACCAGATTACTTGATAACCCCATTGTATAGGATCTTTTTCAGTAATCATATTTTTAAAATAATATTGTTTTGAAATTTGTTTTATGTTATCTCTATTATTTACAAAAAAGTCTTTCCAATCAACTAAAAATTTCTCTGATTTTATTTCATCAAAACTACTTCTATTGGTTAACAAAAATCCTTGGAATTTAATCAGATCATTTAAGACTTCTTTTGTAGTATGAAAGTTATACTTTTTCTCTAAAAATTCTAGAAACATACTGGATTCTTTTTCATATATTTCTCTATCAGGAACTAAACGTAACCAACTTGCTTCTTCAATTGGCCAATTAATATCACCTAATTTTGGTTCTACATGATCCCATCCCTTTCCAGAAAGACCATCTTCTAAATAATTTATTACTATTTTTACTTCTTTTGAAAAAATTGATTTTTCTGACTTTGCATATTCAAAAAATGTTTCAAAAAATGCCATAAACGATAAATTGTGAATTTGATCATAATAATTTGAAAAATGTTCAAAAATACCAAGATTTTGTAAAGTAGAAAATGCCCATGCATAAAGCATCATTTGTTTTAATTCTTCTACGGTATATGATGAGGTTTCATAAATTACGTCTTCAAATTCTCGAATTTTGTCTTCTTTAACATATGCCATAGAAGCATGTCGTAAATTAACTGGTGAAGATATAGTTTTAATTTTGAATTTTTCCCTATATTCAGGAATATTCATTGGTGCATTTGGTAAAACACTACAATGACCCCATAGTAAAGTTCCCACTTTTGTTTGGGCAATTGTTTCTAATCCATTTTTAAAACTTTGAAGAGTTTCACCAGGCAATCCTATAATGAGCTCTGTATAAGTAGGAATTCCATTTTCACGAAAAATTCCAGTTAAATCTGAAAACTTGTCAAATTTAATGTTAGCACGTTTAATATTTTCTAGAGTAATTGGATCTAATGACTGAATGGATAAACCAACTCCGCCTAGTATTCCTCCATTTTTTAATTCTTGTGCAATAGGTAGAATTTTCTCAGTTGTATTTTTTGCCCATGCTACTCCAAATTTCTTAGGAAATCCTTTTTGTAATGCCTGCTCCTTTAATTTTTTAGCAATTAACAAGTCTCTCTCTTGAAAAATTCCAAAATTTGCATCACAACAATCAATGTATCTCATTTTATTATCTGCAAACCATTCAATTTCTTTATCTAGTCTATCTGAAAGAAATTTTCTTACTTTTGTAAATGTTGCACTTCCCCAATCACAAAAAGTACATAAATAAGGACATCCCCTATTAGTTTCCCAAGAACAATCCCAGTCCACCCCACAATCTTTATCAACTAAATCCCAAATCAAATTTGTAAGATATGGAGAAGGTATTTCGCTTAAATCATTAATTCGTTCTTGTGGTAATGTTTTAAAAGTACTTGTTGAAATTCCTTTCACGTCGGACCAATTTTTATTTTTTAAATATACTTCAAGAAGGTTTGCAAGTATGTATTCTCCCTCTCCATGAGCTATGATATCTACATATGGATACTTTTCAAAAAATCCCTTTGTATCATCTGGGATTTGAGGACCACCAAAAATAATCAAACAATTTGGATTTAATTTTTTTACTTCTCTTGCAAAATTTGTGGTTATTTCCCAATTCCAAACATAGCATGAACATAATAAAATATCTGCATCATGACATTGACTAATATTTTGTTCTAACTTTTCTCGAAAGACAAAAGTTTTTTCAAATTTAAATTTATTTTTTAAAGACTCTATTGAATTAACATATGCGTATAAAGTTGCTAGACTATATGGAGCATGAATTTGATTTCCATATTTGTAATTAAATTGAGAAGAGTAAATTTTATGCATAATATATAATTTAAACAGACAAAAAAACCCATTTAAATGATTTTCTAAGAATACTAGGTGTGTTTGTATTAGTACATAACTTGATGAATATTATTTTTGTAACTGATAAATTTTAGACCCAATCAGGAATTATATGTTCATGGTCATTCAACCAACCAAAATACTCCTTAATTCCCTCATCAAGAGTTATTTTTGGTTCCCAATCTAATAATTTTTTCATCAATGTTGTATCTGAGTAGCCTCCAATTGGATCGCCTTTAGGATAAGGTTTGAAGTTAATTGGTACAGGAGTAACATGCTGAAAAATTTTTTCTACAATATCATTTATTTTAGTGGCTTTTCCAGTACCCACATTAAAAAATTGCCCATTAGTAGATGTTTTATCAATTGATAAAACTACAGATTCTGCAATATCAGAAACATGTGTAAAATCACGAATTTGATTTCCATCACCAAATACTGTTATTGGTTTACCTCTTTTTGCAAGAGCTCCAAATATTGCAACTGCCCAACTATGACTTCCTTTTTTAGGAATTTGTGGAGAACCATAAACACTAAAAAATCTAATCGATGTAGTAGGTAGATTATATAATTCATAATACAATTTAGTTTGTTGTTCTCCCCAATATTTTGAAAGTGCATAATTTGATACTGGGAAACAAGGATCAGTTTCCTTGAAAATACTTCTATTTCCCAATCCATATACTGCTGCTGATGAAATAAAAATAAATTTTTCAATATTATTTTTTTTACATGTTTCTAAAATATTTTGAGTTGCAACCACATTTGTTTTAAATTCAATTTCTGGATTTTTTATACATGCACCAACATCTGCTAAAGCTGCTGCATGAATAACAATATCTTGTTCTTTAATTAATTTCCCTACAATTTCTTGATTTGTAATACTTTCTTTAACAAATTTTACTTTTTCCAAATTTCCTACACCATACTCATGTAAATAATCAAATGGATAAGCATCTAAATTATCTATAACAGTTACTTCTGCTTGTCTTTCAACAAGTTTTTTTACAATATTACTTCCTACTGTCCCTGCACCACCAGTCACAAGAATTTTTTTTTTTTTAATCATCAGAAATATTCCTTATTACTACAAATGCTTCAGCGTATGATCTCGCTACAGAATTTCCTCTAAATTTTGCTAATGTTTTTAAGGAATCTAATGATCGTGGATGATCTCCAGGTCTTACTTCTTTTTTATAACATGCATAAGCATCTAATTTGGATTGTAAATTCTTTTTAGAAATTATATTATATTCTGTTGGATCAAATGGTTTGTCTAGTCTACCAGACCAATTTGAAGATGAATGAATTTCATAACATAGAATTTTTTCAACTCCTGTCCAAATATCTTTATCATTTACTCCTCTTGGAAAATGAATAGGTCTACATGCAACCATTGTAGAATGAAAAACAGAAATATGATCTTGATGAGTATCTCCATAGTAATGTGTATAAACTATTTTTGGTTTAACTTTAGAAATAATATTTGTAAGTTCTGCATTAACTTTTAACTGATTTTCTAACATAAAATTTCCGGATTTACAATTTAACCAAAAAAGATTTTTTTTATTAATTCCAAAAATTTTTAACATATCATATGCCTGTCCCTTTAATTTTGGTTGAATCGGCTTATGACCTACTGAAAATAATACAATAAAAACAGAATCGCCATTTTCTACATGTTTTGCAATAGTGGCTCCAGCTCCTATAGATTCATCATCGGGGTGAGCACCTATGACTAAAACATTCATACCTTAAACATTTTTACGCCATTAAAAAACTCTTTTGTGTTAAAATTCAATTTTTCTGAAATTTAATTATGAATTCATATAATATTAATTTTCAAGCATTTTTTTATCAAAAAACTATCTAAAAAGTGTAAAGATAAGTAAAGGTTATTTTCATAATTAATTTGTCATAAAAATATGAATAGAAAAATTAAAGTTGCATTTATCTATAATAAATCAAGTAAATTTTTATCAGGAAAACATTATGATAATACTTACTACCATTTTTTTATGAAGGCGTTACAAAGAAATGAAAAAATAATAGCAAGTAATTTTCCCACAGATGATATATTTGATGCAAGTATTCTTAAAGATAAATTTGATATAATTTTGTTATGGCAAAATTTTGAGTTTGAAATGCCAAAAAAAATTTTAGGGATTCAAGAATTAGATATACCAGTAATATCTAAATCAAATGATCCTAAAGATGTAAAAAAAGGATTAAAGAAAAATAAAGAATGGAAAATTGATTATTATTTTAATATTTTTCCAGAATCATACTTTCATGAACTTTATCCTTCTAATTTTAAATACAAAAATGTTATAATGGGTTTAGAACCAGCATTGTATCAAAATGTAAAGCCTTTTTGTGACCGCATAAAAAATAAAATTTTGAATACAGGCAATGTTGGAAATTTTAGAATATTATCACGCATTAGAGATAAAATTTGTAATCCAAAATTTACTAATCTTTATGGATATTATTTGAGAACAATCTCTAATCAACTCCCATATGTAGATTACACATCAACATTACAACATGAATATGTGAATGATAAATATCCATTATTGCTCCAAAAATATCAAACTTCTATAGCAGCTAGTTCAGATGCACCTACACCAAAATATTGGGAAATTCCTGCTGCAGGTTGTTTAACTTTTATGGAAATTACCGACTTCAACAGAGGAAAGGAAATTTTAGAGTTTGAAGATGGGGAATCTGCAATATTTATCAATAAAAATAATTACAAAGAAAAATTTGAGGAATATTTATCTGATCCAGATAATAAAAAATGGGAAAAAATTGCAAAAAAAGGAAGAGAATATGTTTTAAAAAACTGTAACAACGATAAAGGAGTAGAATCACTGATAGAAATTATGGAAGAATTAACATGAATCTATAATATACTAAAAAAATATGATCAAGTATGAAAGGTATAGTTACAAGGTGGAAAAAAGGACCAAAAGAATTAATTTCTAAACTTGCGCAAAAAGGAGTTGAATTAGAAAAATTTAATGCACTTGAAATGTTTGGTAGAAATGGAACTTGGCATACATCTTTTTTTGCAGATAAAGTGAAATCAATAGAAATTTGGGAAATTGATAAAAAATGGGAAAAAAAATTGGAGAAAAATTTTCCAAATTCAAAAATAAAAATTTTAGATTCAATTAAAACAATTAAAGAAGAAGAAAATCTTAAAAAATTTAATTTATTATTAATTGATAATCCTATGAATATTTTTGGACAAAATCAAGAAGGAAGGAAGGAAAATTATTGTGAGCATTTTGAAATACTTCCTGAAATATCAAAAATTATTCAAGACGAATCTCTTGTTATTTTTAATATTAATAGATGCCCATTTGATTATGATAAATATCCATTATGGGAACAACGACGAGAAAAATTTTACAATAATACAAATACGAATAATATGAGTTTAGAATTTTTACATGAATTTTATACAAATTTATTTCAAAAAATGGGATTTAAAACAATTTTTTATATTAATACAGTTAGAATTTTTTATTTTGAAAATGATATGATATATTACTTCGCATACTATTTAAAAAAAGATAAAAAATGATTGTTTCAATCCACCAACCAAATTATCTACCATGGTTAGGATATTTTCATAAAATTGCAAATAGTGATATTTTTGTAATTTTTGATGATGTGCAATTGCCACGGGGAAAAGATTTTGTTGTAAGAAATTTGATAAAAACAGAAGGAGGTCCAAAATGGTTGAGAGTTCCAGTAAAGGATAAAAATAAAATGCTATCAATTAATCAAATTAAAATAAATAATGAATTAGATTGGAGTAAAAAACATTTGAATTCATTAAAAAGTAATTATCAAAAAGCACCATTTTTTACTACATACTATGAAGGAATTGAAGAAATATTAAGTAAGAAAATTGAATTTTTACTTGAATTAAATTTGGAATTAATTAAATTTTTTATGAAAATTCTAAAAATTAATACAAAAATTATTTACTCATCAGAATTAAATGTGGATAGTTCTGGAACTGAAAAAATATTAAAAATTGTGCAAGCAAGTAAAGGAGACAGATACCTTACTGGTGAAGGAAAAGGTTCTCAAAGATACATAGTAGGCAAAGATGATATTTTTAAAAAGAAAGGAATTAAAATGTTATATCAAAATTTTCAATTTCCTAATTATCCACAATTATTTGATGAGTTTATACCAAATCTAAGCATTTGTGATATGTTATTCAATATAGGTGCAGAAAAAATAGGTGCAGAAATAAATAAACAAAAAATAAGATCTTGAGAAATATATAGTTTGATTTAAAGTAATTTATAGAAAACAATGGAAAAAATTCTTGTTACAGGTGCAGTTGGTCAAATTGGGAGATTTCTAATTCGTAGACTGTTGGAAGAAAGAATAAATTTCACTGGACTAGATATAAGAACAGCTAAAAATTTACCAGATTTTAAATTATTAAATATTCAACTAACAGATAGAAATGAATTAAAAAAAAATCAAATAGATTTACAAGAATTTGATACTCTAATCCATCTTGCAAGTAAAATTGACATTGAACCAAACGTGATTAAAAGTGGAAAAAATAGTGTTGAACTTAACATAATGGGGACTTTGAATCTACTTGAATTTATGCCTAATTTACAACATATTTGCTTTACAAGTACTTATTTAACATATGGTCAATCTCATACAAATCCTGTAAAAGAAGATCATCAGACTAATCCAACTACAGTTTATGGTGCAAGTAAATTATCTACAGAAAAATTTTTACAAATTTTTTCTAAACAACATAATATTCCAGTTACAATATTGAGATTAATGGGTGTTTATGATTTAGAAAATCCATATAGTCAAGCTATTCCATCATTCATAAAACTTATGGCAAATAATCAAAATCCTACAATATTTGGAAATGGTAAGGCTAAAAGAAATCATTTACATGTAGATGATTCAATTAACGCCATACTCGTTAGTTTAAAAAATAAAAAAAATGGAATATATAATATTGGTGGTTTCGATGCACCAAGTAATTTAGAATTAGTAGAAATAATCAATAAAAAAATGAAGAAAAAAATTCAACCAAATTTTAAAAATATAGATAATATAGAAAATGATTTTGTGACAGATATTTCAAAAGCTAAAAATGAATTAGGTTTCAATCCCATTATAGGTATAGAAGAAGGTATTCTAAAAACTATTAGCAGATTTAGAAAAAATCCATGGTAAAAATTATTTTTTAGAATAGATACAGAAAAAATGTAGATTTTGTATTTTTAATTTAATTCATAAAAACATTATTAAAATGGCGAATTATTAAAATGATGAAAGAATTGCTAGATAAAATTTTGTATTATCCACTACCATGGCGCTTGGCATTTTTTAGAAAATTAAGGAGAATTAAGAATAAAATTTCTCTAAATCCATACAAAGAACGTTTAGATGAGGATGAAGTAGATAGACCACATTATGGTTATTGTATTTATAATGCTGCAAAATTAGCTAAAGCACTAGGACATTCAAAAATAAGTATAATTGAATTAGGAGTTGCAGGAGGTAATGGATTAGTCAATATTGAATATCACATAAAAGAAATTCAAAAGGAAATAGATATTGATTTTGAAGTATATGGATTTGATAATGAAACAGGATTGCCCAAATCAAATGATTATAGAGATTGTTTATACGCATGGAATGAAGGTTATTTTAAAATGGATAAAGAAAAATTAGAAAGTAAATTAAAAATTTCAAAACTAGTAATTGGTGATGTTAATGAAACATGTTCTACTTTTTTTCAAAAATACAAACCTGCACCTATTGGCTGTGTATTAGTTGATTTGGATTATTATTCTTCAACAATGAATGCTTTCAAAATTTTTGAATCTGATTCTAGTAATTATCTTCCAAGGGTATTATGTTATTTTGATGATGTATTAGGATTGAATGAATATTTAGGAGAATTAGCAGCAATACATGAATTTAACAAAAAATTTGAATATAAAAAAATTGCAAAAATATATGCTTTTCAATTTTTTAGAAAATATAAAAAAGCATGGAATGAACAAATATTTTGTTTTCATGATTTTAAACATCCACAATACAATACATCGATTAAAAAAAAACCCAATTCATTTACAGAGCTAAATGATTAGATAATCTTTTATCAAATAAAACCAAGAAATTAATATTTCATAATCAATATGGTTTCTAAGATCATTAAAGAGTAATCCATTAAAAATTATGCAGGATATAAAAAATTTCTAATAAATGTAGTTTAATTAATGGGATTTTTCTGCAAAATTAATCGTATATTTTCTCCTTTCTTGCTATTAGTTAAGATTTTTGGATAAAATTTAAAAAAATCTCTTTTTAAAAAAGTAGTAAAAATTTTATTTATACCACCCTCAATTAATGTAGGTGATCTAACATAATCACATTTAATTATTTTATAATTAGCCTTTTTTGAGATATTGATCAATGAACGTTTTGAATAATTATATGCATGGGGTACACTTTTGAATTGTCTATAATCATTTTTTTTTTCAACACTAGGAACTTCAATGAAAATGAAACCAGAGTCATTTAAAAAATTACTAATTTTTGTTAAAAACTGTATTGGTTGCGTTAAATGTTCAAAAACATGATTAAGCCAAATGATATCAAATTTTTTTTCAAACGAAAATGTTTCTGCTTTTTCAACAAGACATATACTATTTTTTAATTTTTTATTTATTGAAGCAACATTTTTTTTATCAGGTTCAATCCCAGTTACCTTATACCCGATTTTATCAAAATTATAAATTGCTTCACCATGACCACTACCTATTTCTAAAATTGTTTTACTATTATTCAGAATTTCATTACAATATTTTTTCTGAGATTTCCAAATTCTAATTCTTCCAATTGAATATGAATCAGTAAAATCAGATTTCAATAAGTTTTCTAGATGATCATCCCAGAAATCTTTATCATAATAATTCTGAATTAATTTATCTATTTCCTTTTGTGATTTACCAGTAACGTATAATTTACAATTTTGACAAATATACATAGGTAATTTTAGTGTAAAATTATCAGCATAATAATTAAAATTTGAAGAATCACATGAAATACATTTGATTATTCTATCATTTTGTAAATTAGTATCCATTAATTATTACCATATATTCTATTATTTCTACTTAGATATTTTATAATTTCTTACTTTTCTAAAATTTTATTATTCATATATTCAGAAATTAAAATTCTGGAATATTCAGAAATTTTATGTTCATTATGTGTATCATCAATATAAAGAAAAAAATTACCTTTATCTAATTTTATCAATCGTTCATTTATTTTATGATCATATATTCCAGAAATATTTCCTGAGAAACAACAGGGATCATTATTATTAAAAATTTGAACATGAATTCGATCATCACCATATGAATTTAAAATATATAATTCAAGATAATTTGTTATTGCATAAAGTTCTGGAATAATTTGTTCATAATCACCAATATTTTTTGAATCAGAACGCATGAAAATTGGAATTGTTCCTGCAACAGAATAACTTTGTGAAATTCTATCATCAATTGCAGAAAATAACACGGTAGTCCAACCACCACCAGATATTCCCATCATATAGTATGAATCAAAATCAAAATTTTCATCTAAATAATTTAATGACACTCCTATAGGTTCAATAAAAAATTTTACAGGTGAAAAGTCAGAAGATTCTAAAAATTGTAATTGTTTATGATTAGTAAATTTTATTTTGCCAAAATGATCTAAATCAATTATAGGTTGATTATTCATACCTAATAGTGGCATTGAAAATGCTAAAACAGTATAATCTTGATCTAGAAAAAAATCAATATTGTCTTTTCCATTAACAAAATCGCCACCATGACCCTGATGATATATTATTAATTTATTATTTGAATTTTCAGGTAGAAATAGATATGCAATTGAATTTATATTATATTCCATACCAATATCTAATCTATAAATTGATTTTAGATTAGAAATATTTTGATAGCGTTCATCTATAATATTTTTATCAATTAAAAGGGTTGATGAATAAGGAATTTGATCATTCCAAATGAAATTAGTTAATGCTTTTCTTTTATCAATTACATCATTTTCGGAATTAATTAATATTAATGAGTCAATATTTTCTTCATAAATTAACATATCATTTTGATTATTCTCAAAATTCTCTGATACTGATAATTTTAAATCTTGAATTAAATCAAATGGGAAAATTTCATAATGTCCAACTGCAATTCCATAGAAAAAAATAGAAAATGCAAAAATAATGAAAAGATAAAATTTAAACATATTAAATCATTAAAAATTATTATTTATCAATAAGTTTTTTGAGATATTCAAGATCTTTATTATTTTTAATTGATCGTTCATTAATAAAATCAGATAGTACATTTTTACTTTCTTGAATTTTATTTAATTCATCTTCATTTAGTTTTTCATTATTAGATAATTTAGATAAGAGATTGAGAATCATTAAATTAAGTTCTAAATTGATTTCAGAATTGATTAAACCTCTTCGCACATATGGATTAACTTCAAATCCAATGGTTGCTTCAGATCTATATGCAGGGGATCTTTTAAAATGAACATATCCAATTATGATTAAAAATGGAATTCCAATTAATACAGCTGCAGCCACATAATGTGAAAAAGTTGGGAAAAAATCTAATAAAAATGGAATTTTATCAATTGCGAGATAGTAAGTAACAACTAATGTATTGATGGCTGCAAAAATAAACGCAAAATACATACTCCATCCATTTCTAAAATAATACCAAGCACGAAAAAAGGGTGATTTAGGTTCAGCCATAAAATCAATATCTATACGAGGTATATCAATTCATGGTATAATTTAACCACAACCATTTTTTAGTATATTTATTCCTCAATTCAATTAGTGGATATTAAAAAAATGAAAATATTGATAGCGTATGGTAGCAAAGGTAAATTTTTCCACATGAAACAATTTTCTGATGCCTTACAAGAATTAGGTGTAGAATCCATGTTAGTTCAAGATTCAGATTATAGTACAGGCTTTCCAAGTAAAAAAATTTCAGAATTAATTCCCAATAATAAATTCAAAAATTTGATTGATGAATTTAAACCGGATGCAATATTTGTAGATAGACAATCACATTTTGGATTAGATGCAATTAAGGAAAAAATTCCACTATTTGTATTACTTAGAGGACATTATTGGTCAGAATTAGAGTGGGCTAAAAAAACAATACATAATAATTTTAAAGATAAAATTATTCTTTGGTTTAAAAATAGAACAGCAGAAAAATGTTTTGAACAAGCTTCTGCAATTTTTCCAATTTCTAATTATTTAGTAGACATAATAAAAAAACATCATCCTAATCAAAATACTCCAGTATTTTTTGAAGGCATAAATCATTTGGCATTGGATTCTAACAAAAAAATGGAATTAAAACATCCATGTGTAGGTCTACTACAAGATGCAAATTGGTGGGGTAAAACTAAAGAAATGTTAATTTTAAAAAATGTTTTGAAAAAAATGCCAAACCTAACTTTCTATTGGGCAGGGGATGGACCATATACAAAGAAAATTGTTAAAGAACTTTCAGAATTTAAAAATTTTCACTGGTTAGGAAGATTACAATATCCCGAAGAAGTTAGTAAATTTCTTTCTAGTATTGATGTTTATGCACTAATTAGCGGAATGGATTTAGCTCCTTTAACATTAAAAGAAGCTCAATTGATGGAAAAACCAGTTATTGGAACCAATGTAGGAGGAATTTATGAGATGATGGAAGATAAAGTAACTGGATTTTTAATCAAAGAAAATGATCCTAAAGATTTAATTGAAAAATTAACTATATTATTTGATGATGAAAAATTACGAGAAAAAATGGGAATAAATGGAAAACAATTTGTAATTAAAAAATTTAATTGGGATATTATAGCAAAAAAATTTATTGAAAATATTAAACCATATATTAAAAATTAATTTTCCCAATTAAAATTTCTGCCTACTAATGAATATAATTTTTCATT
>Ga0233433_10002434_pt1 | contig 16296 bp, 23 predicted proteins | sample SI_122_August201_5_FD_179868 | JGI IMG/M metagenome (GOLD analysis project Ga0233433, IMG submission 179868) | Seawater microbial communities from Saanich Inlet, British Columbia, Canada - SI_122_August2016_100_MG | ecosystem: Environmental > Aquatic > Marine > Inlet | place: Canada: British...
ATTAATGGAAAAAGTCTTGATGACATTATAATTACTTTCAGGGGCGGCAAAGATATTAGTTGGTATTTACAAGGGGGTTGTTATGATTTTGCTTATGGGTTAGGAACATTTCTTGAACACACCAAAGGCGTGAATAAAGTTGAATATATGACATATGGTTCACTGAGTGAGCCCGAAATTCATGTTGCTATTGTAGTAGAAAAGACCCCCTATGATGTATTGGGTGAGGCTCCTAACCTAAAAGAAATTATAGAAAGGGGTGATTTCTATTTTGACACTAAAAAAGAAGCGAAATGGTCTAAAATAAACAAAAAAAAATTATCAATAGATATAAATGAAGCTAATAAGATTTCTAAAAAATTTATAGACATCTCTAATAAAAAATAATATAATATGGGATGAAGGATTCAAGTAGAGAATGGGAAGCATACATAAACAGTATATATCCTGGTGATTGGTATTTTTTAGGTGGGGAATATCACCCAAATATTAAGTTGGTACATTTTCAAGGTTCCTTGAATAAACCACATTATAAATAAGAGTAAAGGGTAAACTTGACAATTTATAATTCCATGATATAATTAAAGGTGAATAGAATGAAAAAGAAAAATGATAGCAATGCTACATGTGTCAATTGTGGCTCAAGAACAAATTATTCATTTGACGATTCTATTGAACAAAGATATGGATATGTAGAGGGTAGAGGTCAATTTTGCTTTCGATGTAGTTATTTTGGAGGATTACTAAAATTTCCTTCAAATACAAAAGATCTAATACATTAGGAAGAATATTAATCATGCATGAGTATACAGTAGAAAAAATTTATCATTTTACTTGTGAATTCTGCAAAAATTGGTGGAGTTATGCATATTCAGACAGTGACAAAAATCCTTTCGTAAAAAAAATCCATTGTCCTTTTTGTGGTGAGTCCGCAGTCGCCACTTTAGCTATCTCTAGTGAAAGTATGACTGAAAATAATAAAATTACAACATGATATATGCTATTTTTAGATGATTTTACTTCAGCTAATGTAAAAGATTTTGTTGTTGCCCCCACTAATTTGTCAATGACCAAAGATTTTATTGAAAAATGGCATTATTCCAAAAACGTAAATGGACTAACCATTTCACAAGTTTTTGGATTATTTTATGATAGTAATCTAATCGGTGCAATGATTTATGGTCCCCTCGCAATGGCAAGTACTTGGAAAAAATATGCGAGTGCAGAAAGTAAAGTTGTAGAATTAAAAAGACTTTGTTGTATTGATAATACCCCCAAAAACACTGAAAGTTATTTTATTGGTAAAACATTAAGATGGCTAAAACAAAATAGTTCATTTGACTTAGTTGTGTCATATGCTGACACATTCTATGGACATGGGGGAACCATTTATAAAGCGTCCAATTTTAAGCATGTTGGAATGACCGCAAAAAGTAAGGTCATCGATTATAATGGAAAATTTTATCATGATAAATGTATTAGAACTTACTATGTTGATAAGACCGGTAAGAAAAAAATAAAACCTTTTGCTCAAAAAATCAAAAATGAATTAGAGAATGGAACCGCAAAATATGTACAGATGCCAGAAAAACATATTTACACTTATCAATTAATAAACACTTGACTTTTTCACAAAATCATGTCATAATGGTCCATAGGAAATGGAAAATAAATTAACTTATCTTTGGAGTAATGGAATGGTAGATACAATAGTAAAAAAGGTTGCAGAAGAACCTATGGAAAATATAGATGAAAGATTAAGCGCTATTGATGAAGAGCGTAGTGATGAGATTAGACGAAGAAGAAAAGAATTGGATCAAATGGAAATGTACGATGATCCCTACATGAATTGGAGTGGTCATCGATAATTAGTAATGTTGAATAAAAAAGATTATTTTGTTGATCCTATTGATACAATTGCAGCAATTGCAGTTGTAATAAAAAACCATTATTTACATAGAACTGCACCATGTTCTCAAGCATTCGGTTTATTTGAACGTGGTGGATTTTTTGGTGGTACTTTGAAAGGTGTAGTTTGTTATGGTGTTCCCGCTTCCCCTACCTTACTTAGAGGTCTTTGTGGAAAAGATGAAGCGGAAAACGTTTATGAACTAACACGACTTTGGGTAGATGATTCCGTACCTAAAAATGGTGAAAGTTTTCTTATTTCAAATTCCCTTAAAAAACTTAATAAAGAAATTGTTGTCTCTTTTGCGGACTCCACCCAGAACCATTTGGGTATAGTTTATCAATCATCAAATTGGCATTTCATAGGATTAACAAAACCTATGCGAGATATTACAGTAAGGGGATTAGAACATTTACATTCGGCATCCATTCAAGATAAATTTAGAGGTACAAAGAATCGTACAGAAAAACTTAAAGAAATGTATGGAGAAGAGAATGTATATTATAAGTACCGAAGTCAAAAGTTTAGGTATATTATTTTTGTTACTGACAAACGAAGAAAAAAAGAACTCTTGAAGAAATTGCTATATCCAATATTACCATATCCAAAATCTATTAAAATGATAAAAGATTGAATAAACCCTTGACTTCCTGAGCTACCTGTGATAAAATGGTCCATAGGAAATGAGGAATAAATCTTTTTAGAGAACGAATATGAAAATGAAATTAGCCAATAAAGAATCAAAGTCAATTCTAGCGAAACTTCTCGCTTCAGAAAATTTGACTGTTGAACATGGTAAATTTAATACAGCATCATTTGATGTAAAGAATCGTGTACTCCGTCTTCCAATTTGGAAAGAAATGAGTGGGAGTCTTTACGATTTACTTGTGTTACACGAAGTTGGACATGCATTATTCACACCAGCTGAAGGATTTCATGATGCTGGTGGTTACGGAAAAGGTTTTAAATCTTATCTTAATGTTGTCGAAGATGCACGAATTGAGAGGAAAATTAAAGTAAAATTTCCTGGTGGGCGAAGGTCTTTTGTTAAAGGTTATAACGACCTGATAGATCGTGATTTTTTTGGTCTTTCAAGGTGTAATATGGATGAACTCAATTTAATTGATAAGATTAATCTCTGGTATAAAGTTGGAGATAAATTTAGTTCAAAACTTGAATTTTCTACTGAGGAACAAGTTTTTATCGATAGAATTGACAAAGCGGAGACATGGAAAACCGTTGTTGAAATTAGTACAGATCTTTATGAGTTTGCAAAAGAAAATGAATCTGATACCGATATGTCAGATCATTCATATGATAACCTGATGGATGATGATGATGATGAAAATTGGGAAGAAGAGGGTTCTGAGGATCAGGAAAAGTTGGAGGAAGACTCCGAAAAGTCAAATGACTATGATTCTGAAGATACTGATGATGATGATGAAGAAGAAAATGATACAGATTTTTCTAATTCAAAAAAATCTGAGGAAGAAGTCGATGAGGCAAGTACTGAAACCGATGTTCCAGGAGAAGGAGAGGAAGGCGGTATAAACGGTCAATATTCACCTGAATCTATGACAGATAGGAACTTTAGAAATAATGAAAGTGAACTGGTGTCGGACGAAGCAAAAACTTACAAGTATCTCAATCTTCCTACTAACATTAATTTAAAAAATATTATTGTTGATTATACTGAATTGTATGAAGAATATCGAAAAGTTTGGAATGACTCTGAGAGGACACGTTACAATTCTTCGGCTGAAGAACAGAGAGAAGGTGCACTTAAATTGTTTAATACGTTTCGTAGTGAAAATAAAAAAGTAGTTGAATATCTCGCAAAAGAATTTGAGATGAAGAAAGCAGCAAAAGAATATTCAAGATCAGCAACTGCTAATTCAGGAATTCTTTCTTCTGAAAAACTTTATACTTACAAATATAATGAACATATTTTCAAGAAGCTGACAGTTACTCCTGATGGAAAAAATCATGGTTTGGTAATGTGGGTTGATTGGTCTGGTTCAATGAGTCAAAATATGAAGGGAACTATTGAACAAATGATGGTTCTAGTTATGTTTTGTAAGAGAGTAAATATTCCTTTTGAAGTTTATGCGTTTACTGATAATTTTCATGACACTCGTAAAGGGATGCGTTTTGAACAACATGTTTTTGAACCAAGTAAGATGACTATCGGCGATATTGTGGTTCCAGGATTTAGTTTGATGAATTTGTTTTCCTCTAAAATGAAATCAAAGCAATTACATGAAGCATATATATACATGATTGCAACAGCACATAGTTTTACTTCAAGATGGGATTATGACAGAGATGAAGCCACACCACATTTTAATATTCCACATAAGATGCAGTTGGGGGGAACTCCACTGAATGCAGCTTTGTTAATGTCTTTTCCTATAATGAGAGAATTTCAAAAAAAGAATCAGGTTGATGTTATCAATAGTATTTTTCTTACTGATGGTGATTCTCATACAAGAAATAATTATTGGAAATCAGATTTGACTATAGGACATTTCGATATTGATAGCGAAAATGTGATTATACGTGATTCAATATCCAAGAAGCAAATTTCAGTTACATCCAATCAAAATCGTAATGGTAGACGAAGAGCACTAACCACCGCTTTAGTTCAATTTTCTAGAGAAGTTTTTGATATCAATATCGTCAACTTTTTCTTAATTCCTAGAATGAGAAAATGGGAGATGATGGATCACTTGAATGAAATTAATTCCGGACATGATGATCGGAATCAGAGCGCAAGATATGTTGACGTTGAAACTGAACTTAAAAAGTTTCGTAAAGAAAAATATTTGATCACTCCAGAAATGAGAGGTTTCAATGAGCAATACTTGATTTTGGGTGGAAAACATCTAGAAATCAAAGATGAGGAATTAACAATAGTAGAAGACGCTACTGTAGCACAAATGACTAGAGCATTCAAGAAATTCTCTTCTGGGAAACTTGAAAAACGTAGATTGTTGTCACGATTTATTGGCATGATTGCCGCATAAACCCTTGACTTCCTGCTCTACCTGTGATATAATGGTCCATGAAGGATAGGGATTGACCCTTTCCAATTAATAACCCGAATGAGAAAATATTATGTATACAGTGAAACAAAAAACCTTTTTAGAAACCGCCATCAAAGAGCATGGAGAAGCGGCAGTTCTCACGAAAGGAGAATTGACTCATGTTGCCAAGAAAGCGGGCACAGGATTTCCATATTGGATGACTAATCCTAAACTTATGGGTGACATGACTAAAGTATCAAAAGGTATGTATAAAATACCTTCTCTTTTGGGAGAACTAAAGAAACCAGAAATCGAACTTACAAAAGTTCCTGAAGTTGTCGAATCTAAAAGTACAGAAAGTACTTTGGATATGAGTACTTATTTTAATCCAGCGGAATTAGTTCCGAAAAAGGATGAATTATTTGTCCCTCATGGACATTTTAGTGATTTGACTAAGGTTTTAAGTTCTAGAAAATTTTATCCAGTATTTGAAACTGGTGAATCTGGAACTGGTAAAACTTACATGACTGAACAAGCATGTGCAAAACTCAAGAGAGAATTTATCAGAGTTAACATTACTATTGAAACTGATGAAGATGATCTTTTGGGTCACTACGCATTGATTGATGGTAATACAGTTTGGCAGGACGGCCCTGTGGTGATCGCCATGGAACGTGGTGCAGTTCTTCTCCTTGATGAGATTGATTTGGCATCCAACAAAGTGATGTGTCTACAACCTATACTTGAAGGTAAAGGTGTTTATTTGAAAAAGATAAACAAAATGGTTACACCAGCTGCAGGATTTACAGTTGTCGCAACCGCCAATACTAAAGGAAAAGGTTCTGAAGATGGTAGATTTGTTTTTACCAATATTTTGAACGAAGCATTCCTTGAAAGATTCCCTATCACTATGGAAGTTGGTTATCCTTCAGCACAAACCGAAAAGAAAATCGTGAACAAAGTTCTTGATTCTCTTGGAGTACCTGATGTTGATTTCGCAGAAAAATTAGTCAATTGGGCTAATACTATTCGTAAGACTTTTTATGATGGTGGAATTGATGAAGTAATCGCAACTCGCAGATTGGTTCATATTTCAAACGCATTTGCAATTTTCGGTGATAGAATGAAATCAATCGAAATGTGTGTGAATCGTTTTGATGAAGACACAAAAACTTCTTTCTTGGATTTGTATTCCAAGATCGATGCGGAAGCAGTACTTCCTACTGATGAAGAAGATACAAATCAGATAAAGGAATAAATTGATAATGTAACCGAAGAATATATGTAATAATTAAGTTATAACCTAACCTAAAATAAAGAAGTATTATGAAAAAAATAAATGTGGAAACACTAGTACCCAATAATTTTAACTATCTTGCGAGGGATTTAGATGGTACAGTTTTTGCTTTTGAAGACAAACCAGAACTCCCAGTGGATATTGCTTGTGATACTTGGGATATTGCTACTGGTGAAATTTTGAAAATTACTGAATCTGTCTCAACAAGGAAAGAAAAAGTATCATTTCTTCTCATTAATGAAGAATTGGGCGACTGGCGGGATTCTTTAACGGAGATAAATAGTGATGTACTTACATAATAACATGAATATATAATATTTTATAATAAGAGAATAATGAAAATTGAAGTGAATATTAATGAGCTGAGAAAAAAGAAAATATTTGTTGGCACACCAATGTATGGTGGAATGTGTACAGGAATGTATACTAAAGCATCATGTGATCTTGCTACAACTGCTACCAAATATGGAATGGATTTAAAGTTTTTTTATTTGTTTAATGAAAGTTTAATTACAAGGGCACGGAATTATTTGGTAGACGAATTTCTCCGAAGTCCATACACCCACCTGATGTTCATAGACGCGGACATCAATTTTAAACCTCAAGATGTATTAGCCCTAGCTACACTTTGTGATGAAGACCACCCAATTATTGGTGGACCCTATCCCAAAAAATGTATTGCTTGGGAAAAAGTACGAAATGCAGTAGATGCTGGATTAGGTGATGAAAATCCCAATGATCTAGAAAAATATACTGGAGATTTTGTATTCAATCCTACCAAAGATACCACTCAAATTAAAATTGATACTCCAACAGAAGTATTAGAAGTGGGTACTGGATTCGTAATTATTCGCCGTGAAGTCTTTGAAAAATTCAGAGAAGAATATCCACAATTTTCCTACAAACCAGATCATAATCGATCAGAACATTTTGATGGCAAGCGATACATTCATGCCTTCTTTGATACAGTGATTGATAATGAATTATATGCAGGAAAAGGTGCAAGTGGTTCAGATCGTTATTTGTCTGAGGATTATATGTTTTGTCAGTGGGCAAGAAAAATCGGATTTTCGGTTTGGTTGTGTCCTTGGATGGAAGTAAATCACGTGGGAACTCATGTCTTTAACGGGACATTAAAAGATCTAGGAAAATTAGATTTTGCTTCTCATGGTGCAGATCAAACAACAAGACCACAAAAAGCGTCTAGAAAAGAACGTAATAAAAATATAGAAAAAAAAGTAAACCTTACAATACCAGAAAAATAATATGATCACAATTAAACTTCGCCCAGGACAAGATCCGAATAGGGCATTTCAAAAACTTAAGAATACTCTCATTAATGAGGGACTATTTTTAGAGTTGAAGAAAAGGAAATATTTTGTTGATGCATCTACAAAAAGACGCCTTAAGAGCGAAGATGCTTCCAAACAAAGAGCCAAGGACCTCCATAGGGCAGCTGAAAACGCTGAACAAGAATGGAGGTGTTAAAATACAAATGAAAAAATAAGACTTGACAAATCAACTATACGTGGTATAATGAAGCTATACATTTAATACAATAACATACAATAACATACAAGGACATAATGAAACTAACGGCGGAAACGATTAATATACTTAAAAATTACGCAGCAATAAATCAAAATATACAATTTAAACAGGGGAAAATTTTATCAACGATTTCCCCTCAGAAAAATATTCTAACAAAAGCGGAAATTAGTGAAGAAATTCCATCTACTTTTGCCATCTATGATCTTAATAGATTATTGGGAGCACTTAGTCTTTTTCATGATGCTGATATAAATGTTGGTGACACGAAATTAGAAATTAGGGGTTCAGGTGAATTAGATTATGTTTATGGTGATCCCACTATGTTAGTCTTACCTCCCGAAAAAACTCTCGACTTTCCAGTTCCGGAAGTCAGTTTTAAAATGTCAAAAGAAGATTATGATGAAGTTCTGAAAGCTGCACAAGTGTTAGCATTACCTGAATTGATTGTAACAAGTACTGATGGTAAAATCTATTTAACAGCAGTCGATTCAAGTAATAATTCTTCTGACCAATTTCGAAAAGATGTTGGTACTACAGATAAAGAATTTAAAATGGTTTTCAAAATTGAGAACATGAAACTTTTGAGTGGTGGATATCAGGTTGAGATTTCTTCTAAAGGTATCGCACATTTTATTCATGCTACTTCCAAATTAGAATATTGGATTGCTACTGAACAAAACTCTAGCTATACTGGTTAATAATGGAAACATATTTATGGGTAGAGAAATTTCGTCCAAAGAAAGTATCGGATTGTATCCTATCAGAAAATATTAAAGATGCTTGTCAAGGTTTTGTTGATGATGGGCGTATTCCTAATCTACTTTTATCAGGTGGGCCTGGTGTAGGTAAAACTACTGTTGCACGTGCTATGTGTGATGAAATTGGAGTTGATTATTTAATGATCAATGGTTCCAATGAAGGTAGAAATATAGATACTGTTAGAACTACTCTACAACAATATTGTAGTTCTGTTTCCATGCAAGGTGGGAGAAAAGTTGTTATAGTCGATGAAGCAGATTACATGAATGCTGATTCGGTTCAACCTGCACTAAGAGGTTTCATTGAAAAATTTAGCGCCAATGTTAGTTTTATTTTTACTTGTAACTTTCGTAATCGGATCATTGCTCCTATCCATTCACGTTGCTCTGTTATAGAATTTTCAACTCCGAATAAAGATAAACCCAAACTTGCTCAAGAATGTTTAGTTGAGATAAAGAGAATATTAGAATCATTAGAAATTAAATCTGATGACAGGGTTCTTGTTGAATTGATTATAAAACATTTTCCTGATATGCGAAGAGTTCTAAATGAACTTCAGCGATATTCAACGGGTGGAGTTATTGATGCTGGAATTCTTGCTCAAATCGGAGAAATTAATTTAAATGCCTTAATGAAGGCATTACAAGCTAAACATTTCTCAGAAGTCCGTAATTGGGTAACTCAAAATGTCGATAATGATCCCACATCAATCTTTCGAAAAATTTATGATGGCATAAGTAATCATTTGAAAGATACTTCAATCCCATCTGCTATCCTTATTATAGCAGATTATCAGTACAAGTCTGCGTTTGTTGCAGACCAAGAAATTAACCTAGTCGCCTGTCTCACAGAGATGATGGTAGATTGTGAGTTTAAATAAATGATAGATTATTTAAAATTAACTAAAGAAGAAACTTTCAATATAGTTGATAAGTTTAATGATCATTATTCTGCCTTTAGTGACATTGAGGCATATTATCGTTATAAGAAGAAGAAACGGTTAGAAAAACTACCCACTTCTCTTTCTCTTTTTGGTGTGGGTCCTGAGGATGATTTATTTAATTCTCCTGATCTTGCTCCAGAAGATATGGAGTTTGAAGTAGTTACTACTACAGATAAGCCTGAACAAGGTAAGATTTTGGGAAAAGATTATACTCATCTTTTAGAAATCACGGCTTCATTTAATGTTGAGACTAATCCTGGGAGATCGATACGATTTTGTATTAGAGAAAAAAATACAGGTAAATATGTTGGTTTTATTAAATTAGGTTCTCCTGTATTAAACATCCGTCCAAGGAACGATTATTTTGGAGTTAAGAAAACTCCACTAGATCTTGCTAATAAACATTTTGTAAACGGTTTTAATATTGTTCCCGCTCAACCATTTGGGTATAATTGTTTGGGTGGAAAATTGTTAGCATTATATTGTTGTAGCCACGAACTTAGAGAGGTTATCAATAAGAAGTACGAGAAAATGGAAGCATTGTTTTTTGAAACTACTTCTCTATATGGATCAATTAAAAATGTAAGTCAGTATGATGGACTGAAACCCTTTATACACCATAAGGGTAATACCATGAGTGCAATGCTCTTAAATCTTTCAGATGAATTATATAAAGAAACAAGAGATTTTCTTGCTGCGAAAAATGGAGGACCCCTTTATACAACAGATCAAGAAATTCCTACAAGTGTTAAGATGAGAACACAAGATAAAATCTATTCCATCTTAAAACATAATCTGAAGGTATATGACCTTACAAAGCACGCTGAGTTCTTACAACTGATTAAAGAAAAAATGGCAATCACTACCCAGAAACGTTACTATATTTCTGATTATGGATTTGCAAATACTAAAGATTATATATTTGGTAAAACAGATAAACTAATTAAAAAACCCAATTATGACAGCTACTCTTTTGACAATTTGACCAAATGGTGGAAAAAGAAGGCACAAAAAAGATGGGAAAAACTTAGATCAGATGGTAGAATACGGCCAAATTTGGAATTTTGGAATGCAGATAACATTGATACCTTGGATATTATTAGATGAGCTTAGAAAATTTTTACGGAGAGTTTAAAACTCCACAAAAAACTCTAAGAATATTAGTTTATCCTAATATTACATATGCTAAAGATTTAGAAAAAGATAGTTATATTCAAGTAATATATTCCATGATTACTGAATTGAACAAGATCCGAGATGATCTATTTTTCTATTTGGTGATGCCAAAGCATATGGTGATGTTTAAGGAATTTTCTAATGTATATCAATTTATAATACATCTTCCAAGTTATCCCCAAAATATGAGGATACACTTTGATGTAAAGGATTGGAATCTTATTAGACATAGAAAATGGGATTTTGATTTAATATTTTCACATTTACCTGAGCATACACTCAATATTAAAAATGTATTATACAATACTAGTTCACACAATCCACCAGTTGTAGGTTATTGTCATTGGTTTGATATTAAAGATGTAGTAGTTTCTACGATGCATGCCCTTACCTACAATTTAATGGGGTTGTTGGAAATGAAAAGGTGTTATCTGAACACACAAGCACAAAAAGATTTAGTATTGGAAGAAGCGGGAAAAATTCTGAGTATTTGGAATTGTAAAAAATTAGATGAAATTTTGGAAGTACAACATCCAGGAATTAGAGAAGTCGATATTATAGAAATTGAAGATATACAGCCTTATGAAAAAATAATAGTTTTTAATCATAGACCAGCAACATACAAAGATTTCGATAATTTTATGAAAACTATGGATTTGTTGTGGGAGCAGAGACAAGATTTTAAGGTTTGGATACCACTTTTAGAAGTTTCTAATCGTCCCTATGTATATGTAACTAAATACGATAAAGATGGATACTACAAAGAACTTCAAAGATGTTGTGTAGGATATTCACCAAAACAATCGTATGGTGGGTGGTCTGTTGCTTCCACAGACGGTATTATGAGGGGTGTTCCTTACATTATGTATGATGCTCCATACTACAAAGAGTTAAATCCCAAAGCAAATTTTTTCGAGGATAATGATGATGCAATTCAGTTACTCAATGAATACTTGGATAATGAGTCTCATAGAAATAGTATGGCGAAGGATGGTCTAATTCACCTTAAAAAACATCTAATATATACTATAGAGATGCAGAAAATGCTTACTTATTTTGATGACGTAATTTCTGAAGAAAAGAGTATAACAGATAGATCCAATCGATTTACGGAAATGGTAGAACGTGTAAAAACAGAGAAAATCATTTCCAAATATAAATTAACTGAATGGATGAGTAATGATAGACCTTACGGTATGGCACTGAATCCGTATAGACGTGCTTTGATGAACCATCCAAATATTAGTGACAGTGATGGTTCAGAACCACATTATATGTGGAATTCTAACATGGGGTTGAAGTGAAGTAACGTGCTGAATGTCTTTTTTAAGCCTGAGGCAGACCATTTATATGGGTATCACCTCTCAACCCCCTCTTGACAAATAGAAAATACATGATATACTAAATATATGCGAGCTTCGTATAGTGGTAATATTTCAGGATTCCATCCTGAAGACGGGGGTCCGATTCCTCCAGTTCGCTCCACTTGAATATAAATACTACATTATGGGACCATTTGATTATATTAAAGCTATTAACGAATCAAAAGATATCATGAAAAATGATCCTCTTACGGAAAAGGATTATATACCTTTTCTTGTAAATAGAGGTCTTTCTTTTTTTCAAGATACTGTTATTCAAGTCAATGAAATGAATAGATGCCATTTCCTTGATAAAAAACTCCAATTTGACTTTTTACTAAATAATGTTAGGCCACGTTCTAGATGGTCTAAATGGTTAAAACCTGAGAAAATAGAAAATTTAGAAATAGTTAAAACATATTTTGGTTTTGGTAATGAAAAAGCAAAGAATGCTTTGGAATTATTGTCTGATGAAGATGTCGAAGAAATCAAGAGTAAATTCATGGAAGGTGGAGTGGAATGATTAGCATTGAAGATATGATAGAATGTACATTAGCAGAACCTGAAGATTTTTTAAAGATTAGAGAAACATTAACAAGAATTGGTGTCGCATCTAGAAAAGAGAGAATAATATATCAATCTTGTCATATATTACATAAACAAGCACGATATTATATTGTCCATTTTAAAGAATTATTTGCATTGGATGGAAAACCAACCAATTTTTTAGAAAATGATCAAGCGAGAAGAAATACCATAGCTAACCTATTAGCTGAATGGGGATTAATAAAATTAGTATCTCCTGAAAAATCATCTATGTTAACCGTTCCATTAAATCAATTAAAGATTTTATCTTTTAAAGAAAAAGAGGAATGGATATTAACAGCAAAATATAATATTGGAAATAAAAGAGTAGATTATGAGTAAAGCGACGAGCAAAATTCAAACACCAAATCAGAGTAAGAATACTACATTGTCAAAATCACCAATGACAAAAGAATCATTAAAGTTTTTTAAATTAAATGAGTTTGTGAAACTTCCGATATTTGCAACAGATCATGCGGCATGTTTTGATATATATGCAAATATAATTGAAGGAGAAGACATACAATACTGTAGTGCGGGACACTCTAAACAATTACCTAAACGAATATCGTTTGATATAAATAATAAAAAGTCTTATATTCAGTTAATGAGTGGTGAAAGAATGTTAATTCCAACTGGACTTATCGCAGATATACCTGTGGGTTTTTCGGTTAGGTTACATCCAAGATCAGGACTGGCATTTAAACAGGGAGTTTATCTCACAAATTGCGAAGGTGTGATTGACAGCGATTATGTTGATCCAATTTTCGTAATGGTAACAAGTATCAGTAATGTACCAGTGCGGATTTATAGCGGAGATAGAATATGTCAAGGAGAACTGGTTCGATGTGAAAAATATACATTGGATGAGTCTGATAAAGCCCCTTCTCAAAAGACAAATAGAGTTGGTGGATTTGGTTCAACAGGTGTGTAATTAATACACATCATATTTTAACTTAAACAGGAGTATATATGTTAGAAAAAGCAACAGGCTGGATTCGTAGTCTTACAGAAGCAGGACTTGCGTTAATCGCATTAGGTGTAGTGCTTCAAATTCTTTTTGGAACAGCTGTTCCTTTCCTTGGCATTGATGTCATTGGATCAGTTACTAGTGTAGTCAAATCACTCGGAAGCGAAGGCCTAGTTGGTTTAGTCGCTGTATGGGTACTTTGGGGAATTTATACCAAGAAGTAGGTACTTGACAATTCCAAAAAGTATGATATACTGGAAGAGTAAGTGAAATTTATATTATGGAAATACAACTGAAAGGGGACCTGATCTCTTAACTGAGTGGATAGTCCCCTTTCTTTTATTATTATGAATGAAAATTGGCTAATTGAAGAGAATGAAATGGAAAAAAAATTTAAGTTAGTAGTAAAGGATTCTGGTAATTATACAGCAGACTCGTTTTCTGAATTAATTTGGATTGTTTTACGACATCGCCTCCAACATCTATGTAAAGGTGAAGGATGGCGTGATTGAGGTTGTCCATCGTGGAAACCTCGTAATTGTCACCTGCTCTGCGTATGAGGGGTGAATTTCAAATAACCTTGCTTTTATAAGGAGGAATTATGGTACTACGCGCATCACATGTCCCTGCAAATTTTGGGGATTTCGAAAGAGCTCTAGGATTTTCTATAGGGTTCGATTCAATGTTTGACCGTTTGCTTGGAGATAACACGCAACACGTTTCAAACAATCAAGGTTTCCCCCCCTACAACATCCGAAAAGACGGAGATATCAAGTACTTCATTGAAATGGCCGTTGCTGGTCTTTCAGAAGAGGATCTTGAAGTCGAATTAAAAGAATCCGTTCTTCAAATTCGGTCTAAGCAATCTACAGAAGATGAAGCTAATTATGTTCATCGTGGGATTGCCAAGAGAACATTTGAAAGGGCTTTTACTCTTTCTGATGATATTGTTGTAAGGGGTTGCGACCTTACTAACGGAATGTTAACCATTGAACTTGAGAAAGTAATTCCAGAGGAAAAACGAGCACGTTTAATTCCTATTGGAACTAAGAAAGTCAAGTCGATTAACTAATTCGGTGCGCCCACCAGTATTTTATATTGGTGGGCATTTCTGTTTACTAAATATTACAGAAATAAAAACCCATATCATTAGGAGAAAAAATGTGTAATAACGAAGAATGTAAATGTGTTAATTGTACCTGTGAACCATGTGAGTGTTCAGAGGAAACTCCATGTGGATGTGATTTATAGAGAAAAAGGAATATTATGTTACCTTTATTATTATTCAATGTTATTTCTGGTCTTGTTATAGACAAGGCTACAGACTTAGCAACAGAACACGTTGAAAGTATGATAGATGATCTACTTCCAAAAGAAGCACAAAAAGAATTAGACAAAGCTATAAAAGAAGACCCCGCACATGAATTCAAAAATGCCAAAGAGGCATTGATGGCCGCAGTTGAGGGTAAGTTACCTATCGTCAAAGCAGACGGAACACTCAAACGAATCGAAAAAACATTTACAGTTATATTCGATCCTACTACTGGCTCAGTTGAAATAAAATAAACTTAGGAGAATATTATGGCAGTCAAGATACCAACTTATAACGGACACCTGACAAAAAACTTTGGGTATCAAGAAATGATAAAAAGTTCAACCGCCGCACGTTTAGGTATCTCAAACGATGCAACAAGAGAACACGTTATCAATTTAACCAACCTATGTAATTTTATTTTACAACCGATAAGAGAAGAGTTTGGAGTTATTCGTATCAATAGTGGATATCGTTCTCCAGCATTAAACAAGGCAGTAGGTGGTTCAAAGACAAGTCAGCATTGTAATGGACAGGCTGCCGATTTTGAATCAACAAGAATTTCTAATCCAGACCTTGCAAAATGGATTTCTGAAAATTTAATATTCGATCAACTCATTCTAGAATTCTACGATGGAGTTGACCCAAATAGTGGATGGGTGCATTGTTCTTATGTACTTGATGGGAGTAATCGTAGTAAAACAATGACGGCTCTAAGAGTCAATGGGAAGACCCAATATAAGACAGGCCTTCTCTCATAGGAGGAAAATATGAAATATATGTGGGCAGCTTATTTGGAATTTTTATTATTCATAGGCCAATTTAATTCAAGAAAGAATTGGATTGACAATCACATCCTATTATGTTATAATAACTTAAATAAATGTTGCTATTTTTCAAATAATCTTAATGAAAAATAATAGAACTCGGACTTAAATATTATCTCCGATTTGTCAAAACCCGCATGGCTTGACAAACACATAAAAGTGTGTTATAATAGTTTAGATAAGTTAAACGTGAATTACGTTAAATACTTAGACCATTCTTGACCCTCAATCATAATAAATTATAATGTTTTATACTAATGTCCAACCTCATGGTAATTTTATTGCTCTGCGAGGTGTGAATGATCGTGGTGAATCTTTCAAAGAAAAATTGAACTACGAACCTACCTTATTTGTAGAATCTCACAAACCTCAAAATCCCCAATGGAAAACTCTAGATGATCGCAATGTTGCTCCTGTGAAGTGGGGCTCTATGAAAGATTCTCGCCAAGCCATGAAAGATTATGGCGGTAATGTTTTTGGATTTGACCAGTTTCAATATTCTTTTATTTCTGATAACTATCGTGGTATGGTTGACTACGATTTAGATAAGATCAAGATTGGATTCATTGATATTGAAACC
>Ga0233433_10002442_pt1 | contig 16270 bp, 19 predicted proteins | sample SI_122_August201_5_FD_179868 | JGI IMG/M metagenome (GOLD analysis project Ga0233433, IMG submission 179868) | Seawater microbial communities from Saanich Inlet, British Columbia, Canada - SI_122_August2016_100_MG | ecosystem: Environmental > Aquatic > Marine > Inlet | place: Canada: British...
CGGGTGCAGCCCGACGCTTGGCTCGTCGAGCACATAAAGCATGTTGACCAGTTTCGAGCCGAGGCAGGCGGTGAGGTTGACGCGCTGGGTTTCGCCGCCGGAGAGCGTGCGCGTCGGCCGGTCGAGAGTGAGGTAGCCAAGGCCGATGCGCACCATCGCGTCGAGCCGCCCGCGCACCTCGGCCAACACCGGCGCGAGTGCATCGGCCCGGTTGAGGTCGAGGCGGCCGGCGAGTTCGTTGATCACGCCCGCTGCGTCGCGGATGGGAAGTCGGTAAAGATCGGAGAGCGTGAGCCAGGCACCGGTGCCGGTGTGGTCGAGCTTGAAGCGGAGCGAGTCCGGCTTGAAGCGCTGCCCCTCGCACCCCGGACACGTTGTGTAGCTGCGGTAGCGCGAGAGCAAAACGCGGACGTGCATTTTGTACGCCTTGCTCTCCAGCCAGCGGAAATAACCGGCTACTCCGTACCATGCGTCGGGCCAGGTGCGGCCCGGCTTGCCGTAGTCCGGCTCGCCGTGGGTTACCCAGTCACGCGCTTTTTTCGGCAGCTTGTTGAACGGTATATCGGTCGGGATGCCATCCTGCTTCGCGGCGGCCATCATCTCTCGTTGACACTCGACGCCGTGTCCGGTCTGCCACGGCTTGACGACGCCCCCGGCGATCGACTTGGTGAGGTCTGGCATCGCGAGCCGGTAGTCGATCGAGATGATTCGACCGAAGCCCTTGCACTCCGGGCAGGCGCCGACAGGGTTGTTGAAACTGAACAGCGACGGCGACGGGTCGCGGTACTCGGCGTCGCACGCGGCGCAGTGGAAATGCCGGCTAAAACGCTGTTGACCAAGCACTTCTGTGTGAACGGAGAGGTGACCCTTGCCGAACTGATACGCCTGTCCGGCCGCCTCGAGAAACCGCGCGCGGCTGCCCTTGACCAAGCGGATGCGATCCTGCACGACGGTCAGCGACGTGAGCTTGCGCTTGGCCAAGCGCTTGGCCGCCTCCTCGATACGCAGCAATTCCGGCGGCCTACACCGCTTGGTTTTTGAGATGGGATCGATGATACGCCGGTAGCCCTGTTTGCTGATGAGTTGCAGCGACTCGGCGACGGAAATCTTGTCCGACAACGGCACATCGAATGTCACCAACGCTTCGCCGGCTTGGCTGCCGAGCAGAGCCTTCCAGATGGCGAGCGGCTCGTCGCGGGTGACCGGTTCGCCGCAGTGGTCGCAGTGGCAACGGGCGAGGTGTGTCCACAACTGTTTCATGTGGTCGCAGACCTCGGTCATCGTGCCGATGGTCGAGCGCGTGGTGCGGACGGTGTTGCGCTGGCCAAGCGCGATCGCCGGCGGGATGCCGTCGATCCGATCGACCTGCGGCTTGTCCATCCGGTCAAAAAACTGGCGGACATACGGTGAGAATGTCTCGACGTAGCGGCGTTGGCCCTCGGCAAAAAGCGTGTCGAAGGCGAGCGAACTTTTACCGGAACCGCTAAGGCCGGTGAACACGATCAGTTTGCCCTTGGGCAGGTCGAGGTCGAGATTCTTAAGGTTGTTGTGTCGGACGCCGCGAAGCCGAATCACGCCGTTGGTGTCGTTGCGTGGCAATGGCCCGGGGGACGAGTCAGCCCTTGGCCGAGCAGCCCTTGAGGTAGTTGATGATCGCTCGGTCGTCGTCGCCGGCCTCAAGGGTAGCGCGCAGGAAATCGACAAGGCTCGAGTTGTGCTCACGCAAAAACGGGCGATCGCCTCCGCAGCCGTACATCAAGTCGGTCGGCAATTGGCCGGCGAGCTTGGCGCGGGCCTTGACGATGAGGCGCGGCAGCCAGGCGATGCCATCGACCTCGTCTGACTTGGCTGGGATTGTGTCGGGGTTGAGTTGCGTCGTGGCCGACTCGCTGCCAAGCGTGTTAACGAAATGATCGCGCCGCAACGCCGTGACGCCCTCGACCTGATCGTACTCGACGTCGTCCCACTTGATGCTGTCTTCCACAAAGTCAAACAATTCCCGCGAAGAGCAGCCAATTGTGGCGAGAAAATAGACCTCATCGGCCTCGAAAATGGTCAGCGTGGTGGTGCGACCGTCGCGGTAGCGCTCCTGCGCGGAGTCGTACAATTCACGGAATCGGGCTTTCCAATCGTCGGACATGCAGTTTAATTACGCAGATTTATGGAAGACAGCAAGCGATCTGTGGCGGAATACGCCTCGGTGACCCACTCGACGATTTGGGAGGGGTCGGGCGCGTACTCGAGCTCGAGGCTGATTGCGCCGTCGAAATCCAAATCTTTGATCGCCTGCAAATAGCCCTCGAACGGCACGGCACCCCGGCCCGGCGGCAGGTCGCCGTGCACCTTGCCGTCGCAATCGGAGATGTGCACGTGACCGGCGCGGCCCTTGAGCGCGGCGAGAGACTCGGGCGGACTGTCGCTCAGCACCATGTGGCTGATGTCTATGTTCGCCTTGACGGCCGGGTTGTCCACGTCGGTCAGGAAGCGGTCCATCTCGCCGATGGTGTTGACGAGCGACATGTGGAACGGCTCAAGCTCAATGACGATCTCGAGGTCGCGTTCGCCGGCGTAGTCGCCAAGGAGTCTACAGTTTTCGACAGCGAACCGCCATTGCTCCCCCGGCGGGATGACCTCTTTCTGCCAAATGTATTCACCGATGACGAGCAAGTAGTTTTTCGCACCAAACGTCGCACCCATGTCTAGGTAGCGCTTGCAGCGCTCGACGTGGAATCGTTGAACCGACGGGTTAAAATCCACCAGGCCAACGCTTACGCCGACAACGCTGATGATCGGCAGTTCGAGTTCGTCGCAGGTCTTCTTGATCTCGGTGATGCGGTCTGCGGCCTGCGGCTCCATCGGGTCCTCGAAAATATCAACACAGTCGAAGCCCAACTCCTTGGTTTTCCGGAGGCCATCCACGAGGCTAACGCCGTGTTGCTCCCAAGCCGAATTAATCATTCCCAGTTTCATAATGCTGTAATGCTGACCCCCCAACGATATGGAGCATTCTCGACCATGGAAAGGCGAAAACACCCCGGACGGAATCTAAGCGCCGAATAGTTCCTCGAGGCGGGTGCGCATCACGCCGCCGTCCACCGTCACGCCGGTCCAGTATTCGATGCCGGTGATACCTTGATTCACAAGCATACCTAAGCCGTCTAGCACCTTGCAGTCGCGTGTCTCGGCATCCTTGACGAAATTCGTTCGCGGTGGATTCGGAATCACGTCGGCCACCACCATGTCCGCTGACAGTGAATCCAAATTCAAAGCCAAGCGAGCATCGATATCAGGATACAAGCCGATCGATGTGGCATTGATTACGACATCAACTCCATTCGCAACCGAGTAATCACCATCCCATTTTTCAAATGTAACCTCGGCCGGAGTTTTATCGTTCAACAACGCGACCAATTCCATCCCTCGATCCTTCGAGCGATTCACGATCTTAATATGAGTCGCACCAGCCAACGCCACTTCGACGCCAATCGCTCGAGCCGCTCCGCCGGCACCAAACATGACGACGCGTTTACCTGCTGGATCGACGACTTCTTCCAGCGATTTCAAAAAGCCTTTGCCGTCCGTGTTTTCACCAATGAGTTTGTTCCCACGACGAACGACACAGTTCACGGCACCAATCACCTCTGCCGATTCTCCCAAGCCATCGATGTATTGGATCACCTCGACCTTGTTCGGCAGCGAACAGTTGAACCCGGCCCAATTCATGGCGCGGGCACCGGCAACCGCTGCCCCTAAATTCTCCGGGCCGACTTCCGTGTTGATATACCGCCAGTGTAAACCGTGATGCTGGTAGGCGGCCTCGACCATTTCCACTGTGGGATTTTCAGCAGCCGGCTTGGCAAAAGAGCCGGTCAAACTCGGTAAAAAATTCAGTTCCTCTGTCATGGTAAAAATCGGCGGGAATGGTTAATACTGCTTGGCCATGCGTCAAGCTGCACTTGGTCAAGTAAGTTAAATTATTCGCGCGTGCCGTAAAATTGTTTTGGGAAATCCGCCGCCTCGGAGCGCTGCGGATGCCGTTTGGGAAACGTTGGTCCACGGTCCGGAGCCAAGCGCAAACTCTCCCCCCCGCTCTCAGTCAGCAACTCAAACAGACGCCTGTTCAGCATGGCTACGGTTTCCTTGTGCTCCGGCTCGAAAATGAGATTGGTTGTTTCATCCGGGTCGTTGAGAAGGTCGTACAACTCATCCGTGTCCCAAAGCCCGTGGTAACGGATATATTTGAAACGCTCCCCACGCACGGCGTGGGTTGTTGGCGTGTGCGGATAGTTACGTTCCCAAAAATACTCGTAGAGCACATAGTCGCGCCACGGGATGTCGTTACCCTTGGCCAACTGCCAGAAACTGCGGCCATCCATTTGTTTCGGAGTAGAAAGCCCCGCAGTTTCAAGCAGCGTCGCCCCCACATCAATGTTAGCGACAACCTTTTTTATCACCGATCCAGCTTGGATAACATCGGGGCAATGCATCAGAAAAGGTATGCGCATCGACGCTTCATATGCCGTTCGTTTATCGATCAGGCCTTGCTCACCAAACTGAAAACCGTTGTCCCCCATGTAGACCACCAATGTGGATTTCAATAAATCCCGCTCCTTCAGCAGCTTAAAAAGTCGGCCAAGATTTTCATCGATCGCCAGAAGGGTTTCGCAGTAGCGGGTATAATACGCGTTCAAATCGAAGTCCGGCAGGTTATAGGCAAAGTCGACGCCATGACGGCTATTCCGTTGATCTTGCAACCAGCGCGGTTTATTGAGGAAGTTTTTACCGCCCTTCACAAATGTTTTCGGCAATGGCAGTTTTTTATTTTTGTACCGTCCTTTATGCCGGTCAGCCGGAACAAAATCCGCGTGAACAGCCTTATGCGACAGCGTCAAAAAAAAGGGTTTGTCCCCCTTACGGGAGCGCAGCCAATCCAGGGCGTAATCCGTCAACTCGTCAGTGATGTAGCCTTTCTGCGGCACTCGCTTGCCGTTGACGTTTAATCCGTCATAGCTATTCTGCGGCACCTTGCGGCTTGTGCCCCGGCCATCCGGCCAATACGTCCCCTGACCCTTGAAACTGACCCAGTGATTGTAGCCGGGTTGAGCGTGATCGAAGTTCCCGCCCATGTGCCATTTCCCGACAAAAGCTGTATCGTACCCGGCTTTCTGCATGTATTCGGGAAAGAAAATTAGCCCCTTCGGAAGCGGGTTGTAGTTATCCACCACATTATGATTGTGAGCATATTGCCCCGTCATAATGCTTGCACGGCTTGGGGAACAAAGCGACGTCGTGACAAACGCGTTCGGGAACCAGGCGCCTCCCATGGCCATCCGATCCAGATTGGGTGTCTCCAAAAACGGATGCCCTGCAAAACCCATCGCGTCAAAACGATGATCATCCGCCAGGACAAATATGATATTGCGAGGCGCCTCCCGATCCACCTTCGGCACAGAGCGATTCGCCGCGCCAAGACCCTGCGCCAAAAAACCAAGCGATCCGACAACAGTCGCCAAAACAGCCAAATGCCAGGCCAAGCGTATACCTGAAAACATGCGCCGCACTATGCTGAGACAAGCGAAATTTTTGAAGATAATTTGAAGTGGCAGGGTGAGTTTCAAATGGGGGATTACTACCTGTCAGATTTCAACTCTTCACTCGCCTTAGCTTCCTTCCTGAGCTTGTTGAGGAATGCTGGTTCAAGATCCTCAGCTATTGCGTACCAAATCTCTTCATTCCATTTATTTTTGTTTAGTAAGGACATCGACTTGCGGCGAAGATAGAATCTGCCATCTTTCTCACCCAAGTATTCGGATTGGTGCATGGTTTGACGGTTGCCAAGTTCATATTCACTTTTGAATTTTGCACCGGAAACATGTTCGGGTGCCTCGGTGCATGAAGTTAGCATAACTACTAAACACAGAATTGAGATTGTGATTGTTGTTTTGAGCAGTTTTTTCATTTTCTTTCTAAGTCCTGCCTTAGCGTCATCTTATGTGGACATCCAAGAAATATAGGCGACCCACTTTTCCTCTGCTTTTCCAAAGGAACACTCAACATATCTTCCTTTAGGTAGACTTTGCGTACGATCCTCTCGATCCTTTAATTCCTTCAAGTTCCACCAGGATTGATTACTTCCAATTTGAAGTGAAGGTTTGTTTTTCTTGCCACTTTGGAACAAATTATTTTTCAGAAAATCCGATTTCTTTTCCTCCGGTATCAAAACCTTGATTGCCAGCGCATCATCAATCCCCGAGCCAAAAAACACGTAGCCCAAGCCGGTTGCCCCAACCGGAAACTGAATATCTGTGCGCTGAGTCACTTCGGCCATTTCCCTGGCTGTCACGTTGGGCGCGATCAGTTCAATATCATCTCCAAACTTGAGTTCGCAACCAGCCCCCAACAGGGCAGAGGCAACCACGATAAGTAGAAGTTGTTTCATTGTTCAGCTTTCCGTCAGGGGACTTCGACAACGGTTATCGTGCCACTGTCATCAAAAATGATCTCATGCCGGTTGGATAAATTGGGCGTAAAGTAGCCGAACTCGGCATTGTGGGCCAGACCGTCCAACTTCCCGCTCACCTGGCCTCCATCCTCAGCTTTCGATTTAAACCGCAAGGTTTCAGTTGCCCCGCCTTTTAATTTATTCACCTCGAAAAGCTGCCCCCCAGCCTTGATTACAATTTCTTGCCAATCCTTGGCGCCCTTGTTGGTCAGCTTGATATTATTCTTCGCACATCCCACCAAAAGAGCGGCTACGATTGTTGTGATTAGTATGTGTTTCATTTCCCTTCAGATTTCAATTCTGCACCCGTCATGCCGCCGTTTTTGTACATGGGATCGACCGTTTCTTTTCTGTTAGGTATGGGTTTGTTGATCATAATATTGTCAATCCCACCACCAGTAGAGATAACCCTCCGGAGCAAGCTGCATTAGTACGTAGCACACTGGCAACGACACTAAATGCAATACAAAATAGACAACCAGATGTCGCCAGCGAGAGACAAGTAGACATACCAGAATAATTGCAGGCACGACAAAAATGGTAAAAAGCAACAAATACGAAATGTAAAATCCTTGGATTTTATCATGTATGAGTAATGCCTGTGGAAACCCATCCATTCCAATTCTCTTGGGCCATCCTCCTAAACTTTGGTGCATGTGAATGGCTAAAGAGTAAAATAGCATTAGTGCCAATAAGTAAGGTAGGATTGAAATGACAATGCCTGTTTTCATTTTGCGATCCATCCTCGCCCAAAGCTCAGCTATTAATTCTATTATTTATAGTTTTCGGAAGGTTTGGCGAATAAGGCCTTTTCTGTGATTGTCAACTATGCGGCCAACTTTCAAGAGGCTTTGCTTGTCATCCAGGACGGTAAAGACATCCGTTTCACCCTTGCTATTAGTTACATGAACTTCGTACTGATATTTTAGTTTCCATTTCTCTTCAGGAAACTGGGTATCGCTTACCTTGTGCTGGGCCACTCCATCTTTGAGTAAAATCATGTGACTTGTCTTAAAACCCAATTCTTCACTTCCATGCTTCCACTCGTAGGTGCCAAGGAGTTCCTTTTCAACTGCTTCCATCTCTTTCCAGTTCCAAGGTTTCGTTCCCAATTCTTCACCGGTTTTGCCGCCGTATTTACGAAGTATCTTTGCAATTTCCGGCTTTGAACGATCTAAAGCGGTTTCGCCGTGCTGGTTTGCGACGTTCGTATCGGCTCCCTTTTCCAAGAGTAGTTCGACGATTTCCTTGTGGTTTCTGTGAACTGCAAAGGAAAGGGGGGTGCTGTCATCCATTGATCGCTTTGCGTTAACATTTGCCCCATTCTCAATCAGCAGTTTAACTATATCTACATGTCCGTAGTGGCATGCCCAAAGAAGAGCAGAATCTCCGCTTTCGTGGTTAACTTTAGCACCTTTTTCCAAAAGGAGCTTCGCAATGTTAAAATGCCCCTTTTCTGCTGCGTGATAAAGGGCTGTGTGGTTGGCGTAATCTTCTACGTTTAGATCTGCTCCAGAATCCAAAAGTTGCTGGACTTTATTGAGATCACCTTTCTCCGAAGCTTCTACCAAAGAACGATCAACAAATTGACCGTTACACCCCACCACCAGCACAGCTGCGATTGTTGATAGTAGGAGGTGTTTCATTTGCCTTCAGCTTTCAATTCTGCACCGAGCCTCCTGAGATTCTGTTGTATGTTAGAAGGTCGATTCGCTTTTGCTTCCGGAATGGCAGTTCGCGAAGCTTTTGGAATCCGCGCGCGCGACGGATGAGCATCGAACACAGCGCTGACCTGCGACTGAACTCTTTCTGATGCCGCGTTTCCTATGGTGTCGACAACGGGCAGTTGATCCACAAACAAAGTTGGACCGGAGAGAATGTGGAAACGAAAATAGTTCCCATCGACGAGTTTGAATCTCTGACCACCAGCATTCAGGACATGTTCGCGTCCATCGATGGAATATTTCAATGCATATTTTTTTCCGTCTATTCTGTATGTTTTCCCGGCCTGCCAGAAAAATTTGTCGGGCACATTTCCTTCAAATTCGTCCATGACATGAGCCTCGAGTGATGGATCTACAACGAATGTGAAGTGGGCAGCACGGAGAAGTGGATCATCTTGCGCGACCTTCTCTGGATTGGCCTGAACGATATTGCCCGTCCCACCACTGACAACGAGGGGTTGTTGGGCGAAGCCTTGCTCCTCTGATTTTGAACATCCCACCAGAAGCACGGCTGCGATTGCTGTGATTAGTATGTGTTTCATTTCTCTTCAGCTTTCAATTCTTCACCGCTCTTGCCGCCGTGTTTGCGGAGGAAATCGGCAGTTTTATTGCGTTTGTTCGAAAGCGATTCATCTAAAGGCGTTTGCCCACGGATATTCCTCTCGTTTATTTTTGCCCCATTAGTAATAAGGAATTCAGCTACTTCCGAAGCATGTTTTTCTGAATAACTCCGAGCCACTTGATGTAAAGTTGTTTCTCCCGATTTAGCACGGTAGGGTTTATTGTCTTTAATCATACTTCCCGATTTAAGTTTCACATTTACATCCGCCCCTTTGGCAATAAGCATATTCGTCAAGTCCAGATATATCTGATAACTTTTGGGATGACCTTGAGCCGCACCCCACGCCGCTGAATACAATAAAGTCTCTCCTGTGCGCTGTGTCTTGGCATTCACATCCGCCCCTGCATCAATAAGTAATTCTGCGGTTTCTTTATTACTCACCAAATGCAATGGTGTATGATGGGTATCATCAATTGCCTTTACGTTGGCTCCTCGGTCGATCAGTAGCTTAACCATTTCGAAGTTTTTCCCTTTCCAATCACTGTTGACGGCATGGTGCAAGGGAGTCATGCCCGGTTCGTCTTGCAGGTTCACGTTACCACCCTTATCGAGAAACTTTTTAACAGTCACAATATTCCCAGCTGATACGTCCCCAAGCATGTTACTTTCAGCGCGGCCTAGGTAAACTGAATCCACGTGAGGATCACACCCAACCAGCATCACGGCTGAGATAGTTGTTAGTAGGAGGTGTTTCATTTTCCTTGGTTTAAATTGTTAATGTTCTATTGCTGTATATGTAAAAATACAAGCCTCAGCGTTCCTCCATCATTTGCTCGGACCAGTAGCTCAAAAAAAATTTCTTTTCCTCGAAATTGACCAGTTTTTCTTCGCTGCCGATGATGGGGCGAAGGGTTGTTGTCATTTGGAGAGTGACCAACAAAAAGATCAGGCACCAGACGGCGAAGTGGCCCGTATTGGTCATTCCTAGGGCATGCCCGGAGCGGAAGACAAGGGATAGCCCGAAGCAGGCACATATCAACCAGAGTGCAATGAGCAGAAACCCGAGAAAGGTAGCTGAGGTGCTTGAGACACTGAATAGCCAGACCACGGGAGCGAACCCAACCAGCAGAAGTCCTGATAGCGCAATCAGTGCGCAGAGCATGCCGAACACTGTAGAAAACTTGGCGTCCAGCCCGCCCATACAGGTAAATATATAGAGACTGGGCAGACAAATGAATCCACTAAACAGTAATCCGAAAACGATTTTTAGAGGGGCGGCCCAGATTTGATCATTCCAGGAGAAGGTACCGACTATGACCCCGAAAGTAGAAAAGGAAACGGTTGCAATCAAAAGAAGAAGGCATGTGATCTTGCCGGCGTTTTTTTTCATTTCCAGCTCATGAATAATAGAAAGAGGCTTCTTTAGGAGTTTGTTGATTAAGTTGGGGAGTGTGCAACCCCCTTCAAGGGGTTCGTAGTCCTTTTTCTGATCGTGTTTCGGGGAGTTAGATAGAATCGGCGGTGGTGTGTATGTATCCGGTTGTATTTCTTTAGTCATGGTATTATTTGGAGTTAAGTGTTGGTTCAAAAGTTAGTGACGTTGCGAATGGCGCGGAACACCGCTTCATAGAAGTTTCCATCAAAGGGATCGACCCTGAGAAATTCCACTTCCAATCCAGGGGAAACGAAATAAGGGCGTAAAATCCATGAAATTTGAGCGCCGACAAAAAGATTGCCTGTCAGCCAGGCCAGAAAAGTATGTGTGCCGGAGCTATGGGAGTCCGCTAAATCACGAACATAGTGGAGCAATCGTGAATTAGCCAGGATGCCTGCATAGGCAATCAGGGCGGTGTGTAGCAGTAGGTTGGCGCCATGCCATGTTGGATCGCCAAGAGTTCCCGGCTCGGGCATGTTGAGAGTGGCAAAGAAACTGATTGGGCTAAGTGCTCCCAGGATGATGCTCATAGTGGCAAATCCCGTGAGAAGGAACTGCAGACTTTTTCGAAACCCGATTCCACTGCCGAGTGTCAGACTGAGCATCCCATTGAGCATTCCATTGATAAATAATGTCAGGAATATAATAAATGGCAATTTGAGGGCCACATAGAATGCCATCTCCGAACCATGCCGGAGGCCTATGGTGAATCCATAGGAGCAACCTCCCAATGTGATAAGAGCGATGCAAAACGGGATGGAGCCACGATGACTCCCTTCAATCCAGTCGGTAAGCAACTGTTTTTCCCCTCGGCAAAGGGCGGCAGCGTTTTTAAAAGGGTTCGCGAAAGGATTCATGCTCCTGAAGAAAGCATTTTGGACTTAACTTACCTTGCGAATGTTCAAGCTCGAAATAGAATACACTCTGTTTTCCACTGCATCTATGAGTTCATCCGGAGTGGATGTGCCTGCTGTGATCCCAATCGTATCCGTATCGAAAAGCCATTCGGCTAGAATCTCATCCGGCCCCTGTACGTGATGAACTCTCTCGCAAAACCGCCTACAAGTTCGCATTAACTCATGAGTATTATTGCTGTTTATCCCTCCAACAACTAAGACCATGTCCGATTTCCTTGCCAGTTTTTCAGCGGCGCTCTGCCGCTGCTTGGTGGGTTTACATACCGTATCGATAAAACGGACCTCAGAGTTAGGGAAGCCTGACTTTAAATGTTTAACAAGAGCACGTACGCGTGCAATGGGCTGGGTGGTCTGCGCCACTACGCCAAAACGTGGCTTAGCTGTGAGGGCATTGATTTCATCTTCGCACAAGACTACATCATATTCTGACAAATCTTCAGTGAGTCCACGCACTTCGACATGGCCAAGTCGGCCGATAATAATGGGGTGATACCCGATCGCCGTGAGTTCTAGAATCTGCTTATGGGCATAATGAACGAGAGGGCAGGTGGCATCACTTATCTGAAGCCCCGCTGCTTTTGCCCGGTTACGAGTCCGGTTTGAAGCCCCATGAGCTGTAATCATCGCTGATTTCGTTTCTACCTGTTCCGGTTTATCTTCAAATCGCACACCTCGCTTTTTTAGGTCATTAAGCACCGTGGTGTTGTGTACCAGTTCGCCCATTACAGTGATGGGATGATCTGCAACTTTGCTTTGGGCAAAGTTTATGGCATCGCGAACCCCAAAACACATTCCCAGATGCTCCGCTCGTAGAACGGTGATATCTGCTTTGTGATGCAAAGTTAATCGGTTCATTGATTCGATTTTGTTCATTTTGATTGTTACTTTGATAGTTGTGCCTGCTTTACGATTCTTTCAAGCAGGGTGACATAATCATTGAAAGCTCTTATGCCACTTACCGTAAGCGCGCAAGTGGTCAGCGGACGATTCTCACGGAAACTCTTGGACACCGATACATACCCAGATTTTTGCAGCATCCGAATATGCGTGGTCAGGTTGCCGTCAGTCATCTTCAGCGAGTTCCGCAATTCCGTGAACGACAACCCAGGTGACCCCGCAAGCATCGACATGATTGCCATACGACTTTTTTCATGGATCACTTTGTCCAGTTGCAGGAACGTATCCGGATTCACTCGCTGTCCAAGGGTTCTGAAGTCAGCTTCAAATACAGACCGTACATCAAGTTATTGGCTCCGAAAGCCCAGCCCATCAGCAAATGGGCATGCTTCCCGTTAAGCCATGGCGTTTGTTCCAACTCGTGAAAACAAAGGCATAAAGAGCCAATAATGACAAAAATCCAACCCAACAACCTGATGCCTCGACGCATGAAGAATCCCGCCGCATGCAACGCTCCTCCATACAGGATTATCCAAAGTGCTGTCAGGCGAATACTGTCCCGAGCATCCGGTTGATTCAGAATCTCCAACAAACCTAGTCCCAAACCGGCTGTAAGCAGCGGTATCAATGCCTGTGCCACGTGGCGAGTGGGTGGGGACCAGAAATCCTCCTTGCTGCTCAGTGCTTGTTGCCGGATCAACAACAGGGCCACCATCGCCGCCACAAAAGCTACTCCGAGCCAATAGCCGGCAAAACGGCCCGGCCCGGCCCAGTCAACGGTCTGTGCGAGACCTGTGGCGGCCAGTCCTATCAAACCCACGACGATGGCCACGGGTGCCATCGCACGCCGATAGACGCTGGCTTGTTCCATTAGGCAGCGAATTGTATTGAGATTTTCTTCAGCCCAGTTAGCGTTCACGGATTCACTTTGCGATACAAAGTTAAGGCGTGCAAGCATTTTTTATGCGTTTGTTGATGGGATGAGCGTAAGCGGTCTCGTTCCAGCCGCCGAGAGAGGTATTTATACAAAAAGATGTTTAATTGATGCTAATAACACCTCTTAACTAAGGAGCGATATTGGTTGAATTCACTTGAAATAAGGGACGATGGAATTGAGGGTCTTTGTAGTGAAACGGGTTTGTCTATTTTTCTTTGCCACTTTTTCTTTTGCAGGGCTTTTGTGTGAGCCTCATCAAATTAATGCCGAAAGTCCGCTTGTCGGTGAACTTTCGATTGGGGTGGAAAACCCGCTTAACGTCAGACTCGCCGAGCCGCCTCGTGGCTTGGTTGCCGACAAGCAACTTGGTCTGTTGCGCCATCGAGTCCTCAAAGGCCAAGTTTTGCACACGGCGAAGAAGGGGCTGCGGGGTCTCTTTGAGACACGCGGCGTGCGCACCCCGAAGGGGGATTTGCTGCTGATGTTTCCGGAGGGAAACCATTACGCCGCCGGCAGCGGGAAGGTGAACGACATGATCGCCTACCGCTCCAGCGACAACGGCAAAACGTGGGAAGGCCCGTCGATTGCGTTTGACATTGATTACAGTCAGCACGGGTTCATCCCGCTGATCCCAAGGGGCAGCAAGCGCATTTACGCTTTCGGCACCCAGCCGCTTCCCAGCAAATACAGTCGGGAAAAGGGACGGCACGAAAACACCCCGATCGGGTTTCGCTCGTCGGATGACGACGGCCACTCTTGGAGCGGTGTCACGCTGATCAAACCAAAGAACGATCCGGGCTTTCTTGGCATGTCTGTCACGCGGATGTGCGAGACCGATTCCGGTGCGTGGATTCTTGGATCGCACGCGGCGGACTGGTCCAAGAATCCGCTCATCACGCGGCAGTACATTTTGCGCAGCGAAGACAAGGGCAATTCGTGGACACTGCTGCCTGGCAAACGCCCCGACGGCTGGTTCTCTCCCAAGTACGGCCGGATGGATGAAGGGCGACCGATTTATCTGGGGAAGGGCGAGGTTTATTTCATGGCCCGTACCCCCACTGGTCGTATTTGGGAATCGCGCAGCATGGACGACGGCAAGACGTGGGCCGATCCCAAGCCCTCGGCACTCGTCCATCCGGACGCGCCGCCAATGGTGTTTCACCTGAGTGATGACAAAACGCTGATTGCATTCCACCACAATCGGCACATCAACACACAGTACGTCGGACTGACAGGCAAGATGGATGGCATGCGCGACAGGGCGGAAATTTGGATTTCATTGTCCAAGGACGGAGGGCGCAACTGGAGTGAGCCACAGTTTCTCTTCACTAACGTCACCCGCTTCAACCCGGCGAAGAACGGCTGGTTCAATCACAACTCATCCTACATGGATGCTGTGATCGACGGTGGCACGATACACCTGTTCCTCCCCCATCTCTGGAATCGTGCCTTGTACATGCACCTTGAAGAAAAAGATTTAACCAAGCTGCCAACCGCCCAAAAATTGGCTAGGCGCTTGGCCAAGTGAATTAAAACCGAGTCGCTTCAGCCTTGGCTGTCGCTTCGGCCTTGAACTTAGCCAAGCGTCGGTTGATTTCGGGTTCGTTGGTCCAAAGTGCCCGGCCCTCGTTCGACAGCTGGTGGATGGGGTCGTAGTAGTAGAAAATCTCGCCCGGTTTGGCCGTGGGTGACGTCCATGCAGAAACACCGATCTCCTGATCGTAGAGCGTGTAACTCGAGATTTCCCGTTTCCCACCACCGCCCGGTGCATCACAGACGACGCGCGGTGTGTTGAATCCGGCGGTGGAGCCCTGGATTCTCTGTGACAAATTTTCCGCGACTCGCACCGTTGTGCGAAGGTGTTCGCAGCTCGGTACCATGTCGTGCAGGTAAAGGTAGTACGGCTGAATCAGCAGGCTCGAAAGTTTCTTGGTCGTGCGACGCATATGGTCGAACGAGTCGTTCACGCCGTGAATCAGCACGGATTGGTTGCGAACCCGCACGCCGGTCGCCGAGAGGGACTTCATCGCGCTGGCCGTCCACGCGGTGATCTCGAGTTCGGTGTTAAAGTGCGTGTGCAGGGCGACCTCTTTCATCCGCGCTTGGCCAAGCTCGCAAACTTCCGTCAAGGCATCCATCCACTCGGTATCGCTGGTGAATTTCATCGGCATGATCGCCACGCCTTTTGTAGCAAAACGAATCCGGCGCACGGTCGGGATGTTTAACAGCGTGATGCCGATCTGCCGGATTTGGCCCGGCCGCAGCAATAGCGAATCGCCGCCGGAGATGACGATGTCCTCGAGCTGCGGGCTGTTGCGGATGTACTCGAAAGTGGCGTCCCACTCGCTCGACTTTGCGCCGTAAGTGGATTTGCTTTTTACCGCCGTGCTGCCGCCGACCACCCGGCTGCGCGTGCAGAACGAGCAGTACACCGGGCAAAGTGTGATCGGCAGGAACAGCGCTTTGTCGGGGTAACGATGCGTCAGGAACGGCGTCGCTTTGTGACCTTCCTCGGCGATAGGATCGTCCATCGCGTGTGGATGATCCGGGATGAACTCCGAACCGAGCGGCAGGAATTGCCGGCGGACCGGGTCGGCTGCGGCGTCCTCCCAGTTGATGAGGGAGAACACATACGGCGTGAGCCGTACATTCATCGGCGTCTTGAGCAGACCGGCCTCGATGTCGGCGATGAGCGACGGCGTGGCCAAGTCCTGCAGCACCTCCTGAATCGCCGGGACGGAGGTGACGGAGTTTTGCTGCTGCCAACGGAAGTCGCCGAAGGTGTCCGCATCGACATCGCGCCAAGCGGAAATCGTCCGCCAAAACTCCGACTCGTCAAATGAGTAGTTTGTTGCCGGTTGTTCGGTTTGCGTCGGTTGCGCGCTCATCGCTTGGTTTTTGAAAGCAACTGAATATCAGTGATTTGCATCTGTTTGTCGAGTGATTTGCACATGTCGTAAATCGTCAGCGCGGCGATGGAGACGGCGGTGAGCGCCTCCATCTCGATGCCGGTTTGGGCGGCGATACGGGCCGTGGCGGTGATCACGATCCGGTCGCGGCTTGGTGGCGTCTCGAAGTTGACCTCCGCGTGGGTGATCGGCAGCGGATGGCAGAGCGGGATCAGCTCCGCCGTTTTTTTCGCGGCCATGATGCCAGCCAAGCGGGCGGTCGCCAGCACGTTGCCCTTGGCCGCCTGGCCGCTTTCGATCGCATCGAGCGTCGCCTTGGCCAAGCGGATTTCGCCACTGGCCACCGCCTCGCGGGTTTGCACCGGCTTGGCCGAGACATCGACCATT
>Ga0233433_10002453_pt1 | contig 16227 bp, 10 predicted proteins | sample SI_122_August201_5_FD_179868 | JGI IMG/M metagenome (GOLD analysis project Ga0233433, IMG submission 179868) | Seawater microbial communities from Saanich Inlet, British Columbia, Canada - SI_122_August2016_100_MG | ecosystem: Environmental > Aquatic > Marine > Inlet | place: Canada: British...
ACTACTAAAGGGCTTGCCTATCCTGATGCTGCCCCGAAACGCCGAACAGCATCTAGTTGCGCAAAACGTCATAAAGCTGGGTGCGGGTATACTGGCCCCCTGGATAACGCTGGAACCGCCATGGCGAAACTAGACCAACTCCTCGAACAGGACCACTATCGCCGGTCTGCGCTCCAATTCGCATTACAATATCGAGACTTCAACAGCGCTTCATTACTGAACCGAGTGCTAGAAACAATTAATAAAATGCTCTAGTTTGCGACCGAGTCCCCCTCCTCCCGGGCCAGAAAGTTTGCTACTGACCCTGGCTATTGGGCTAGAGCACGAGGCGGATATTAATCTACAATATGATTATTTTTATAAGATAGAATAAAAATCCAGATTATCAGTTAAGTTATGAAAATTACTTGGACTGAAGGCTACCTCTAGTCGACCATAGCAACTTCTAATATGAACCCGCACTAATTTCCGGTAAAAATCGGCTTTTGCTTTTCAAGAAAAGAGGCGCGCTGTTCTTTCTGGTCCTGGGGTGATTTGCGAGCGAAAGACAGACCAAAATTTCATTGCGCAGCGCGTGCTCAAATTCTATGTCCTGGTTAAGCTGGAGTACGCGTTTGCCTGAGCGTATCGCCATGGGAGGCAGGCTGGCCATCTGCTGTGCCAGCTGCAGAGCACTTTCCAGCAGATCCTTACTATCAACTAACCTATCCAGCAGAGCCAATCGATAAGACTCATCCGCATCTACATTTCGACTGGTAAAAACCAGATCAGCGGCTCGGCTGTAGCCAACAATACGCGGCAGGAAAAAAGACATGCCACTATCCGGCGACAATCCCCGTTCTGCGAATACGGTCTTGAAGCGGCTGGCCTCACAACCTACCCGTAAATCGCAGGCCAGTGCCAGGCTCATACCCGCCCCTGCTGCGACGCCATTAACAGCGGCAATAGTAGGAATCCCTATTTTATAGATATCCGTTGCCAGGCGGCCAACCCAGCCAATATCATCCAATCGATCATTCTGGCCAACCGGAGCTGCCGAGCCGGTTGAGGCTGGGGTTAGATCAGCGCCGGAACAGAACCCCCTACCGGCACCCGTAAACACGGCTGCCCGAATTTCGTCATTAGCCTGGATTGCACAACAGACTTCATGTAGCTCGTCACGTAACACATCATTTAACGCGTTAAGCTTTTCGGGGCGATTCAAGGTTACCAGTGCGATATGATCACTATCCGTATAATCCAGTGTTTCATATCTCATTACTTGTCTCCGTTGTCAGCATCATCGTTGCCCTCGAGTTTACCTGGCATGGTCCATTATAATCACGCTGAAGGGGTCGATAACCACTCCATCAAGCCGAGCCGGGGGGGTATTTATCTAATCTTTCATGCAGGTAGGCGATCGATGCAGCCATTTCAAAACGGGGCACAGCAGCATGACGCCCGGGATTGGCGTGCAGTGTCTTAGTTTTAGACCCTAATCGGTTAAACAGCGCCAGACAGGCCTCCCTGGGAACCACTTCGTCATCCCACTGGACTAAAAACCGCACCGGGCAAGTCACCGCTGGTGCCAGCCTGACAAGATCTTCCTGATTGGGGCCCCATTCACCCATCAGACCAAACAGCGCCAGCTTGATACGCTCATCGGAGGCGGTAACTGGTAACCCCATCATGGTTCCCATGGACAATCCCCACCAGGCTGTTCCTCTGGCACCCTGTTCGGCTTCAACAAAGTCCAAGGCAGCCTTCCAGTCATTTATCACTGCTTCGGTTCCACCTGCTTGGTGCCAAACCTGAGCAAAATCACTGATCTTCTGCGAACGACTTTGCTGGACTCGTTCACCGTGGCCTGGACCATCAATAGATAGGGCCGCTATACCCCGCTGGGCAAGCAGTTCAACCATTGCTAAAAGATAACCAACCTTCTTATGGGTGCCACCACCATGCCCCAAAAGCACCAGATAATCGCCGGTACCTTGTTTGGGCTGCCAGTAAACACCGGGAACAGCGTGGCCATCAACTTCAATTGTAAACCCGCGTTCAAGAGCATGTTCTGTCTCGCCGTCTTTACCATTCCACGCCATGTTGACTGCCCCGATTTTAGTAATAGTCCAACGCTAACACAGATATCCGGCGTCCGTACAATAGCGCTATTCACCGGCAACGCCATTATACGGCAAACATAGATGAGCCTCCTGAAGACACCGATGACCTGGTCACGACTTTCGGGGTACTATGATCTAAGGACTTTCAATCCCTATATTATGATCTCAAGGCTTTCAATTTTTGTATTATGATCTCAGGACCTTCGAATTTGCAGCAAATCAGCCCAAGGGAGCGCTTCAGTGACCGAATTCATCCGAACACCCGAACAAAACTTTCAATCCATCTCTGATTATCCCTTCGGCGAGAACTTTCATCACTGGCAGGACCTGAGGATGCATTATCTTGATGAGGGGCCCAAGGATGGCCCGGTCATGCTGTTATTACATGGTATGCCCACCTGGAGTTACCTGTATCGCGAAATAATTCCGATACTGGTGAAGGCTGGGTATCGCTGCGTTGCCCCAGATCATATGGGTTTCGGTAAATCCGATAAACCAACCGACATACACTGGTATACCATCGCCAGGCATACCGAAATCCTGACCTCCCTGATCACCCATCTTGATCTAAACGATATAACACTGGTATGCCAGGATTGGGGCGGGCCGACTGGACTCGCCCAGGCGACAGTCATGCCGGAACGGTTTTCGCGACTGGTCATCATGAATACCTGGTTACACCATGATGAATACGAGTACTCCAATGCTATACGCAGTTGGGTGAGAAACTGGCAGGATGGCGGTTTGTTTGCCAGGGAACGACCAGATATAGGCTTATTAATGATCATGTCAGCTGGGCTGGCTGACCGGGAAATAGTTATTCCCGCACTGGTTAGTGGTAACCTGCCAACCTTAAGCGCTGCAGCACAGTCCATGCATGACGACTACCTGGCGCCCTTCCTAGATTTACCGGATGAGGCCTACAATGGCCTGCGCCGGTTTCCTTTATCCATCCCCATTAACAGTTATGACAATGGCAACGCAGCGGCTCAGGCGCATCATTATGAGACTCTGCTCAAATGGGATAAACCAGTGAACTTTATCTGGGGATGCGCTGACGATGTCTTCGATGAAAATTGGGGCAGGAAGTGGGCAGAGCAAATGCAGGCGAGCTTTGATCCCATCTCTACAGCCGGGCATTTCCTGCAGAACACCCACGGACCGGAGGTGGCAGCGTTGATCCTGGGCAGAGCAGGCCAGGCCTAGTCAGGTAGCGGCGGTCTGCAAGGCTGCAGCTGGCTCAGGCAAACCAACCATCTCTACCTATACCCTACAGCATTGGACAGCTCTACTCAGCCTATATAGACTTGCCGCCAGCCACACAGATGCCGACACCCTATGTCAGATACAACAGCGGAAGAAACAAATAAACGCAAATCGCTAAAACCCCTGGCGATGCTGATTCCGTTTATTCTTCCCTATAAAGGAACCCTGGCGTTAGCACTGATCGCGCTGCTCATTGCTTCAGCTACTGTATTGGCCCTGCCTGTCGCAGTCAGAGAAGTGATTGATCACGGCTTTTCCACAAATGATGCGACCCAAATAGACCGATACTTCCTTGCCCTGATGCTATTTGCGTTGTTGATCGGGTTCTTTGGCGCCGCCAGAGCTTATTTCGTCAACTGGCTGGGTGAACGGGTCGTGGCCGACTTAAGAGACCGTATATTCCGACATGTAGTCGCCATGGATCCAACCTTTTTTGAGACAAATAAAATCGGCGAAGTCCTTTCCCGGCTGACCGCCGACACAACGCTGATCCAATCTATTTCTGGTGCAGGTTTATCTATTGTGCTGAGATCATCGATACAGTTCGTCGGCGCCCTGGCACTCATGGCTTATACGAACCTCAAGCTAACTGCTTTCCTGGTAGTTTTGCTACCCCTGGTGATCACACCCATTCTCATGATAGGGCAATGGGTGAGACGCTTATCCAGGTCATCGCAGGATAGAATTGCAGATGCTAGTGGTTACGCTGCTGAGATTTTAAACGCGGTAGAAACGGTGCAGGTATTCACTGCCGAAAAACGCGAAAGCCAGCGCTTCGGAGATGCCATTGAATCCAGCTTTGATACGGCTGTATTACGTATAAGAGTACGAGCGTTGATGACAATGGCAGCCACTTCAATGCTATTTGGCGCCTTCATATTTGTTTTATGGATGGGAGCCAAGGAAGTCCTGGCCGCCAGTATTAGCGGTGGTGAGCTTGGTCAGTTCGTCATCTATGCGGTGCTAGTGGGCGCCTCAGGAGCCGCACTGAGTGAATTCTGGGGGGAGCTGCAAAGAGCCGCTGGGGCAATGGAAAGAATCACCGAATTGCTGCTAATGCGACCCGCAATCCAAACCCCACTGCAACCCTTGTTAATTCCTCCAGCAAACACCCGGCAGGTCCAATTTGATTCAGTCAACTTCAGCTACCCTTCCAGACCAGACAAGCCTGCGATCAGCCAATTTAGTCTACAGATTAACCCAGGAGAGCACATTGCCCTGGTCGGAGCCTCCGGTGCCGGTAAAAGCACCGTCTTTCAACTGCTACTGCGGTTTTATGATCCTGCCAGCGGCAGAATTCTAATTGATGGTGTCGATATTGCTAAGGTGGACCCTGCAGAGGTTCGAAGCCTCATTGGCATCGTGCCCCAGGAAACCACCATTTTTGGATTAAGCGCAGCCGAGAATATACGCTTCGGCAGACCCAACGCCAGTGATGCCGAAATTGTCGATGCTGCTCAGGCCGCCCATGCCGACGGTTTCATCAAACTACTCCATGATGGCTATGATACCTATCTAGGCGAGAAAGGCGCGCGTCTATCGGGTGGCCAGAAACAAAGAATAGCCATTGCCCGGGCTGTGCTCAAAGACCCCCCTATTCTCCTACTTGATGAGGCTACCAGCTCCCTTGACGCCGATAGCGAACGCCTGGTCCAATTCGCGCTGGAGAAATTGCAACAGAACCGGACCACAATGGTGATCGCTCATCGTCTCTCTACCGTCTTAAAAGCCGATCATATTGTGCTAATGGAAGACGGTAAAATACGGAATATCGGCACACACCAGGAACTAATGAACCGTGAACCTCATTATGTACGCATGGTGGAATTGCAGTTCGATTCAAGCGTACTGAACCAAACTGGATTTTCTGTCCCAACAGGCGAGAATTTGTCTCCCGGACCACTAGCCAACGACCCATAAATCAGCCTCTGGAAACTATTCTGCCACCTCAGTATTTGCTGGCCTGCTCTATTCCCACAGGCCCCGCTGAATCAGTATTGTCCTGAGCAGAGAAGCCCGATCAGTCATAATTCCCTCCACACCAATATCCAATAAGCTATTGATTTCTTTAGATGTGTTGACCGTCCAAACGTGTGTTTGGATATTCCTGGCCTGCATCTTTTGGATAAACCTCTGGTCTACTATAGAAATGCGTTTATGTCGCACCGGTACCTGCGCGCAGCCTGCTTGTATGGCGCCTACAGGCAAATTGAAACTGGCTAATCGAGCCCGGAGTACCTCCCTGGGACCCATGGCCGTGCAAACCTTAGGGAATTCGCGCCTGAAGGCTGCTAACCGAGCATCATTAAAAGAACCGACACAGATTCGGTCCTGACAATTTAAGCTGCGAACCAGCCGTATAAACGGCAGCAGACTATTGTCTGCCTTCAGATCAATATTAAAACGCGTGTCTGGAAACGCCGAAAACAGTTCGGCAAGCTGGGGAATAGGCTCTGATCCCGCCACTCGGGCTTTACGGATATCAGCGTAGTGTTTGGCTTCAATCAGGCCCGACATATCGGTCACCCGGTCCAACCGGGCATCATGAAAGGCTAATAAAACACCGTCCTTTGTGCAATGAACGTCTGTTTCTAGATAGTCAAAGCCTTTGTTAACCGCACCAGCGAAAGCCGGCATGGTGTTTTCCGGGCCAGATTCATGGTCGCCACGATGGGCGAATGCTAAAACCCCTACATGGTCGAGAAACGCATACGCCATAGACTTATTTCACTTTAATCAAAAACCAGTATCGCCCGTCCGGAAATTCTACCCTGCTCTAAGGCATCAGTTGCCGTATTGATCTCATCCAGGGAATAACGCTCTGTCACCATGACATCAAGATTCAAAAGGCCCTGATCGTACCAGTCCAGGTATTTTGGAAAATCCCGATCAGGTGAACACGAACCGCCAATGCTACCGATAAATTTCTTCTCGTTCATTAGAATATCGCCAGCGTTAAGCTCCACCGTGGTTGTCGGCACACCAACCAGAACCGCAGTACCGCCATCCTGGCTACCAAAAAATCCGCTTCGGGCTGCTGGTACTATCTGCTCCATAGTCGATTTAACGCCGATACAATCAAAAACAAAATCAGCCCCGGACACAGGTTCACCCGTTATGGTATGGCCATTCTGCCGCTGGGTCAGCGACTTTATTGCAGCGACCGCATCAGTCTCAGCCGCATTTATCACGTGAGTGGCGCCAAACTGCTGTGCAAACCGTAATTTCTCGGTGTCAAGATCGACTGCGATAATCGGATAGGCTTGGCGAGTCTTCGCGGCAACAACAGCAGATAGACCGACTCCACCTACCCCAAATATAGCAACACTGTCTCCTTTACTGACACCCGCTGTATTTTCAACCGCGCCAGCGCCAGTCATTACCGCGCAACCTATAATTGCAGTCACTTGCGTATCGATATCCGAGGCTACTTTTACTACATACTGTTCATCCGCTATGGTGTGATCAGCCCAGGTGAAGACGTTATTGGAAGAGGCTTTTGAGCCGTCGGGCAATTCAATAACGGCCGGGACGGCTAAACGGTTAGCATGGGCTGAGTCTCTGGGAACCCAGGTCACCAGCACAGTATCTCCCTCAACTACATGTTCTACCTGCTTGCCAGTTTTTAATACCACACCGGTTGACTCGTGACCCAATACCACTGCCGCTGGCCGCTTACGATGCATCTGGTGCAACTGACTATGACAGACTCCACTGGCAAACTGCTTGATGACAACCTGGTGCGGTCCTGGATCCGGGAGTTGAAGGTCCATGATTTGCAACGGCCCTGGTTCTGGTGGCAATACAGCAACTCTTGCGGGTGTAGGCATGTCTATTCCTTAGGCAATATTAATCTCACCCTACCAGAACCCGTCCCGGTTGGCATCGTCTGCGGTTATTTGGTTCAGTTGAATACTGTGTCAGGGTCATCATCAACCGGCAAAGGCTGTTAATCGATCCGGCTAACATCATAAAACCCAGGCTTAAGTCATCTATCAATCAGGTCTGGAGCAAGGCCCCTAACAGGCCTACCTTTTTGACGGTGCCTAGCCAGCGAAACCAATCCTGTCGCCCTGATCTACTGTTAACCGAGGTAGATTTTCCATGCCGCCGTGGTCCAGACCCTCTTCTTTCAGAATCGTTATTCCCCCACAAACGGCTTTAAAAAGCTGCCTCCTGCCGGATCCTGTTGTACCGTTTCGTATCCAGCGCTCTATGACTTAGAAGCCCAGGATTGACTCCCTCAAATAGGGGCTTTTTCATCAAAGCCCAGCAGGTCTTCCAATCCAGCCATCGCCTTTAACACCGTCAGGTCTGCCAGCTGGCGACCCAGCACCTGCATACCGATGGGCATGCCATCTTCACTGGTACCGATGGGAACGATACCAGCGGGATTACGGGTCATGTTTATGCCCATGGTAAATGCGACCCAATCCGGTGTTTCCTCACCATCTACCCAACCGTCACCTTCTATTTTGGGTGCATGACCGCGAGTCGCCGGCGTTAATATCAGCGGCGCTGCTTCGAACGCCGTCTCCAACTCCAGGTTCAGAATATGGCACATATCAATCGCGCTGGCATAATCGGCCGCATTAAAGCGGTCTAATCCCATCTCTATCTGTGGACGCAGGTCTGCGTCGATCTGTTCCCATTCAGGCGTACCGCGAAGATGACCCTGCGCGCGTCCTCTGGCAGCAGTCCAGAACACCAACCAGGGCAAAAACGGATTGGTATTCCAGATATGTTCATTTTCAATGATTTCCACGCCAGCATCTGCAAGCTGTCCAACCACCTTTTCACAGGCTTTGAGTATTTGTTTGTCAACGCTGGTAATACCCATGGTTGAGGACCAGATGACCTTTTCCGGCAGGCTGCCATCAAGTTGTGGATACCAGGCTTGAGTTGGCTTCGGCAAAGAAAATATATCCGAGGGCTCCTCGCCCATGCAATGGTCGAGAACATAAGCTGCATCACGAATTCGATTCGTCATAGGACCCTTGACTGTTAACAAGCCGCTACCAGGGGGCTTGGCTCCTCCATTAGGGACCCTTCCCTGGGATGTTTTAATCCCACTGAGACCACACAGGGCGGCGGGTATTCTGATTGAACCGCCACCGTCACTGCCTGTTGCCAGAGGAACCATTCCTGAGGCAAGCGCAGCTGAGGTGCCCCCAGAAGATCCTCCAGGGGTGCGTTGAATGTTCCAGGGGTTACAACTGGCCCCAAAAGGTATATTGTCTGTTTTGCCTTTAAACCCAAATTCTGGCGTATTGGTCTTTCCCAACACCACACACCCGGCTTGCCTGAGCCGACTTACCAACACAGAGTCAGCCGCTGCAGGGGCATCGTTTACGTGCATCTGCGAACCAAAAGTGGTGACAAACCCCTTTGCATCCTCAAGGTCCTTTACGCCAATAGGAATACCCGCAAGCGGCAAGCTCGCCCCATTGGCTATTTTCTCATCGATCATAGCGGCTTCAGCCAACGCAGAAGAAGAATCATAAGAACAGAATGCATTGATCGTTGGGTTTAATCTGTCAATATTTGCCAGCGCTGCCTTAGTTAATTCAACGGCCGACTTTTTCTGCTGATTAACGTCTTCAGCCAATGATACAACGGTATAATCTCTAAAATCCACGCTTCTCCCCTTTTGATAACTTAGAACCTCCAGCCTATAACAGGGCCGATCGCGCTGGCAAGGCCTGGATAAAGGTGAGCAACTCGACATGCACTTACCCGCTTGACCGTGTCTATTCGCAAATATCAAGGCATTTTCCCGTAGTTTAAAAAGCGACCGCTATGGCAATTGCGAAATATTCCTTCTTAATCAAGGAGTCAGGGGTTATACTTGCCGCCGCTCAACGTCCTCATCTCAGTAAAACCGGATTACTCCTTGCTAGAAGAAACCAATATCAGCCACTTTCGTGATCTGAACCTGCCTGTTAACCTCACCAAGTCCATAGAAGATGTTGGCTATGAGGTTCCCACGCCGATTCAGGCGGAAGCGATTCCATTCCTGCTGGAAGGCCGTGATTTACTTGGTCATGCACCCACTGGTACCGGTAAAACTGCAGCATTTGCCTTGCCTCTACTATCCAGAATTGATCTCAGCAAACGCCAGGTTCAACTCATGGTGCTCACGCCAACACGGGAGTTGGCTATCCAGGTGGCCGAGGCTCTTGCTAAATATGCGCGCCATCTACCTGGATTTAAAGTACTTCCAATCTATGGTGGCCAGGAATACGGCGGGCAGATACGCGGCCTAAGAGGTGGTGTTCATGCCGTCGTCGGCACCCCTGGCCGAGTAATGGATCATATGCGCAAAGGCACTTTGAAACTGGCTACCCTGGACGCGCTGGTTCTTGATGAGGCTGATGAAATGCTACGCATGGGCTTCATTGATGATGTCGAATGGATTCTGGAACAAATGCCGGAAAAGCGCCAAATGGCCCTGTTCTCAGCGACTATGCCCAAGGAAGTACAGAGAATTGCACGTAAATTTCTGTCTGACCCAAAAGAAATTGCGATCAAGAATAAAACCGCTACTGCCTCGCTCATTAGACAGCGATTCTGGTCGGTCAGCCACGGCCACAAACTCGATGCGTTAACACGAATACTGGAAATTGAAGAATTCGACGCCATGTTAATTTTTGTGAGAACGAAAATAGCGACTGTTGAATTGTCTGAAAAGCTGGCCGCCAGAGGTTATTCTGTGGCTCCGATCAATGGTGACATAGCGCAGAACCTGAGAGAAAAAGTGATCCAGCGATTCACCAAAGGATCGCTGGATATTCTTATCGCAACCGATGTTGCTGCCAGAGGCCTGGATGTCAGTCGTATCAGTCATGTCGTAAATTACGATATTCCCTACGACACTGAGGCTTATATCCACCGTATCGGTAGAACAGGCCGCGCTGGCCGCCAGGGTGATGCTATTTTGTTTGTCACCCCACGCGAGCAACGTATGCTGGCGGCTATTGAGAAAGCCACCCGCCAGAAAATCGAAAAACTCGAGCTGCCCACCACCGAAATGGTGAATAATAAGCGCATTGCTGCTTTCAAGCAGAAAATCAGTGATGTCCTGGCTGAGGGCAAACTCGAGTTTTTAAAGGGCATGCTTGAGCAGTATCAGCTAGAACATGACACTGCAGCTATTGATATCGCAGCTGCACTAGCTAAATTGCATATGGGTGAACAATTTCTGCTTTCGAAAGACAAGGCTAAGAATACCTTGCGAAGTGACAGTACGGGTTTGTCGCGAAATTCTAACCAACGCCCTGAGCGCAACCGCGGCAAGCAAAAATCCCGAGCCGGTAAAAAGACTGACACGCGAGTACCTGATGGCATGGAACGCTACAGAATCGAAGTCGGTCATCAGCATGAGGTCAAACCCAGCAATATAGTCGGCGCACTGGCTAATGAATCAGGACTGGATGGAGATCACATCGGCCACATTGATATTCACGATGATCACTGTTACGTCGACCTCCCCGAAGGGATGTCCAGACAGATGTTTTTTGACCTGAAAAAAGTGTGGGTCTGCGGCCAGAAACTCAATATTACCCGGGCTGAAACAGATCAGGATAAACACTTGCCTGCCTTTGCCAGAGCAAAGCCCGGTCGTTCCAAAAAAGCAAACCGCGGCAAATCCCAGACCAGCAAAGCGGGAAAGCGAAAAGCAGGCAAGCCTGCTGGACGTAAAAAGAATAGCGATAAAGCCTAGAGAACCACAGTACCCGGCCTGAATACCTGTTATTGGCTTGCCGAGAATGCTGTTAGTCCGCTATTACTGACCATGATAAAAGTGTATTCGTTACAACATTTTTGATATAAAACAAATCATTGACTCAGCTGTAAAGGAAAAATAATGAGTGAAGCAATTTCTGTAACAAATTCTAGTGATGAAGCGATTAGTTCCTTTAAAAGACCGGGTGATAGCGAGGAGCTCCTCCAGGGAGATATCCCTGATCCCAAAGACATGGCGATCGAGGATATCAATCCGGTCAGCGCTCGCCTTTTCAGCGAAGATAAACACTGGGATTTTTTCAAACGGCTACGCCAGGAAGACCCGGTACATTTTAACCAGACCGAGTTAGCCGGGCGTTACTGGTCATTGACCCGCTACGAAGAGATTAAAAAGGTAGATGCTGATCACACTCGGTTCTCATCAGCCAATGGCATTACCCTCGGTTTTCCTATCGATGCCGAATTACCTGAGGGTGCCCTGAATGTAAGCATGTTCATCGCTATGGACCCACCCACTCACGATGTCCAGCGCATGACCGTCTCTCCTGTAGTCGCGCCCAGAAACCTGGCTAATATGGAGCCTCTCATACGCGAACGGACTGGCAAGGTGCTCGACTCACTGCCGCTGGATCAGCCATTTGACTGGGTAGAGAAGGTTTCCATCGAACTGACCACGCAGATGCTGGCAACCCTTTTTGACTTTCCCTTTGAACAAAGACGCAAATTAACCCGGTGGTCCGATGTAGCCACTGCAGTTCCTGGCGCCGGTATTGTCGATAGCGAAGAACAGCGCAGGGCAGAACTGATTGAGTGCCTGGAATTCTTTACCCAGCTCTGGCGCGAACGAAAAAGTAACCCAGGTGATGACCTGATCTCGATGCTAGCGCATGGAGAGGATACCAAGAATATGGAACCGCTTGAATTTCTTGGCAATCTAATTCTTCTTATCGTCGGAGGAAATGATACAACCCGAAACTCCATGACTGGCAGTGTTTATGCCTTGAATAAATTTCCGCAGGAATACAATAAACTGATTGCCACACCTGATCTCATACCCAAAATGGTGGCGGAAGTTATTCGCTGGCAGACACCCCTGGCTTATATGCGCAGAACGGCTATTCAGGACTGTGTGATTAAGGACAAAAAAATCCTAGCCGGAGACCAGGTTCTCATGTGGTATGTATCGGGTAATCGCGATGACAGCGTATTTGAACGCCCTGATGAACTTATCATTGACCGGGAAAACTCGCGAGCTCACCTTTCTTTCGGCTTTGGCATCCATCGATGCATGGGTAATCGCCTGGCTGAAATGCAACTACGCGTGCTGTGGGAGGAAATTCTTGCCCGATTCGACAAAATAGAAGTCCTCGAGGAGCCGACACGAACCTACTCCTCTTTTGTCAAAGGTTATACTGGACTGCCGGTACGACTCAGTCGAAAGGCCTGAGCGCATCCAGATGTGAACCCGATGGGGGAGATAATCTGGTCTTGGAGAACACAACCTGAGTGTAAAACCTACCTCAATCCAGGTTGATAGGTTTCTACTGCTCTGGCGCGGACTTCATCAGGATAATAGGCGATCGTTTTAAATTCTCGCTGAATATAGCGCTCGGCCTGATCATAGAAATGCGGTGATAGCGGATCACCACTCTGACCACCGGCTAACAGCGTTTTTGCCTTAACTTTATCGGCAAATTCGACAATCGCCACAAAACTGTTCCCAGAGGTTCCATAGATTTTCTTGGTTCCTGGATAGCGTTTGGCACCAAACGACGCCAGCGCTCCCCATCTACCAGATGCCATACCAACGGGCAAACTGGCGGCGGTGTCATCATGGGGTTGGTTTATATCGCCGGTAATCCGCTGTAGTCGATTCACTTCACCCCAGGGTATCTGCCAACCGCCAAAGTCTGCCGTTAAATTCGCCAGGACCTCAGAGAACATAGCCAACCGCTCATCCAAGGGTGAGGTAGTACCAAAATAGTCTATGAGTGCTGAGCGACTCAAGGCCAGCGGGTTCTGACCCCAGCGACCATAATGAAGCCCATAGAAATGCGCCAGCGTCAGGGCTGTTGAATCAAGTCCAGATTTCAGGTCCCAGTTCCGTAGAATTTCAATTGCCGCTTTCAGGTCCGGATCTGTGCTCCCCTCTTGATCAAAGGCAAAAATTAATCCGGGTACCAGTTTTTCAAAGCCAACCAGGTAAGGGTCGTAAGCCAGATCAAGTAATTTTTCCATATCCCAGTTTTTACCGGCCGTTAATAACCTCACCGCCTGGATTCCACGGAAATTTTCTGGATCAGGCGCCATATAGTAAGGAAAATCTTCGCGCCTGGGACTGAACTCTCCGGCTGCGGTGAATGGGGTCGAATTACAGTTCTGAAGCCAACCATTTTCTGGGTTCAGGATTGTCAGACTCTCTTCCACTTCATGAATACCCTGCCAGTCAGTCCTCGGGTCACTGCCATCAACGGGTTGCGAGTAATCAAACTGCTCGTCTCTGCGCGGTATAAAATTGCCGTGATAATAGGCAATATTCCCATCTGTATCTGCAAAAACCGTATTGTTAGACGAGTTCGTACGGATGTCCATCATCTCCCGAAACTCGGCGTGATTGGCCAGTTTGGTTCTGATAAATGACTGCCGCAAGGCATTGACCGGATCCCAGTTAATTTTAGTGGCAACCCAGCGGTCATTCAGTTTATGGGTAACAGGGCCATGGTGGGTATGATACAAAGGGAAACGTTTTTCTAATGTCTCATCGCCGGCTTTATACTTCAGCAGTACATCAGAAACCTGAACCGGTCTCAACTCCTCTCCGTATCGGTAGACCAGTTGACCATCGATTTCGGTTACATCTTCAATAAACTCATCCATAAAATCCAGCCGGGTCGAAGTATGCATCCAGCCTGTGTCCTCGTTAAAACCCTGGTAGACGAAGAATTGCCCCCAGGTAACCGCACCATAGGCATTGAGACCTTCCTCACTGACAACGTGAACTTCACCTCGAAAGTAGAATGAGGTATGGGGGTTAATCAGCAACAGCGCATGACCTGACTCGGTCAGGTCTCCGGATATGGCGATGCCATTTGAACCTTTGGGCTCTACCAAAAGACCGTTATTGGCTACTGCCGAGGATTCGACCGCCACATTCTGATCCTCGCCGTAGAAAGCAGCGATGCCACCCAGAGGTATCTGCTCTATGTCGCCTCCAATGGAACCTTCACTGAAAAACATTGGCATCCAGGGCTCAAAATGAGTCAACAACCTGGGTTTGACTTGTGGATGAGTCGCCAGATAGAAATTCAGGCCATCTGCAAAAGCATCACACAGATCCTGTAGCCACGGCGGCGCCTGCTCATAGGCCTGCTGGGCTTGTTCAAGTGACATGAATAATCGCGCTCTGACATCACTGTAAAGAGCAGCCTCTCCTTCTATCTCTGCCAGACGGCCCATTGCCCAAATGTAGTTTCGTTCAATTCGATTAAAATCATCTTCTGCCTGGGCATACAATAAGCCAAATACGGCATCGGCGTCCGTTTTCCCATAGATGTGAGGCACACCAAAATCATCACGGGTAATTGATACTTGCTGGGCCCTGCTGGTCAATCGCTCGAACTCGACGTCCCTTTCTGAGCCGGGCGGCTGCATTTCACACCCTGCCAGCGCAAAACAGAAAAGCACTACCAGCCATAATCTGCTGAATAGAGCAGACCACGAAGTGCTTGCGCTGATTCGACCCAGCCTGACCCAGCCGACAATATCAACAAAGTCCTGATTGCATGTCTTCATAAAAATCCCACTTTTAATGCTGCCTAAACAAGAACCTTGCATAAACAGGCCTGTTAACCACCCTGTAAATGTTCTGGTAACTCAACCCATTGTCCCATTTCACCGACGTTATCGGGTAACTGGGCCATCTTCTCTGCCAGGTCATAACTTTGAAAATTCGCGAGAAAATTAGCGATGGCTTTCCCCCACCACATTCTCTTGCGCAACTCTTCGGCATCAAGGTCTTGTTCTGTTGCGCCTTCACTACCAAGCTCAACCCGTCCTGCACCCTCATTTTCAAATGCTGCAGACCGCCAGATTGCGCCACCCATACCGATGTAATAGACATAGAGCACCGTCGTCATAATCGCGTATTCCTGCTCGAACTGAGCATAGCTATAATCGGGATAACGCTGGGTTTTTGATTTGAAAAGGTCATAGAAGGTTCGCATTATCAGCTGCCTGTTGGGGCTGCTATATACCTCTGGCAACACTGTGCCACTACTCATCAAATAGGCAAGATCAGATGGCACAGGTCCCTGAAACATCAACTGGAAATCAATGGTAAGCCAGCCATCTGGGTAGGCCTGACTCTTATCGCAGATAAACAGATTATCGCCGCGTAAATCACCATGAGAAAGTGTGCAGGTGCCGCCATTTTCAGGTTTGATTGGGTCGAAGAACGCTTCCAGTTTACGGGTAAAAAGCTCAGCTACATTCATACCCAGAAGCTGGTCCCAGGGTCGACCATTTGTGAGCGGAGAGTCAGCCAGGCTGACGACCTTGTCAAATAATTTAGCTCCTCCCGGCATTACCTCACGGTAGACAGCCAAATTTTCATCAGAGCACCAATGTTCAACACCTGCTGTCTTCAGCTCGGCCAAACGGCTTCCCTCGTGACAGCCCTCCCACGCAATGGCGGTATCAACCAAAGCCGGTATCAGATTCATAACCTCATCAAGGCCCATTTCATTTTCATGAATCTTCTGTTCTGCAAAGCCGCTGACATCCTCCATGATCAGGCCCCAACGATTCTGACTGGCATCATAATCCGCCAGAAACACCTTTGGACGAGGAAAGAAACCCGCCTCTTTCATCATATAGCCTTTGATATCCTTTATGAACATATCACTGATAGCTTCACTTGGAAGCATTTCAAAATCAGGCCACGCTTTGGCAACAAAAGCATCACAACAGGTCGTTGGCTCGGCAAACTCTACTTTTATTTTCTTAATATCTGAAAAATAGCCCGCGGTCATACCAACACCACTTTCACGTACAGATGTAATGGAATTACTCGACTCAATCAGCCCCTGGCTCCTGAGAATATCGGTTAGGTATT
>Ga0233433_10002459_pt1 | contig 16199 bp, 16 predicted proteins | sample SI_122_August201_5_FD_179868 | JGI IMG/M metagenome (GOLD analysis project Ga0233433, IMG submission 179868) | Seawater microbial communities from Saanich Inlet, British Columbia, Canada - SI_122_August2016_100_MG | ecosystem: Environmental > Aquatic > Marine > Inlet | place: Canada: British...
TCCTTTAAGTGCAGAGCTAGGAATTTCTTGGATAGCGTCCTTCATAAGAGGACCGTAAGCCTCTTCTGGCTCTATAGAAACTTCCTTTTTATCTCCTAATTTAGAGCCCTCAAGCGCTTTTTCTAAACCAGGGATAATGTTTCCATGGCCCTGTAAAAATGCTAAAGGATCTTTACCCTCAGAAGAGTCTATAACTTCACCCTTATCATTTTTAAGAGTGTAATGCATTAAAACGACTTTGTCCTTACTTACTATCATGTTTACTCCAAAATTAAATACAAAAAAACCTTCTATAAATTGAAGGTCTAAATAAATTATGACTAAAAAAACCTATGAAAATATTAAAAGCTTTTTTAGGTCGTGAATCTCAAGCAAAAGATATTTTATCATATTCATAGTGAATTTCATGTCTAAGGAAAAGAGTAGTAATTACTTTATATTAAATCAGACATTGCACTTTCAATCTCAGGGAAATCAAATCCAAACCCTTCATCTATTAATCGCCTAGGAAAGACAGAAACACTTTGGGTTAAAACTCTAGAGCCACTTCCAAATAATAATTTAAGTTGCCACTCAAAAAGAGGAACAATAAAAGGCCTTTTAAGAGCCCTTGCAAGAGCTCTTCCAAAATATTTTTGTTGAATGGGCGTAGGCGATGTGACGTTATATATTCCCGATACATCAGGCTTGCTCATAATAAAATTAAACACTTTGATGAGATCCTTAATGTGTATCCAAGAAAAGCAACTAGTGCCATCTTTGATTGGCCCACCTAAACCTAAAAAATATGGAAGATATAGTTTTTTAAGTGCCCCACCCTTTCTTGATAAGACAACACTAAACCTTAAAATAATTACATCAGTAGAGATAGATTTTGCAGCATCTTCCCAAGCTATAGATAGTTTTGCCATATAGTCATTCCCTGGTTCATTGTCAGTCTCTTGAAGTGGGTTTTCACAATTTGATTCAGGGTAATAACCTACCCCAGATGCGCAAATAACTCTTGGTTTTTTTGTCAATAACTTAATAGCTTTTGCAAGCATATTGTTTGCATCTACCCGACTTTCCCAGACCTCCTTTAAGTGTTTTTTTGTCCATCTCTTGGCTATCGTTGAGCCAGATAATTGAATCACTAAATCACTTCCTTTAAGATGGGATAATAATTTATTAGGTGAGTTAAAGGCATCCCTACCAAAGCATTCAACCTCATGATCAGATAAAAGATCTTCCTTAAGAGAGCTTCCAATTAATCCAGTACCCCCTAAGATTACTATTTTCATATCAAACAGTCCAGTCTGATGAATTCTTTAATAACAGTTTGGTTAAAAATTCAATATGGTCTTGTCTGTCATTCAGTGCAGGGATATAGCCAAAAGATTCGCCTCCAGAAGTCATAAAATATTTTTTATTTTCTTCACTAATTTCTTCAATAGTCTCTAGACAGTCAACAGAAAACCCGGGGCAAATAACTTGAACATTTTTAATTCCCTTAGCGGGAAGAGATTTTAATGTCTCATCAGTATAGTCCTTCATCCATTCCCCAACCCCTAGCCTTGATTGAAATGTCATCCTATATTCATCAGGCTTTAGACCTAATTTTGAAGCAAGAAGGTAAGTCGTTTTACAGCACTGGCATGGGTATTTATCTCCCTTATCGAAATATCTTTTAGGTATTCCGTGATAAGACATTAATAAAAGGTCTGGTTTGCCATGTGTGGCCTGATATTCTTTAACGCTATTTGCTAGAGCTTGGATATATAGCTCTTCTTTGTTATAGCTACTAATAAACCTATAATCAGGAACATTGCGCCAGCTTGATAATCCCTCAGTGACAGCATCAAAGACTGAACCTGTTGAAGATGATGCGTACTGAGGATATAGAGGTAAAACTATAATATTACTACACCCTTCAGACTCTAGCTCACTTAAGGCAGACTTAATTGAAGGGTTCCCGTAACGCATACCCAATGCAACAATAAATCTACCTGGTTCCATTCTTTCAAGTTGCAATTCAATAGCGCTCTTCTGCATTTTTGAAATTGACAGCAAAGGAGACCCCTCACCATGAGTATTCCAAACGCTCTGGTATAACTTTGCAGATTTTCTTGGACGTAAATTCAAGATGACAACGTTCAAAATCAATTGCCAAATCCACCTAGGTGGTGGTGGCTCAATTACCCTAGTGTCCGATAAGAATTGCCTTAAAAAGGGCTTAACTGCTCTCTTAGTTGGGGCATCAGGTGTCCCGAGATTAGACAATAGTATTCCAATTTTTGCCTCACTCTTTGATTCATGAATGTTGGAACATTGATACAATATTAAGCCTCTAATTTTATTTTTCAATGTGATAAGATACCCTATAAAGTTTCTTTCACTGTAAAACATGATGGCACTATCACTACGGACTTTCTTTCCTCTTTTTCCGATACTGAATAATTATTTCTTAAATCAACTTTACTTTTTAATAATATGAATGTCTTACTAGTTATTGCTCATGGTAGCAGAAGGGATGAGTCAAACCTTGAAATTGAATCTTTAACAAATAAGATAGCATCATTTAATACTAAAGAATTTGATGTCGTTATGCCGGCTTTTCTTGAGTTTGCAGAGCCCTCTATTGTTGAAGCAATCCAAAAATGCTCAGATATTGGTGCAAAAAAAGTGACTGTATTGCCTTATTTCTTGTCTGCTGGAGTTCATATTACCAGAGACATACCGGGTGAAATTCAAAAAGCCTCTGAGCAATACCCAAAACTAGAAATCAAAATAGCAAATTATTTTGGTGCTAGAGATGAGATTGCTGAAATACTAATTAAAGCTGCATTAGGGGTTAATTGAGGCCAGTCGATTGCTTAATTATTTAACTGATATACGGTTCCAATCAGTCCCATATTTTCTTTTTTTGAAAGATAGATTGGAATATTTTCCATGACAGGCTTGAGTCTGCCTTTGTTTTCAAAGCTTTGTTGGAAATCACTGTCAATAAATAATTCAAGAAAATTTCTAACAAGGTCGCTTGTAATATAGACGCCACCAAGTGCACCAATGGTTAGAGCCATACTGCCTGCTACTGAGCCAAATATTTTACAAAACATTTGGATTGTTTCTTCTGCGATCGGATTAGAATCCTTACTAACAGCAGCAGCGGTTATATCAGAAGGTGACTTAAAGATTGTATCTACCCCATTGATTTGACAAAGCGCTTCATAAAGATTCAAAATGCCTGGACCCGACAGTATTCTTTCAACTGCGACATGACCAAACTTTTTTGTAAGTAAAGTTAGGATTTCAAACTCGAGCTTAGTGTTTGGCGCAAAGTCTGAATGACCACCCTCTCCAGCAATTGGAACCCAACCACTCTTAGTCATAACTAAACCACAAACCCCTAAACCAGTACCAGGGCCTATAACCAATCTTAACTTTTCAGGTTTAACAATACCTTTATTAATTACAGCAACATCACTATCTGTCAGTGTCGTGGTTGCTAGTGCTTGAGCGGTAAAGTCATTAATCCAATTTACATCCACATCTTTTAATACTGAGGCCACCTCTGACTTGTTAATGGTCCAATGATTATTAGCGAGCTTAAAGGTATCTAAATGGACTGTTCCAGCAGTTGCAAAGCATGCTGAATGGATTTTTGTATCTTCCATAGTAGAGAGATAAAAACTGATAGCTTTTTGAATATTATCAAACTTATTGCATTTAAGGCTTTGTATGTTGTTTAACTCTGAAGAGCCGGCAGAAACTAAAGCAAATCTTGCGTTTGTAGCACCTATATCACCTACCAAATTATATGAGTTTTGCTGTTTCAATTGTTTAGTGATTCCTTGAGCCATCGAATATGCAGACCATGTATAAGTCCACTGAGCCAGTGTTGTGTACTCGATGAAAAACACCATTATGAATTAGAACCATCTCGCCCCCCTTAATCAAAAGCTCTTTTTCGCCTAACTCCATCCTACCACTACCACTCATAATCATATAGACCTCTTCTTGTCCAGCATGACTATGGCCTCTAGTTGACTTTCCTGGGTGAAGCGTAGTAGAGCTCACTACAAGATTACTAAGGTCAGTATTATCCTTAAGCAAATAGGTTTCATTATCTTTAACTATTTCACCATCTATATCATTAATTTTCATAATTTTTTAATTTGACCTTTAATTGATAATTTTAGATTATTATTGCAACTAATCAACCACTATGAACTCAATTACTTACTTTAAGGACTCCAATAGATTTTAAGCCCTTTTTCTAAAAAGTAATAAATTGGCATTTCCATTGCATCTTTATTAGTCATTGCAAGCTCAAGAGTGTGGAGTTTGTCTGAGCCATTCAAATGTAGAAACACATTTTTTGAATCAATTATTGCTTTTGCAGTAAGACTCATTCGCTCATAAGGAGCTGTCTTTGGAGAGATCGCAATAAGTCGACAAGGATTATTTAGGCTCATCCCCTCAGTTAATTCATCTGAGCATGGAAACAGTGAGGCAGTATGTCCATCAGAGCCAACCCCCAAGACAACTACATCAAATGGTGACTTAACTTGTTGAAGTAACTCTTCGGAGAGTTTATGCCCATCTTTGGCAGTTTTATTATTATTTTTTAACGGTACAAAATTTATCTTTTTGGCTTTATTTTTTATAAGATGGGCTCTGACGAGCCTCTCGTTACTGTCCTCGTGAGAAGGCTCAACCCAGCGATCATCAACCAGCATCAAATCAACACTAGACCAATCAAGTTTTAAATCAGATAGCGCTTCAAGCAAAGGGATAGGTGTCCTTCCTCCAGACACAGCGAGACTTGCACGACCATCACTGTTTATACTTTGTTTAAGAATTTCAACAATATTGTGACTTAAATCTTCAGCCAAAGATTCACTACTATTGGTGCTATAAAAATCAACTTGATCAGGTAGAAAATACATCCTATTACTCATGCCATTTATGTCCATTTTTTTTAATAAATAATTCACTCTCTAGAGGGCCATTACTTCCAACAGGATATGAGTATAGGACCTGTGATGAGTTCTGCCATCTCTCAAAAGCATTATCACACCATTCCCATGAGAGCTCAACTTCCTCTTTACACAGAAATAAGCTCTGATCGGCAATTAGTATATCCATCAATAAACTTTGGTATCCACTTGGAATATTTAATAATTGTTGTGTTTTAATAAAATCTAGGCTCATTGGGTCAGATCTAATACTCATGTGCTGGTCTACACCATGCGGTTTTGTATAAACTTTAAGAGAAATACCTTCTATAGGGTGAAGGCTAATGATTAAAGCATTTCCTTCTAAATCCTCTTGATTTCTGTCAAAAATATAGTGCCCATCTGATTTAAAGTGAACAACAATTTGGGTTGTTTTAGATGCCATCCTTTTGCCAGTTCTTACGTAAAAAGGGACTCCAGACCAACGCCAATTTTCAATCTGAGCTTTAATACAAACAAAGGTTTCAGTTGTGCTTTCGGAGTTAGCACCTTCTTCGTTCAAGTAGCCAGGCTTTTTGTTATCTAAAATTTGACCATCAGAGTACTGAGCTTTAATAAAACTATCTGCGATGTCGTCGTCAGTTATAGGTCTAAGTGCCTTCAAGACTTTGACTTTTTCAGAACGAATACCCTCATCATTTAAGCGACTTGGGGGCTCCATAGCAATAAGGCATAGAAGTTGAAGAATGTGGCTTTGAACCATATCCCTCATCTGACCAACGCCATCAAAATACCCCCATCGTCCTTCAATTCCTACAGATTCAGCTGCAGTGATTTCGATATATTCAATACTTTTGCTATTCCACTGACTTGAAAAAAGAGAGTTCGCAAATCGCAAAGTAATAAGGTTTTGTACTGTCTCTTTACCTAGATAATGATCAATTCGATAGATTTGTGACTCACTAAAGTACTTTGAAAGCTTATCATTAATTTCTCTTGAACTATCTAGGTTATAGCCAATTGGTTTTTCAACAACAATGCGGCTCTCATTAGTAAGAATCTGAATACTATTTAAGCCATCACAAACCGTCTCAAAAAGATTAGGTGGTATCGCTAAATAATAAGCAATAGGTTTACTCCAAGAGCTAAGACTGCTATTTATTTTTTGGTAATCATCAGGGTTTTTAAGGTCACAGCAACAATAATCAATCCTCTTAATCAGCTTGTTGCACACTTCAACATCAAAATATTCACTTGAGACATACATCTTTAGAGCTTCGACAACCTTTTCTTGGAACTGCTCAGTTGAAATATCTTGTCTCGCAACCCCTAAGATTTTTAATGAGTCGTCTAACTTGCCAGAGCGCTCAAGATAAAACCAGGCAGGCATCAACTTACGAAAGGAAAGATCTCCTGAAGCACCAAAGAGAACAAAACTGTTACTTTTTTGTGGTAAATTTTCCATAGCTCTATCTCTTATCTATCAAACATTTAGCCGTTTTGCGAAAGCCAATCGGTATGAAAAAATTCACCAGAATTCCTATCTAAGCGCTCATAAGTATGCGCACCAAAGTAATCACGCTGAGCTTGGAGTAGATTTGCGGGCAACCTTTCAGTTCGGTAGCCATCAAAATAAGAAAGAGAAGATGTCATCGCTGGAACAGGAATTCCGTTAGAAACAGCTATCGAAACGATTCTGCGCCATCCAACTTGAGATTTTGTTATCTTATCTTTAAAAAATGGATCCAACAATAAATTCTTTAGTTCCGAATTATTGTCATAAGCATCTTTAATTTTAGTTAGGAATGCTGAACGGATAATACAACCTCCTCGCCACATCAGAGCAATTCCGCCATAGTTTAGGTTCCAATTAAACTGCTTCGCAGCATCCGTAAGTAAAGTGTAACCTTGCGCGTAAGAAACCATTTTTGATGCATATAAAGCATCGTGAATATCTTTTAAAGCTTGCTCTTTGTCGCCACTAAAATTAATACTTGGACCACTAAGCTGTTTTGATGCCTCGACTCTTTCCTGCTTTATTGAAGAGAGGTACCTAGCAAATACAGCCTCCCCAATTAAAGTCAGTGATGATCCAAGTTCTAAGGCAACCGCTGCGGTCCATTTACCGGTACCTTTTTGGCCTGCAGTATCAAGAATGTTATCAATCAGGTAGGTACCATCTTTTTCTTTGAATTTGAGAATGTCTGCGGTGATTTCAATTAAATAACTACTGAGCTCACCCTTATTCCACTCTTTAAACACTTCATGCATTTCGTCATTCGACATTCCTAGCACATCTTTCATGATTTGGTATGCCTCGCAAATAAGTTGCATATCGCCATACTCTATGCCGTTGTGCACCATTTTTACAAAGTGGCCAGAGCCATCTTCACCTATCCAGTCACAGCAGGGCTCGTTATCCTCTACTTTGGCTGATATTGCTTGAAATATACCTCTTACTTCAGGCCAAGCAGAAACTGAGCCTCCTGGCATGATTGATGGACCCTTTAATGCACCCTCTTCTCCACCAGAAACACCGGCACCAACAAATTGAAACCCTTTTGATTCTAATTCTTTGGTTCTTCTTATTGAGTCAGGGTAATGAGAGTTACCACCATCAATAATTATGTCACCCTGATCAATCAGAGGAATAAGTTTTTCAATATAGTCATCTACTACTGAGCCAGCTATCACCATCAGCATAATTTTTCTAGGTTTTTTAATTGAATCAACAAACTCTTTAAGATCTTCAAAACCAAAAATATTGTTGTTTTTTGATCTATTTTTGACTAATTCGTCGATTTGGGGAGAGGTGCGATTATGAACAGCGACACTAAAGCCATGGCTTTCCATATTTAAGGCCAAACTTGACCCCATTACACCCAAGCCAATCAAGCCTATATCTGCACTAATATCATTCATATGTATACAATAAAATTACTGTTAGTATGATGTTAAAAACGAAGTAAAGTTTAAACTATAGAATTTTTCCTAGTGTGTCAAAGTGTTGCAAAGTGTGCTCAACAAGATTACAACAAACCTTGTTTACGGGCACTTAAAAACTCTTGAAACTTAATAGCACTCTGTTTGAGTGTCCTTTTTTGAGTTTCATAGTCTACATAAACTATACCAAAGCGCATCTTATAGCCTTCTGCCCACTCAAAATTATCCATCAAGCTCCATGCAAAGTAGCCTCTAACATCAACGCCCAAAAATACAGTAAAGGGCTTTATTCATACTAGCATTATAATAAGCCTTTTATCGAATTCTTAAACCCGTGTTAGGGTCAAATAATATAGCTTTACTGGTATCCACCTGAAGATCAAAGCCTTTTCCAGCAGTATTTCCAGATTCTGGGCTTAATCTTGCCATAACTTCATTTTCATTCCATTGACCTATCGCAACAGTATCTGCTCCCATCGGCTCCAACACTTCGACATCAAATTTAATTTGTTGGACAAATGAATTATCGGCGACTAAAGGCTGAATTTCTGTCAGCATTTCTGGTCTTATACCTAACAAAACAACATCTAAATTCGAATTATTTAGAGCATCCTTACAGGGGATCGATAATTCATATTTTTCACCACCACTGTCAATTATTAAGTTTTGATCTTTAACAATACATTCAATAAAATTCATCCCCGGTGAGCCCATAAAATCAGCAACAAAATGACTTACTGGATCATTATATATCTCATAAGGTGTACCCACTTGTTGCAACTCTCCATCCTTAAGGACTGCTATCCGGTCTGCTAAAGTCATTGCTTCAATTTGGTCATGAGTAACATAAACGATAGTTGTTCCAATTCGTTTATGTAATTTTTTAATTTCAGTGCGCATCTCAACTCGAAGTTTCGCATCTAAATTTGATAAAGGCTCGTCAAATAGAAATACCTTTGGCGATCGCGCTAACGCCCTTCCCATAGCTACCCTTTGTCGCTGCCCACCTGAGAGCTGACCTGGTTTTCTATCTAATAAGTGATCAATTTGAAGAAGTGAGGAGACCCTTTTAAGAATTATTTCTTGTTCATTTTTTGGCATTTTGCTCATCTCTAACCCGAAACAAATATTTCTTGCCACATTCATTGTCGGATACAAAGCATAAGATTGAAACACCATCGCAATATCTCTATCTTTTGGAGACTCTTCAGAAACGTCATTTCCATCGATAACAATTTCACCACCAGTTAATTCCTCTAGTCCAGCAATCAAGTTCATTAATGTTGACTTACCACAGCCTGAAGGCCCAATAAGAATTAAAAACTCTCCATCTTTAATATCCAGATTGATGTCCTTAAGTACCTCAGTTTCACCAAAAGATTTTTTAATACCATTAAGACTTATACTTCCCATTTTTTTATCCTGTATTTATTGTTTCAAATAGTTATTGATAGTTTTTATCCTTTAACTGCTCCAGCAGTAAGACCTTTAACAAAGTACTTGCCTGCAATCACATAAACCACTAAAGTTGGCATGGCAGCTATGATTGCAGCAGCCATATCAACGTTATATTCCTTTCCACCGACTGAAGTATTAACTAAGTTGTTAAGTGCTACCGTTATTGGTTGGGTCCCAGAGCCTGAATAAACAACACCAAATAAAAAATCGTTCCATATCTGAGTAAACTGCCAAATTATTGTGACTACAAAAATTGGGGTAGACAAAGGAATGAAAACATGCCTAAAAATTGCAAAGAAACCTGCTCCATCGAGTTTTGCAGCTTTCACTAATTCTGTTGGTATGCCTACATAATAGTTACGGAAAAAAAGTGTTGTAAAAGCTACGCCATAAATGACATGAACTAGCACTAAACCAGTTACTGTATTTGCTAATCCTAACGAACCTAAGAGTTTAGCCATTGGCAGGAGAATGACTTGAAAAGGAATAAAACAGCCAAATAATAAAGCTCCAAATATAAATTCACTCCCTTTAAATTTCCATTTGGCTAAAGCATAGCCATTAAAAGCGCCAATAATCGTTGAAATTATGACTGCCGGGAATACAATACGAACACTATTCCAAAAAAATGGCGCCAAGCCCCTACACTCACTACCGGTACAGGCTGATGACCAAGCCTTTTTCCATGCATAAAAAGTTGGGTCCATTGGAAGTGCCATTAAGTTACCACTTCGGATCTCTTCAATATCCTTAAGAGATGTTGTAAACATTACATATAGAGGTGCTAAATATATAAATGCAAAAAAAAGTAATAACAAATAAATTAATGTACGACCAATATTGATATTTGTTAGTTTAAAACTATTCATGATTTTTTTTCGCGTAATTCAGAATACAAATAGGGAATTAAAACAGCCAGCACACCAAACAACATAATCATTGCACTTGCAGCACCAACTCCAATTTGCGCCCTATTAAAGGAATAGGTGTACATAAAATTTGCTGGCAAGTCTGATGCATAACCTGGGCCACCACCTGTAAGCGCTTGAACTAAATCAAAACTTTTAATGGCTATATGCGTAAGAATAACGATAGCACTAAAAAAAACGGGTCTCATTAACGGTAATATAATGTGCCAATAAAGTCGAGGGGTTGATGCACCGTCAATTTTGGCGGCCTTAGTAAGGTTATCATCGACACCTCTTAATCCAGCTAAAAAAAGTGCCATTACAAAGCCACTTGATTGCCATACTGCAGCAATCACTATCGTGTAAATTGCCATATCCGACTCAACAAGCCAACGAAACTCAAATCCTACAAAGCCCCAATCATGCATCAGTTTTTCAATGCCTAGACCAGGATTAAGTATCCATTTCCATGCCGTTCCTGTAACAATAAAGGAAATAGCCATTGGATACAAATATATAGTCCTTATTGCTCCCTCGACTCGAATTTTTTGATCAAGAAATATCGCCAAGAGTAGACCTAAAACTAGCGCAATCAAGATAAATAAAATTAGAAAAACGAAAAGATTATCAACCGCTACATCCCAACGAGGATTACCAAAAAGGCGAAAATACTGATCGAGGCCTACAAACTCCCATTGAGGCATCATTTTACTTTTCGTCAAAGAGATTAAGCCAGTCCAAATAATAAATCCATACATACAAACAATCATTAAGATTGTTGTTGGTGCTAAGACTATTTTTGGTAGGTTTTTCTCTAGAAAATTAAACATGTGGATTCATTTTATTATGAAAATATAAAAATGGGGCGCCTAAATTAGGCGCCCCTGGTTAGATATCTAAAGGTTCTACCAATTAGGCAAGGAGACGCGCTAATTGATATCTACCTAGATAATCCGATCTACATTGCTGCAGACATCGAAGCCACCAATTGATCAGCACCTTCTTGTGCACTCTGGTCAGAGTTAAAGAAGTTTGTAGCTGAATCAACTACTGCTCCAGCTACTGCTGAAGGCAATGCCATGCCGTGCGCAAAGCTCGGTACTAAACCGCCACTTGTAGAAGCCGCAACAAAAGCATCCATTGAATCATGAGCACATGAATCAAACTCGGCTCTTGAAACGCCTAAACGTGCAGGAATAGATCCTTTGTTTAGGTTGAATACTGTTTGGAAGTCAGTACCCAGGATTTCTGCAGCCATAATGTTTTGAGCTCCAGTACCAGCTGTAGTTCCTTGTGCAAAGAAAGCAAATGAGTCAATGTTGAACGTGTGTGCACCTGAAGTACCTGGAGCAGCAGTACAAGTGTAATCTGTACCTACATTCTTTCCAGCTACTTTAAATTCACCCTTTGCCCAGTCACCCATGATTTGCATTCCTGCCTGACCTTCAATTACCATTGAAGTCGCAACGTTCCAGTCACGTCCTGGTGAGTTTACATCAACAAATTGACGTAGGTTTCCGAAAGTTTCGAAAACTTCTACTGTTGTATCACTGTTAAGTGCGTCCATGTCCATCTCTACAAACGCTTTATTGTAGTAGTCTGCACCACCAACACCAAGAACAACTGCTTCAAATACAGTTGCATCTTGCCATGGCTGACCACCGTGAGCTAGTGCTATGTAACCAGCGTCTTGAAGTTTCTTGGCCTGAACCATGAAATCATCCCAAGTTGTTGGAATTGTAGCGCCTGCAGCACGAAACACTTCAGGGTTAGACCACATCCAGTTTACTCTGTGTACGTTTACTGGAGCGGCAACGTATTTACCGTTATGCTTCATTACGTCAGAAACAACTGAAGGTAATAGATCATCCCAGTTGTTTTCTGTAGCAACACCATCGATGTCAGCTAAAAATCCTAGGTCACCCCACTCTTGAATTGAAGGACCTTTGATCTGTGCAGCTGTAGGAGGGTTTCCAGAAATTGCTCTTGACTTAAGAACAGTCATAGCATTTTCACCACCACCACCAGCAACAGCGAAGTCAGTCCATCCAACTCCAGCGTCACTTAACTTGTCTTTTAAATAATTTACACTTGCAGCTTCGCCTCCGCTAGTCCACCAGTGTAGAACTTCTACATCACCAGCACTTACCGATGTTGTAGTTGCTAGTAGCGCTGTTGCCGCTAGCGTTGTTAACTTATTATTCTTCATATTTTTTCTCCATTAAATATTATGAATCTCATTCTGCGCACCATTGAGCAGAATTAAGAATTAGTTTATTATTAGGTATATTTCAAAATGTAGTGATTTGTTACAAAAGATTACAAATTGAATCTAATCGTTAAAGAAGTAACAAAAAATTAATATTTCTATAATATTGTTAAGGAGTTTAGCGACCTAGGGCGAACTCAAATGGCACTCTAGAAGAGTGATGGTGCCTAATTGGAGAATCAACTGACAAATCAATCAAAAAAGTAAACCAAGATAAGTATTTTGTATCATTCTTTTTATAAAGACAGAAAATGTATGCACCAGTCATCAAATACATATTTTCTGATAATTTCTTATTGATAGTTTTACTATCATCAATTTCTACCGAAGCTTGACCTGCTATAGTTCTAAGAAAATAGTCCTCTATTTGTTCTGGAGTGGTTAGAAGGTTTGGCAAAAAGGTTGGTAATAAAGTAGCACCTTCATGGTACATATCCAGAATGCACTCTAGATTTCCATTATTAAAATACTCAACCCAATGATTAACAATATTTTCTGGGCTTTGGCTTCGTCTATTCTTCATTAAAATTCCACTTAGTGAATACTAATTTAGCAATTATTTTCGATTTTATTTCGGGATAAGTATCCCAGAATTTAATTCAGTTTTGCTTTTTTTGTACTCCTTGATAGATTTGCAATAATACAACTCCAATCATAACTAACTATAAAACATTTAAAACCTCATAGCAGGCTCCCATAGTATGGTAATCAGACTTACCTCCTGCTGAACTTTTAAGATTGTCATATTTATTGTTATTTGAATCTAGAATTCGAAACCAAGCGCCATACTTGTGATCAATCATATGCTTCCAACTATATTCCCAAATACGTTCATACCAATCCCAATAATAGTCATCACCTATTCGACTAGCTAATAATGCAGCTGCAGCTAATGATTCAGCCTGAACCCAGAAGTACTTATCTTTATTACACACATCACCATTTGGAGCAAATCCATAATAAAGTCCATAATTCTTTTCATCCCAACCCATCTCAACTGCATCATCAAACAACTCTTGGGCTCTTAGGACAAGCCATTCTTCATCAACATACCTTTCAAGAATAATCAATAACTTCGCCCATTCTGTTAGATGACCAACTTGAAAGCCCCATGGACGAAATAAATCATCAGGGGAGTCTTTATTGTATAGCCAATCAATTTGCCAGCTAGAGTCATAATGTTCCCATATTAGTCCTTCAGCAAGGCTCGCCTGCCTAACACATATGTTTTTTGCAATTAGAAGAGCGCGATTTAAATATTTCTTTTGATTTGTAGCCTCAAAAGCAGCAATAAGAGCTTCACAGGAGTGCATGTTTGCATTTTGACCACGGTAATCAGAAACCTCGCTCCAGTCACTATTTATCTCATCAGAGTAGAGACCAAACTCATCAGACCAAAAATACTTTTCCATTAACTCAAAGGTTTCATCAATATAATCTTTAGCTTCTGAAATACCAGCCTTATAGGCGCTTGAATAAGCTAGTAATACAAAGGCTAACCCATAACAATAGTTAGTTGAGTCTTGTACTTCTTTGTCTTTCATGATCCATGCATAACCACCAGTATTCTTATTCAAATGAGAATCTCTCAAGTAATATATGCCATGCCTAGCAGTATCAACATATTCTTTATTATCGAACTGAATAGCAGCCATTGAATAATTAAATATAAAACGAGTACTACTTACCAAGTGCCTAGTTTTTAAGTCATAAATACTTCCATCATCTCGAAAATGCTGAAAAAAACCACCAACTTCATTATCAATGCAGTGTGGATGATAAAAAGACATAATAGAGCTTATATGATCAACTAAGAACTCTTTGCTTTTAAATTTAGGATGGGTCAAAGGGACCATTAAACAGGAAAATAAACTTCAACAATCAATCCACCACCTTTACGATCTTTAAGCTCAAGCTCGCCTCCATGAACGTTTGCAATATTTCGAGCAATCCCCATACCCAGTCCAGAGTGACTATCACTTAATTTATGCTCTAAGCGATAATAAGGCTTAAAAACATTTTCTTTGTCGGCATCACTCAAACCTGGACCTTTATCTTTAATCTGAATAAATATTCCTGTTTTCTTTTTTTGACCACTCACCTCTACGCCATATCCATAGCTTAGCGCATTATTTATTAAATTTGAAAACAAACGCTCAATTGCAACTGCTCGACCTTTCATTTTAATATTACCTGTAATATTCATCTTGATAGGCAGGCCAAGAATTTCTTCTTTTTTTAAGATTGCGTCTAACATTACGGATAAATCAATATTAGTAGTATTTTCATGTTCTACACCATCAGTCATGATTTGAAGACTCCCTTTAACCATAGTCTCTAGGTAATCTAAATCACCAATTAAGTCTTCCTTTATAGGCCCATCTTCAATACCTTCGACTCGAAGTCGAGCCCTAGTTAAAGGTGTTTTAAGGTCATGAGATATTGCTGCAAAAGAGCGCTCTCTATCAGCAATAAATTTTTGAATACGCTTTGCCATTGAATTAAACGCACGGATTGTAGCAACCATCTCCTTAGAGCCTATTTCATCAAGTTGTCTTGGAAATCTACCTTTACCTAATAAGTCTGCCTGATGGGCTAATGATTTAAGGGGAAATACTAACCAACGAATAAAGAGAAAAGTTATCAAAAGCATCGTTAAGGAAACCAAAGAAGAGGTAAAAATACGTTCGCCATTAATCCAATCAAAGCTAAGTAATAATTCCCCTTTTGGGATTATTGTTGCTAAATACATCCATTCATTTTGATTTTCTAATCTAAATTGAATTACAACAATAGGGCTCTCTGGTTTGGGAATTTGAAGACCCAGTGTTTTCCATATTGGCTCTAGAGGAACTATTATATGACTATTAGTTAGTCCCTCTTGCGGACTATTAGGTGTTATTATTTTTGTATCTTCAAAACTTACAAAATTAATATTTAAATCCTCAACTTGACCTATTTGAGAGAATAGAGTCTTTTCTAAGTTTTTAGTAACCAACGCTGAAAATTCAGTTTTTGCAATAGAGTTTAAGATAATGTAGTCTTTATTTACTGAAACAAAGAACTCAGCACCAAAGTCTAAAAACGTGCCACCATTTTGGCGAAACTGACTTAAGGTTTCTTGTCGATATTGGTTGGGTAATTTTTCAAAAAAACCAACTGCTTGTGCGATTTTATATCCTAAGTCTTGGGATATTTCAGTCATCCTTTCTTTTTCAGACGACTTTAATTGCTCAACCCAAAGCCAAGTTCCTAAAACTTGAGCCACGAGAATACCAATAAAAAGGACTGAAGTCATTCTAGCAACAACAGTCTTAGGTGTTATCGAGGCAAGAAGGGAGGTTTTACTACTCAATTTTTTAACAGGAGAACGTACCCCTTGCCCCTTACGCTTTGAATAATTTCACCCTTAAAATGATTACTAAGTTTGTGACGCAACCGACTTACATTAGTGTCAATTGAGCGATCTAATGGATCTATTTTTCTGCCATGCAACAACTCACCAATTTCATCTCTACTTAAAACCGTACCTATCTGCTTATGAAAAACACAAAGTAGATCAAACTCGGTACCAGTTAAATCCAATTCTTCTCCATTAACAAATGCACTCCTGGCTGCATAATTCATGACTATGTTATTATCTACATCTTCTTCTTTTACTTCTGAACGTCTAAGAAGACCCTT
>Ga0233433_10002467_pt1 | contig 16177 bp, 9 predicted proteins | sample SI_122_August201_5_FD_179868 | JGI IMG/M metagenome (GOLD analysis project Ga0233433, IMG submission 179868) | Seawater microbial communities from Saanich Inlet, British Columbia, Canada - SI_122_August2016_100_MG | ecosystem: Environmental > Aquatic > Marine > Inlet | place: Canada: British...
TGCTGGAACATGGGTGTGAGCCGGTGGAAGACTATTCGTAGCGTTGTCCTTCCAAATTCCATCAGCGGTATCCTTACCGGGATTATCCTGCAGGTCTCCCGTGCCGCCGGGGAGACTGCACCCATTATGTTCACAGGAGCTGTTTTCTACAAGGCCGTAGAAAAAGGAGATGTATTTGCATACGGACTGCTGGACCAATGCATGGCACTGGCAATGCACCTTTTCACGATTTCAACACAGGTTCCTGGGGTGGACGAGGCCATCCCATTCGCAACCGCTGTTGTTCTCCTAGGGACAGTTCTCGTCGTAAATGCCGCAGCCATCGTGCTTCGTATTATCATCCGCACCCACAAGAAATGGTAGATAATAAAACCAAAATTGAGGTCGAGAACCTGGGCGTTTCCTATGGAGGGAAAATCGCCCTCAAAAACTTGTCCATGCAAATCCCGGCCAATGAAATCTTTGGAATCATCGGGCCTGCCCAATCAGGAAAGACAACTTTCCTGAAAGCCGTTAACCGCACCATTGACTTCGTCAGCGGGGCAAGCGTCAAAGGCAAGATTCTCATGGACAATGAGGTGATTTTAAACGCCGATAATTCCACCCCGGTGACAAAACTGCATGGTAAGGGAACCAAGGATGTCTGCGGTCACCGACGCAGGATTGGAATGGTTGCACCTCTTCCCGTGGGCTTACCTATGACCATTTTTGAAAATGTTTCCTTCGCGCCACGACAATCCGGAAAAAAGAAAAAGGATGAGCTGGAGCATCTGGTCGAAAGATGCCTCAAGCAGGCCGCATTGTGGGACGAGGTCAAGGACAGGCTAAATACACTTGGTACAAAGCTCTCAGGAGGCCAACAACAGCGGCTTACAATAGCTCGAGCCTTATCCCATGAACCTGAGGTGCTCTGCCTTGACGAGTTCTCCATTGCGATTGATCCGGTAACCACCATGCGGATCGAGGATGTCCTCAAGGAACTACAGAGCGAAATGACCATTATCCTGGTCACCAATCTCGTGCAGCAGGCAAGGCGTCTTGCCAAGAAGACGGCATTTATCTTCAACGGCGAACTTATTGAGTTGGATGAAACAGAAAAAATATTTTCCGGGGAGGCGACAGATTCCCGAACCAACGAATTTGTAAGTGGAATATTCGGATGAGTGATTCCATGAACAATTTAAGCGTCACCGTGCGGGACTTCAGCCTCTGGTATGGAGATTTTCAGGCATTAAAGAATGTAACTCTGGATATTCGTGATGGAATCATCACCGGCCTGATCGGCCCCTCGGGTTGTGGAAAAACAACTCTCCTCCGCTCCTTAAACCGGGTCAATGAACGCTATGGAAATGTAACCACATCCGGGGAAATCCACATTCTGGAAAAGAATATCCTGGATGCAGATGTCTCCCTTCCGGAACTTCGCAAGTCCGTTGGAATGGTTTTCCAGCGCCCCAATCCTCTGCCGGTCTCGATCTATGAAAACATTGTTTTCGGCCTCCGTATACATTCTGAGCGACAGGATTTGAGCAAAAGTATCCTTGATGAGGCAGTCGAGACTGCCCTGAGGGAGGTTCAGCTGTGGGATGACCTAAAGGACAAGTTGAAGGATCGAGCCACTAGTCTACAGCTGGAGCAACAGCAAAAACTGTGTATCGCCCGTCTGCTTCCATTGAAACCGGAGGTCATCCTGATGGACGAACCCTGTTCTGCATTGGATGTGGATGGAACTAGAGCAGTTGAGGAATTGATGTCCGGACTGGCTGGTGAATATACAATTCTCATCGTCACCCACAACATGGCCCAAGCAAGACGCGTCAGTCAGGAGTGCATCTTCATGCTACTTGGTGAAATCATCGAGCACGACCGTACCGAGCAAATATTCCTCTCCCCGCGCAACCAGAAGACCACCGAGTATATTGAGGGTCGCTACGGTTGATCAGGTGGCACGTACATCCCCTGTTTGACAACATTTCTCGCACCATTCACGTATTCAAGTAAAGATTTGATCTCGAAGTTTATTTGGGTTCCAGAAAGACGCTCTTCTTCACATTTCCTGAAGCGCGGAAGGGCTAGAGAAAACCCTGTGATAATGATGTCTCAAACCGAGTAGTACCAAAACATCGTTCCGCATTTACCTCATCACAAACTGTTATCACGTGATCGAAATGTTCCCCTTCGAATTACAAGCTCTCCCACAGATCGGGTTTTATTTCCAGAAATATCAATACCCATCTCCTTAATGACTCTAGCAATCAGAGAGGATTAAGAATACCTGACTCGAGGCCCGCACTCAAGGTCTCAAACTGCCTCTCGCAAGTCTTCTAAAGTATAAAAGAACTCCGCCATTGGGGAAAGGGCACTGTTGTGGATGCAAACAAAGAGGACTTTTTTTCTTTTCTGCATGAGCTAAGAATGGAACTCATTGTACTCCTGCCAAATCATCTTTTGGCTGAAAAAAGGCTGCCGGATCCGTCGATCCGGCAGCCACTGGAAAAATCTTCAATTAGTCACGATTGAAGATAGATAGTCTTCTTGAATATCGACCCTCTCGTTAGGAACTTTAGCGAAAAAGTCTTTTTTCTTTCAGATGGATGGGACTAATTTAAACATCCTACTCAGAAAGTCGCCAATCGAGTATTTCCATTTGGGGGTAGGTTGCCCCGTTCCAGTGGTTCCATCCAAATTTAAAAACAAGATCCAGCGATGTATTTGATGGAGGGAGAGATGCCCCAAGATTCCATCCGATACCACTGACGCGTTCCCCGGCAGGATTGTAATGGTTAAAGCGAAAATGTTTGCCACCCTGACCGATGGATTGAGGGGCTTGAGCCAGTTGAAAATCCCGTGTACCAATAATGGGCTCAGGATTCGCCTGTCCGTATGGCTGAAGTTTCTCAAGATCTTCCAGCAAGCTGGTGGTGATATGTTCGGGTTCCACCCAGCAGTCGATATCCAGGGTCGGTTCACAATCTGCATCACCCAGTTGTTTAAAAACTGCATCATTGAAAACCTGACGAAACTTTTCAATGTGCGACTGATCAATGGTAAGGCCAACAGCCATGGGGTGGCCACCATACTCTGTAAGCAGTTCGTCCGCTTGGTTTAGAGCCTCTACAAGATCAAGGCCAAAGACACTCCGTCCTGAACCCTTGGCCAAAGTCCCCTCCGCACCCAGCACAATGACAGGTTTCTTTAGAATATGAGTCAGACGGCTGGCCACGATACCCACCACTCCGGGGTGCCATGAATGGTTAAAAACAATTACGCCATGAGCATCACTGTAGTGCTCTTCCACCATTGCCTCTGCTTCGGTTACAATACCACGCTCAATCCGCTGACGTTCACTGTTCATTTCATCGAGTTGACGAGCTGCCTGGATAGATTCCTGAAAGTTGTCAGAAAGAAACATCTCTATAGGCAGGGAGGCATCCGCCAAGCGACCACTGGCGTTGATGCGGGGACCCAGTTTAAAAGAGATATCACTGGCTCGAAGGTCTTTACCCTCAAGGCCCAGGCCACTCACTTGAAATAGTGCCTGAATGCCGCAACGATTACTTTTTCGAAGTTTCTTAAGACCATGGCGAACTAGAATTCGGTTTTCTGCATTAAGGGGAACAAGGTCTGCAATAGTACCCATGGCAACAAGATCCAGATAATCCTTGAGGTCAATTTGCTGCGCCTCCTCGTTCCCTTGTTCGCGAAGAATTTTTACAATCCCATGAACCAGCTTGAAAGCAAGGCCTACTGTGCAAAGGTTGCGCCAGGGACTATCTTCATCATCAAAGATGTGTGGATTGACCAAAATACAGTCTTCCGGGGTTGCCTGAGTGGACTGATGGTGGTCAATGATGATAACATCAATTCCTCGTGACCTGAGGCTGGCAACCTCATCAATGGAATTTGTTCCACAGTCTAGGGCGATAAATAAGGAAGGGGTTCCGGCTGATAAGGAGCGATCAATAGCTTGACGGCTCATTCCATAGCCTTCCTCGAGACGTCGAGGTACAATAAAATGAGGCAAACTACCTAGCCTCTTGAGGAAACTAACAAGAAGGGTGGTGCTGGTCACGCCATCCACATCATAGTCGCCGATGATATGGATTCTTTCGTTTTCTCGAATAGCATGCAGGATGCGGGTTCCAGCCTGTTCAAGATTAGTCAGTAACAATGGGTCCGTAAGACTGCCAAGAGTGGGGTTTAGGAAAGTTTCTGCCTGTTGGGGATTAACCAGGCCACGCTTCACCAAGAGGTTGGCAAGAAATTGGCTTACGTGAAGCTGGTTTTCCAAGAGCTGGGACTCCTCCCGGGAACCGGGTTCGTGCTGCCAGCGCTTTTGGAGATGCATATTGAATGAATGGACGAATAGGAATGTAGGATGTTTAAAATGTCAGTGATCACTCATTCCACTCGTACTTGGGAAGCAATTCCCTTTGCTCAACATGTTTACGATCCCCTTTATGCCACCAATAAAAAATGGGGCTGGCAATAAAGATTGATGAATACGTACCTGTCAGAATACCGAGCACAAAGACAAAAGAAAAGTCCTTGATAATCCCTGCTCCGAAAATGTAGAGCGAAAGAGCCGCCAAGAGGGTGGTTACACTGGTGAGGATGGTTCTTGGCAACACCCTGTTAACTGAAAAATTGATAACCCGGAGGAGTGAAAGATCAGGCTTTAACCTTAGCTCCTCGCGAATCCTATCAAACAAGACAATCGTATCATTGATGGAGTAACCCAGAATCATTAGGAGTGCAGCCAGCATTGGTGCGGTAAACTGACCCGAGCAAAGGCCCAAATTGCTACATGCCACAAACATACCGATGGTGATAAGTACATCGTGAACTGTCGCGGCTACAGCACCAACGCCATAGCCAAGCTCAAAGCGAAAAGCAACATAGAGAAGAATTCCTATCAGTGCGAAACCCACAGCCAACCATGCATTTCTCTGGATATCCTTGCTGACAGCACCACCAATCTGGGTATCGCCGACTTTCTTTAAACCTTGGTGGTCCTTAATTAGAAGGTTAAAAAATTTGTCTCCGTAATCACTGTCCGTCTGGATCTTTAATTGTTCCTGCCCTCCGCCAAGATCATTGATATAAAAGACTTGAGCATTGTTGATCTCATCACTTGCGTCTCGGATCTTAAGAATTTCTTGCTCTGTTGGAAGTGGGTTTTCTCCCGAGGCCTCAATTGTGATTTCATCACCACCTTTAAAATCAATTCCAATAATACTATCTTTGTTTAGCCCAGTATTAATAATGCCACCAATAATTAGAATGGCAGAGCCAATCATAAGTGGCTTGCGCATCTCAAGGAACTTCCATTTACGGTCATCAGGAATAAGCTTCAGGCCCAATATCTTTGGCAATCCCGCCCAGTGAACACTAATCTCCAAGAATACCCGACTGACAATCAAGGCACAGAAAACAGAAGCAATGATACCAATAGCCAGCGTAAGACCAAAGCCACGAACAGGGCCAGTACCCAGAAAATAAAGAATGCCGGCAGTGATAAGGGTTGTCAGGTTTGCATCAATAATAGTGGAGAAGGCCTTATTGTATCCGTCCTCCAATGCATTTTTCAGACTCTTACCCAAGGCTAGTTCCTCACGAATACGCTCAAAAATCAAAATATTGGCATCCACTGCCATTCCCACAGTGAGGACCAGTGCCGCTACACCAGGCAGGGTCATGGTCGCACCAAGACTGGCCATGGCACCAAGCACAAGCAAGATATTCAGCGCAACAGATACAACTGCGACCAAGCCACCAGCGAAATAGTAGACAACCATAAAGGCCACAATAAGGATGGCACCCCACTTGGCCGCATTAATACTTTTTTCCTGTGAATCCTTAGCCAGTGTGGGACTGACTTCATATTTTTCCCCAAGTTGAAGCTCAACACTCAGTGGGTTGTTGAGTACATTAGCCAATTCAACAGCCTCCTGCTGAGTAAAGGAACCGCTGATTTCAGCATTGCCATTGATCTTTTGACGTACGGTCGGAGCACTTCGAATTTCTCCGTCCAGAACGATGGCCAACTGTCCGGGATTACCGCCAGGGGTATTTTCTTCAGCAATCTCCCCTGTAATTGTCGCAAATTTTTTGCCTCCCTCTGAAGTGAAATTCAAGGATACCTTGTATCCAAATCCACTATCGTTGAGAGTGGCATATGCCTGCTTGATGATGTCTCCAGCAGCGTATGGGCGCTTCTCCACAGGATACCAGACATCCGATGTCTCCCCAGTATCAGGGTTAGTCACTTCATTTCGAAGGTAAACATAACCAGCAGGAAGGTCATCGGAAATTCCAGTAGTGGAAGTCGGTGTACTCCGGTGAACTTTTCGAAAGTCAAGCTTGGCCGGTTTCTTGAGATCATTTATTGCTTCAGGGTTATCTTTGGAGTTGATGCCAGGAAGCTGAATTTCAATCATGTCATTACCACGGGCTCGAATGACGGGTTCAGCAACGCCCAATCCATCAAGACGTTTGCGCATGATCTTGATGACATCAGCCAATTGGTCTTCGGGCTTGGCATACTGCATCTGGGTTTCCTCTCCCCCCTCATCCAGTTTCAGTGTGTAGGCAATGCCGCCTTTTAAATCCAAGCCAAGACGAATCCGTCCCTTGGAGAGCTTAAATAATTCAGAAAGAAGTGCCTCATTTCGCTTATCCCTGTTCTTAATTCCATCGTAGCTGGCTTTTACCTTGGGAAAAAACTCCACAAAATCTATACCCTTGGATCTCGCATTGTTCAAAGGCTCTTTACCTCCTATTTTATACCATTTTCCATCATCCCGCTTTTCGATCTCGGCAAGGGTAAGACCCTCTTCATTGCCTTTCGAATCTTCCGGTTTGACACTCATCTCACCATCAACGTAATATGTGTAACTCTCCTTACCCATGCGGAGAAGGGCAAGGTAGGAGGATGCATCAATCTCTTTATCAACATTGGAACCCGCTTCATTTACAATATTGGCAAGGCGGTCTTCTTCAGCTGAACCTGCTGCTTGGTCTTTTTGTTTCTTGATGAGGAATTCATTGAAATTGAGGTCCTCAAAAGGAATCAGGTTGAGGCCGGCCCAAAGGAAGACCAAGGCGCTGATAAGAACTTTCCAGAGTATTTTTCCGGTCATGGCTAAAATGTGTTGGGGGGTGGGGATAAAAGTTGGTTACTTCTGGTTGGAATCTTTGTTGAGACAGGCCTCAATTGCGCTTTTGCGCACTTCTGCCTTGGTGCCTTCGGCAATCTTGATGATAACACGGTCATCCTTGACGCTCTGAACAATTCCGTAAAAGCCACCGACCGTGACGACCTTGTCTCCTGAACCAAGAGCATCGATCATCTTTTGTTGTTCTTTTTGCTTTTTGCGCTGTGGGGCGATGATAAGAAACCACATTCCTGCAAACAGGAACACGATCATCACCAGGTTCATCATTCCGGGGCTTCCGGTTTGGGCGGTGTAAAAAAAGTTGATGGACTCCATGACTTTATCTCGCAGGTGTATAATTTTAAGTGAAAAAAAGAGCGAGGAAGGAAATCAAAGGGGGGAGAAAATGCAACCCTTTATCCAGACTGCCCAGAAACCATGATCCAAGGCAGGCAAATGCTAGTCAAAGACAATTGTCTTATTGCCGTAAACCAGCACTCGGTTTTCCAAGTGCCATCGTACAGCTGAGGCCAAAACTAACTTTTCAAGATCCCGGCCATTTCGAATCATTTCCTGGACACTGCGTCTATGGCTTATCCGGGCGACATCCTGATGGATAATAGGGCCGGCATCAAGATCCTCTGTAACATAGTGGGCGGTGGCTCCAATAATTTTCACACCGCGCTGGTAGGCCTGATGGTAGGGCTTGGCTCCCGCAAAGGCAGGCAAGGAGGAATGGTGAATATTGATTACAGGGCAACCACACCGGGCAAGAAAACCACCTGTGAGCACCTGCATGTATCGGGCAAGGATAATGAGATCAGGTTTGTATTCCTTGAGAATATCCAGTTTTTCTGCCTCTGCTTTTGACTTGGTCGCAGAGGTTACCGGGACGTGATGGTAGGCCACACCATCGCGTTCTGCAAATTCACGCAACTCAGGGTGATTGGAGATTGTACAGACAAGGTCGGCCCTGTACTCCCCTGCCCTAAAGCGGTGCAGCAAGTCATGAAAACAGTGGTCCTGCCTTGAAACAAATACAGCTACCTTGGGGCGTTCCGAGGACAAAGCCACCTGGCTTTGCATCTGCCATTCACGCCCGGCTGTTTCTGCAAAATCAGCAAGCATCTGACTGGGTTCATTTTCACCCGAATCCCATTCCACCCTTTGAAAGAAAACATTTTCAAGATGATCATGGTGCTGGTCAGCGTGAAGTATATTGCCGCCATTTTGAAAAATCCAGCTACTGATCTCCGCCACAATGCCAGGACGATCCGGCCCGGACAGAAGTCCGACCAAGGTGGGCGTGGAAACATCCTTGTCAGGCATGACGATAAAAATTAATCCAAATCAGCTGCGTAAAGCTGTAGGCACTTGACCTCAAGGGGGTTTTTCTTGAGAGCACGGATACCATTCACGGCAGCTTGGGCTGAGGTCATGGATGTCATGATGCAGACGTTGCGAAGGACGGCCTCAGTACGAATTGCATTCTCGTGTTTGCGGGGAAGTTGACCGGCTGGTGTGTTGACGATCATATCAATCTTGCCATTCTTTAGCATATCGATAACAGTGGGTCTTCCCTCGCCAATTCGGAAAAGGGGTGAAACTTCAATCCCATTCTCTTCCAGCACGGCGGTTGTGCCCGAGGTGGAATAAATCTTAAAGCCAAGGGAGACAAGGTCTTGTGCCACATCTACGGCAATTGTCTTATCACGGTCCTTGACACTGATAAAGACATTACCCTGCATTGGCAATGCAGGCTTGGCAGCCATCTGAGCCTTAGCATAAGCCATCCCCAAGTCCTTGTCCAATCCCATCACTTCCCCCGTGCTTTTCATCTCAGGCGAAAGAGTAACACTGGCACCTGGAAATTTGGAAAACGGGAAAACAGATTCCTTCACGGCCCAGAATGGCGGATGAACTTCCTTAGTAAACCCGATTGCCTCCAAGCTTTCACCTACCATGACACGAGCTGCCATTTTTGCAAGGGGTTTGCCTATCACCTTGCTAACAAAAGGGACAGTTCGCGAGGCACGGGGATTAACCTCCAGGACAAATAATTCATTATCCTTCACGGCAAACTGGACATTCATCAGACCAACAACATTGAGCTCCCGGGCGAGAGCATAGGTTGCATCACAAATAATTTGCCGCATTGATTCATCCAGTGAATGGGGAGGCATTACCATGGTGGCATCACCACTATGAACGCCAGCATATTCTATGTGCTGTAGAATACCGCCTATAACAGAGGTACTGCCATCACTGATGCAGTCCACATCAAGCTCAATTGCTTCATCCAGGAACTTGTCAAGAAGGACTGGTTTCCCCGGTGCCACGTCAAAGACTTCATCAACGACTGACATCAATTCGTCGTCATCAAACACAATAAACATACCTCGACCACCTAATACAAAGGATGGACGCAGGAGAACAGGGTAACCTATTGCAGCAGCCTTTACGGAAGCCTCTTCCCTGGCGACAGCAATATCATTTTGGGGTTGCTTAAGGCCAATCTTGTCAAGGATGGCCTTGAAGTGCTTACGGTCCTCCGCAACCTCTATATCCTCAGGTGTGGTACCAATGATATGTACTCCGGCAGCTTTGAGTTCGAGGGCGAGGGTCAGGGGGGTCTGGCCGCCAAACTGAACGATGGCACCGTCACATTTTTCCTGATGAAAAATCTCTGAGATATTCTCAAGGGTAAGTGGCTCGAAATAGAGCTTATCAGATGTATCGTAATCCGTAGACACAGTCTCTGGATTGGAGTTGACCATCACAGTTTCAATCCCGATCTCACGCAGGGCAAAGGAGGCATGGACACAACAATAATCAAATTCTATACCCTGTCCGATACGATTTGGTCCGCCGCCGATGATCATGATTTTCTTTCGATCACTGGGAACCAGTTCATTCTCATCGCCGTAAGAAGAATAAAAATAAGGGGTGCTGGCCTCAAACTCAGCCGCGCAGGTATCAACCAAACGGAACTGGGTATCAATTCCAAGATCATCCCGGCGCGCCCTGACCTGGCGAAACTCACAATTCAAAAGAATACTGAGTTGATGGTCAGAAAAGCCCCACTCCTTGGCTCGACGAAGCAGATCTTCGTCCAGTATATTGATATCCTGACCAGTGATAAACTTTTCCATTTCAACGATCTGATTGAGCTGGTCAAGAAACCATGGGTCAATGCCAGTAACAGCATGAAGCTCCTCTATGGGGATGCCTGCAAATAAAGCTAATCGCAGATGAAAAATCCGCTCGGCGGTAGGCTTTCGAATGTTAGACAGTAGTGTCTTTTTACTTGGCAGATTGTCCTCATTAATCCCTTTCCATGCACTGAAGCCAAGAGCACCAGTCTCCATAGACCGCAGTGCCTTTTGGAAGGATTCCTTAAAAGTGCGGCCAATTGCCATGGCCTCCCCCACAGATTTCATGGCGGAGGTCAGGGTCTGGTCAGATTGTGGAAATTTCTCAAAGGCAAAGCGCGGAATCTTTGTTACAACGTAGTCAATGGTTGGTTCAAAACTGGCAGGGGTTTCACGGGTGATATCATTGGGCAACTCATCCAAAGTGTATCCAACCGCCAACTTGGCGGCGATCTTGGCAATAGGAAAACCGGTTGCCTTTGATGCAAGGGCAGAACTTCGCGATACACGAGGATTCATCTCAATAACAACCATTCGGCCCGTTCTTGGGTTCACGGAAAACTGGATATTACTACCGCCCGTCTCAACTCCCACCTCGCGGATACAGGCAAAAGAAGCATCACGCATTAACTGATATTCCTTATCAGTCAGAGTCATGGCAGGGGCGACTGTGATTGAATCGCCAGTATGAACGCCCATCGGATCAAAGTTTTCAATGGAGCATATAACAATACACTGATCCTTATGATCACGCATGACCTCCATTTCAAATTCCTTCCAACCCAGCAAGCACTCCTCTACCAGAATCTGACGAACAGGGGAAAGATCAAGGCCGTTGGCCACCATTACTTCAAATTCCTCAAGGTTGTATGCAATACCACCACCAGTGCCTCCAAGAGTGAAACTAGGCCGAATGATGACGGGAAAATCGCCACCAATTGCCTTCTGAATCTCTATCGCCTCCTTAACAGTGCCCGCCGTATCTGATCGAGCGACATCGAGACCGATCTTCAACATCGCCTTTTTAAAAAGTTCCCGGTCCTCACCTTTTTCGATCGCTGCCTGTTTGGCACCGATTAATTCAACACCATGTTTTTCAAGAATTCCTTCATTAGCGAGCTCAAGAGAAAGGTTGAGTCCAGTCTGGCCACCGATTGTTGGAAGAAGCGCGTCAGGTTTTTCCTTTTCAATAATTTTTTCAAGGGCCTGAACCGTCAAAGGTTCAATGTAAGTAACATCGGCAAACTCAGGGTCCGTCATGATTGTCGCCGGATTACTGTTAGCCAAAATTACACGGTAGCCCTCTTCCTGTAAAGCTTTACAGGCTTGGGTTCCTGAATAGTCAAATTCACAGGCTTGACCAATTATTATGGGTCCAGAGCCGATGATTAAAATACTTCCGAGATCTGAGCGCTTGGGCATGTGTTATAATTGTAAAAAGACGCGACATCATCTCAATTTCTAAAAAATTTCAAGTCCGCCATTTTGCCTTTTGCCTTTTTTCTGCTTCTTGGCCTCAATTATAAGAATATATGCGAAGCTATATGAAACTTCTCTGGGTTCTGTTTTTTGGGGCTCTGTCCACGATAAGCGCCCAATTCCATCCGGATGTCATCAGGAAAATTGATTTAACAGTCGCAAACGCCGTACATGAAAAAAAAATTCCAGGAGGAGTTGTATGGATTGGGAACGATTTAAAAAATTGGCAAAGAGCATATGGCCTTCGGGCAATTGTACCAAGGGCAGAAACTGCCACAGTGGATACAATCTATGATACAGCGTCCCTTACCAAGGTGTTGGCCACCACGCCAGCAATCCTTATTCTAACGGAACGTCACATGGTTGAGCTCAACTCATCTGTTTCAAAATATATTCCGGGCTTCACGGGAGAAGGCAGAGAAGCCGTGACCCTCAAACACCTCTTAACCCACACCTCAGGACTCAGGCCTGGTCTTTCACTCCAAAAGGACTGGAATGGTTCAGATACAGCAATCAATCTCGCCTGTAAGGAATCTCTACAAAATCTTCCCGGCAAGAAATTCACATACAGTGATATCAACTTTATTCTTTTGGGCGAGATTGTTCATCGCGTTTCGGGTAAACCATTGGATGAATTTGCAAATGAAGAAATCTATACCCCGTTAAAAATGAGGGACACTGGATTCAACCCCGCCATCTCCAGTCTCCATCGAATTGCTCCCACAGAAAAGGTTAGGGGACAGATGATGCGCGGAAAAGTTCATGATCCCACAGCTCGCAGAATGGGAGGCGTTGCAGGACACGCCGGAGTATTTAGCACTGCTGCAGACCTCGCACGCTTTGCAGCCATGATTCTAGGTAATGGGCAAATGGATGGTATCCGCATCCTGTCCAAACATAGCGTTCAGCTCATGGCATCTGTGCAATCACCAAAAGAAATGCTCGATAAAAGAGGTCTTGGTTGGGATATAAACACCGCCTACAGTAGCCCCCGTGGCAATCTTTCCTCAAATAAATCCTTTGGGCACACAGGGTTCACTGGTCCTTCGCTATGGATTAACCCAGAAACGCGTAGCTTTTGGATTTTATTAACAAATCGAGTCCATCCGGAAGGCAAGGGTGCAGTTGTATCCCTTCGGCGAACGCTTGGAACCCTAGCGATAGAGGCAGTCACCAATTACCGACCCAAAGTCCTGAATGGTATTGATATACTACGTCGCCAAAATTTCGACCCATTGAAAAATCTACGTATCGGCTTGATCACAAATCATACGGGGACTGATGCAATGCGTAACCAGACCATCGATATACTTCATCAAAGCCGAAAAGTAAACCTGATCGCATTGTTCAGCCCGGAACATGGCATCCGAGGTACGCAGGATACTGAAATTTCTGATAGCGAAGACCCTGCGACTAGGATACCAATATATAGCCTGTATGGAAAAACAAAAAAACCTCTTCCAGAGCAATTAGCCAATCTGGATGCCCTTGTTTTTGATATTCAGGATATAGGCTGTCGGTTTTACACTTACATGGCAACAATGGGAAATTGCATGGAAACGGCAGCAAAGAGGCGCATAAAGTTCTTTGTTCTGGACAGGATAAACCCTCTAGGTGGGGACATAATTAATGGCCCGTTACTGGCAGATAAGCCCTCATTCGTACGTTATCACAATATACCGGTTCGACATGGTATGACGGCCGGTGAATTGGCCAAAATGTACAACAAGGAAAAATCATTGGGTGCAAACTTAACCGTTATTCCATTGAAGGGTTGGCGACGTAACATGCTTCAAGATGCCACCGGACTTCCGTGGAGAAATCCTTCGCCCAATATGCGAAGCCTCACGGAAGCAGTTCTTTACCCGGGAGTTGGCCTATTGGAATTTTGTAAAATCTCTGTGGGACGTGGAACCAATACGCCATTCGAAATTATTGGTGCACCCTATATCGATGACCTGTATCTTGCACAGGTACTGAATTCCAAAAATCTTGAAGGTGTTACTTTTCTGCCCATTCGATTTACCCCGAATGCAAGCAAGTTTACTGGCAAGGAATGCGGTGGGATCAACCTTGTGATAACGAATCGTGATGAATTTAATGCGGTCGCGACCGGGCTTCAAATCGCCGCCACTCTGCATGAAATCTACCCTGAAGATTTTGATTTAGAAAAGGTCAATACCCTTCTTGGGCACCCGAATATTCTTAAAGAAATTGACTCAGGACAGTCCATAGAAAAAATTCGAGAAGGAATGGTTGTTGATGAAGCTAAATTTAGGAAACGGCGCCGACAGTATTTGATGTACCCTGAAAGCAAGATGGGGCTGAATGACTTACTGAAAATCCGAATCCTTGGACAGGAACTACCATAAATAGAGTGTGGATAGAATTCTGAGGGAATTCCTAATATTTGGAATCTATGAAATGGAATCGAGCGCTTTCAATGCACGGTTTCGGGCCTCAGAATGATTAACGATGGGTTCCGGATAATTGACCCCCAATTGAATCCCGGCGGCCTGCAGGACGTTTGCGGATGCAGTCCAGGGGCTATGGATAGCGCTGTTTGGTAATCGATTTAATTCTGGCACCCATTTGCGAATGTAATCTCCTTGGGGGTCAAATTTCTCCCCTTGAATCACTGGGTTGAAAATTCTAAAATAAGGTGCCGCATCAGCCCCACAACCCGCTACCCACTGCCACCCTTGAGTATTGTTGGCCAGATCTGCGTCCACCAAGGTATTCCAGAACCAACGAGCACCATCCTGCCATGGAAGCAAAAGGTGTTTAACAAGAAACGATGCCACTACCATGCGCACACGGTTGTGCATCCATCCAGTTTCCCATAACTGCCGCATGCCAGCATCGACGAAAGGATATCCGGTCTCACCTTTTTGCCATGCATTGAGATCTGCGTGGTTGTCTCGCCAAGGAAAATTGCTGTATTTTTCCCGTAGGGGGGTATCGCAAGTGTGAGGAAAATAGTGAAGGAGGTGATAGGAAAACTCCCGCCAGCCAATTTGAGCAAGAAATTTGTTGTCTTCCTGTTGATTATGTATGGGGTCCAGAACAGTCGTACAAACTTGACGAGGACTGATGATCCCCCATGCAAGAAATGGGGCGAGGCGGGAAGTACCTTCATCTGCAGGAAAATCCCTCTTGAATTGGTAGGAATTAATGAAATCTGTATTCAATCGGTTGATCAATGCCTTGGCACCGTATTCCGAAACATTCCAGTTGGATGAAAATTTATTGTGCCACTGATCTTTCGGGAGAATATTCAGAGAATCTAGAGAGTTGGTAGATCGTTTGGTAAATTTCAGGGAAGAGGGAGAATAGGCCAGGGGTGGGGTGCCAACAGAAACGCGTGCAGATCGCCAGTAAGGTGTAAAGACCCGGTACGGTTTTCCGGATTGATTACTGACCTCCCAGGGTTCATGAAGAAGATTGGATTTGAAGGACTGGCAACAAATACCCAATGACGAAAAAAGTGTCTCTATGGTAGATTCTAATTGAACCGATGCAGGCTCATAACACCTGCCAAAAAACAAAGCATTGGCTCCATAGTCCTTGCATACCCGGGGAAGAATTTCCCGCGGATTACCAGAAAAAAACAACATGGACCCACCCAAGCATTTAATGGAATGCGATAAATGTAATAGGGATTGATGTAACCACCACCTGGAGGCTTCTCCCGGTCTCCAGATATCAACTGACTTCGGGTCCCAGATAAAAATGGGGATAATCTCGAAGTTATCAGATAATGCGGCAAGTAAAGCAGGATGGTCATTTAAGCGGAGATCCTTGCGAAACCAAACGACCACACGCTTTCTATTAGACGCAAAATCAGACATGGGAAAGAAGAATAAAAAAAGTTGTTACAACTCAAGAGAGCGCTCTATGGACAAAATTAATTTTTGGGAGGAAGGAGAAGTCAGGGAACCAAATTGATCGACGACTCGTCCGTTGCGATCAACAAGAATTTTGCTAAAGTTCCATTTAATTTTACCTTTTTCGCCCAAGAGAAAATCATAGAGGGAATGTCGGTCCGGACCTTTGACCGACACCTTTGAAAACATTGGAAAAGTCACGCCATAATTGAGCTTACAGAAATCCTTGATATCTTTATTTGAACCGGGTTCCTGCCCCCCGAATTGATTGCATGGAAACCCGCAAACCAAAAAGCCACGGTCTTTATAAAGTTGGTGAAGTTTTTCCAGGCCAGCGTATTGGCGTGTAAAACCACAGCGTGATGCGACGTTGACGATGAGTAAAACTTTGCCTTGGAAAGGTTCAAGAGAAGTAATGTTACCATCTATATCTGAAAGTGGAATGTTATATAGAGTGGAATTGGAGGGAGATGAGGAGAGAGACATGGCAAAGAGGAAGGAA
>Ga0233433_10002468_pt1 | contig 16173 bp, 14 predicted proteins | sample SI_122_August201_5_FD_179868 | JGI IMG/M metagenome (GOLD analysis project Ga0233433, IMG submission 179868) | Seawater microbial communities from Saanich Inlet, British Columbia, Canada - SI_122_August2016_100_MG | ecosystem: Environmental > Aquatic > Marine > Inlet | place: Canada: British...
ATGTATAGGCATCCCGCTATTGCCATCTTTCACATTCAGAGGACCACCAACACCATGGTACTCATCTTCCCCTCGTTCCTGGTTCATCGACTTCTTAAAGTAAGGCAGGACATCATCGTACCCCCACCCAACGTTTCCCTCCTGCCGCCAACTATCGTAATCAGCAGCGTGACCCCGGATGTAAACCATGCCATTAATGGAGCTTGAACCACCCAGCCCCCTGCCACGGGGCCAAAACATTTTGCGGTTATTCAATTCAGGTTCTCTTGCCGTATTGAACTGCCAGTTGTATTTGGTGCCAGCGATGACAACACCCACCCCGTTGGGCATATGAATCAGCGGACTGTTGTCTTTATCACCCGCCTCTAACAGAAGCACTGTGTGCGCGCCATTAGCCGTTAAACGATTCGCTAGCACGCAACCCGCTGAACCTGCCCCAACCACAATATAGTCATAACTCACTTAGTTAACTCTCTTTAAAACATTAAAGCTCACTTTTCTTACCCTACCTACAAAGCAACGAACCATGCTCTTGATTCCACCTCCATCCGTCACTACGTCTATTCAGCTAGCAACAACCCGTTGATGATATTTCTTCAACAGTCTATCGCCTATTAAACGACCGCCTAAAACGACAGAGGCAAAGGGCCATGATCAGCGGTATAAAATTGCCTGGTACTTTGCTCCGACACCGCTATAAACTGGACGCTACTATGCAACCCCCGACGCCCTTTAATTGGATAGAAACATGATCAAATATCTTCGCTACGCAGGTCTTGCTGTCGTATTCGCTTGGTTCTTTGGCGGCGGAGTCACGCACTTCACCAACACCGATTTTTTTGTCGCTATCGTTCCGCCCTGGTGGCCCTGGCCACTGTTCGCTGTCTATGCCAGCGGAGTATTCGAGGTTCTGCTGGCACTCCTGATTCTCTTGCCAAAGGCCCGCCCGCTTGCCGGGTGGGGCATAATCGCGCTGACACTGGCAGTCACACCAGCCAATGTACACATGTGGCTGCACCCGGAACAATTCCCTGATGTGTCAGAAACCGCCTTATCTATCAGACTTGTTATTCAAGTTTTCCTGGTGGCACTGATATGGTGGTCCACGCGGCTGCCGCCGGCAGAAACGACTGAACACGCCTCTGCCTGAGAGTTTGCGAAAACTAGCGTCGCACCAACAAAGGTCGGCGCACTATATTGCCTCCAGCATTGTCTGCCATGGGCCATAGAACTTTTCTCACCTGATTATTCGACGGCCTTGCCCGGTTCAAACTGACCGTTTACCACAAGTCATACTTCTGAACTTCTGCTCGACCCACCACCATGTGATGCACCTCATCTGGGCCGTCTGCAAACCGAAGATGGCGCATGTCAGTATACATTGCCGCAAGTGGCGTCCATTGAGATATCCCGGTTGCCCCATGCATCTGAATCGCCTGATCGATAATCGTACAAACCTTCTCTGGCACCATTGCTTTGACCGCGCTGACATAGACTCTGGCTTCTTTGTTACCAAGCACATCCATCGCCTTTGCCGCCTGCAGAACCGCCAGCTTCATACCGTTAATTTCGATACGAGCTCGCGCGATGACTTCAAGGTTTTTCCCAAGTTTTGCGATTGGCTTTCCAAATGCCTCGCGAGTAGCCGAACGCTTCACCATCAACTCCAACGCCTTCTCTGCTTTACCGATTGATCGCATACAGTGGTGAATTCTGCCCGGCCCAAGACGGACCTGAGATATTTCAAAGCCCCTGCCCTCTCCCAACAAAATATTATCTTTTGGTACACGAACATTGTTAAATTTCAGGTGCATGTGACCACGAGGAGCGTGGTCATGACCAAACACCTGCATTGCGTCCAGAATCTCTACGCCCGGCGTGTCGATTGGAACCAAAATCTGTGACTGTTGCCTTGAGGCCGGTGCATCCGGATCAGTCTTAACCATGGTGATCATGATTTTGCACCGGGGGTCACCGGCACCCGAGATGTAGAATTTCTCGCCATTGATGACCCATTCGTCTCCTTCGAGGACGGCGCTGGTCGCAATATTTTTGGCATCGGACGAGGGTATTCCGGGCTCCGTCATCGCGTATGCTGAGCGGATATCCCCATTTAAAAGTGGCTTTAGCCACTGCTCCTTTTGTGCCTCTGTTCCTACTCGCTCAAGCACTTCCATATTCCCTGTGTCGGGTGCACTACAATTCAGTGTTTCAGAGGCCAAGGCAAACTTGCCCAGTTCGGTGGCAATATACGCATAGTCCAGATTGGTCAGCCCCTCACCAATTTCGGAGTCCGGTAGGAAAAAATTCCACAAGCCCGATTCCTTAGCTTTGTCTTTAGCACCTTGCAACAACTCGAGTTGCCTTGGATGCCATGACCATCTGTCCTCTTTTGCATTATCAAGTGCAAAAAATTCTTCAGTGATTGGTTCAACATTATCCGCAATGTGTTTCTTCACGGCATCCATAAGAGGTTGTGCCCGCTCAGACATGGCTAGGTTAAATAGGTCGGCTTCTAGATCAGGCATCGTAATCTCCTTTAGATACTCATTAGTTGAAACAGAATTTCAGGTTCTCGAGACTATCACCCTAGATGAGCGGGGGAAAGTGAGCGCAGAAAAATGTCCGGCTCAGACATCTTCTCCCTGCGCTCTTGCTCTTTCAAGGCGGGTGCGCTCGTCCCTTGGCAGATGTCGCCAGGCCAGGATTAACAGGAAAAAAGTCGCTACGAATATTAACAAACCAGTGGCGATCGCGGTTTGCAGGGATTCTCCCCTATCCATGCCACTCGCCTTGTAAACGTCAGATAACTGCCCCATGAAATAAGGGCCCATGGCCAGCCCTATCATTGTGTTGACCAGCAAAAAGAAAGCGCCGGCGACGGCACGCATACGCGGCAACACCAGGTCCGCCGCCGTCGAGGGTGGTATTCCAGCCCATGAAGCACTAAAAATATGGTGCGCAAAGTTCAACACGAAAGCCGTCATCAGGCTTTCTGTATAGATCATCCAGAGAACCAGTGGGGCAGTACCAAATATTGCGATAAAGCCAATAATCAGTCGGCCGGCGGGATGCTTTTGTTTCGCCCAATCGGCAATCACACCACCCATCGTCACCCCAATCACACCACCGGCCGCACTACCAAGCCCTATGTACATACCAACCTCACCCGGAGAAGTATCATGCATACGGAGCAGTAGAGGTGCCGTCCAATAACCTACGCCATAAGTCACAAAGGCAATCGAGGGAAAGGCCACCATTGTACAAATCATTGCCTTCGATTTGAAAATCATATGAAAAGTAGCAGCATCCCGCGCTTGAATTGATTGAGCCCAGGAAAAAGTGACGTAAACCCCAATACCCAGCGCGATCCACTGGGAAGCAGTGTTCGTTAGCCAGGACAGGAAAATCGCGAATATAATAATGACAGCGGCGGCTGCAAAATTAAGGGGCAGGGAAGCACCGTCCCGTTTCAACCCCATCAGATTGAAAAACGGCAACATTGACGCAAACTCTTCTTTAAGGACCGAGAAAGGTGCCGGGTGTTCTTTGGCCACCAGCCCCTCACTGATGCCTCTAATCGGCTCCTTTAACGTACGCACCCAAATCGCCATCAAAATACCCGGGATGCCCACCGCGAGAAAGGCCGCCTGCCAGCCTTTCAAATTAAGCGGGGAAGTGCCAGGATCGGGATAGGTGCCGTTCCACGTTTCCATAATGAAACCGCCCAGAAAAAGTCCTATTCCACCACCGATATAAACGCCGGAGGAATAGATCGCAAGCACGGTCGCTCGAAGGCGAGGATGGTAATAGTCGGACAACATCGAATAGGCGGCCGGTGAGGCGCTTGCTTCACCGATACCAACGCCAATCCTGAACGCAGCCAACATCGGGAACGATTTCGCGAAGCCGGACATCGCCGTCATCGCGCTCCAGACCAGCAAACCAGCAGATATCAGGCTTCGCCTTACCCAGACATCGGCAAATCGAGCAAGAGGAATTCCAAATACCGCATAGAAAACGGCAAACACCGTTCCGTACAGAAACCCCATTTCCGCGTCCGTCACGCCGAGGTCTGCCTGGATATCCTGGGACAGGATGGAAAGAATATTCCGATCAATGAAATTGAAAATGTAGACGATCACCAGCACAAACAGGACGTAGTGCGAATACCAGCTACCTGGCTTGTTGGTTTTCTTTTCTATACTGTCCGACATAACCCCTCCTGATCGTGAATCATACTACTCCCCATTTGAACAAAGCACTGTTCCCCTGGAGGATCTAATCCGGCACACTTCATTTTTCTCTATTCGCTTTTCCCGAGGTTTCTCAGGTGCCCATAGATCATTCTTCCTACGAAATCGATGTCATGATTTCCGCTAAGTCGATTGCCGCAAAAGTGGAGTCTCTCGCAAAAGAGATTACTGCTTTTTATGCAGGAACAGACAAGCTAGTGGTGGTTGGCCTGCTACGCGGTTCTTTTGTGTTCATTGCCGACCTTGTCAGAGAACTCAATATGCCAGCGGAGGTAGACTTCCTGGAAGTTTCATCTTACGGGGATTCAATGACATCGTCACGCGAAGTCAGGATCATGAAAGACCTTCGCGGCGAAATTGAAGGCAGAGACGTGTTGGTCGTTGAAGATATTATTGATACCGGCCACACGATGGCACACGTCATGACTTTACTTCAATCACGAGGACCAAAACGGCTGGAAATAGCAACACTGCTGGATAAACCATCGAGAAGAGAGGTTGAAGTAAAAGCTCGCTGGGTCGGTTTCGAAATTCCCGATGAATTCGTCGTGGGGTATGGCATTGATTACGCCCAGCGAAACAGAAATCTGCCGTACATAGGTAAAGTGAGGCAATCATAGTGCAGTCGTTATCGGGTGATGGAGGGGGTACACCCGCGCAAAAGCTGTAGCTTCGTGCCTACAGATGCCCGACGGATTTTCAGTAGTGCTCTATGCACGCAATGTCATCAATTGGCGAGTACGAGCGCGTCAATACAGGGTTAGCAGACCAGGGTAGTCACTGGACCAAAACCATCCGGTTTGGCCCTGAAGGGCCTCAATAATCAGACAAATACAGCCAGGTTCTCGCTCATCGGCGAATTAGCAGCGACGTGGATTCAATCGCAGCATCCAGCTCACTTTTCTCAATTTGCGCGGGTTGTGATGGCAACAATCCAAAACTAATCGTGCTCATTTCGCCTTGATGCAGCAGCTCCGTCTCACCAAACTGATTTTTAATCCTGATGGAATCTGAGCCTAACTGCACCACCGTCAGCGTGCCAGCATCGACCGCATGCTCGACCAGCAGATCCGCGCTGCCTGCCAGGATAGTGACGACAGGTGTACCGATCTCCAAACTTGATCCATCGCGCCTGAACAATTTACCGGTCGTAACCCTGTACTGACCACCACTGGATGTCAGCCTCAGCCTTGCTGGTCTGGCTCGACCAGAATATTCCTGAATCGTCAGCTCAGAATCCTGCCCGACGCGCACGATCGTTCCATCGCGCAGTGTTACCTGCAGCTTGTCAGACAAACCCGTGATAATGCTGTCGTGTATTTCAATATTCGAGTCTGGACCCAGCTCCAGATAACGGTGGCCCCGAAATAGCCGTGGATTACCCTTTACGTCGTTCACACGACCAATCGCTGATTCGGAGTCCGTGCCCCAGCTGCAAGCAGTAGACAACAACATGGCAAGGATCAGCAGGGCTCGCTTCAACATGATTTCCAACTTGTTTCTTGGACTCAAGCGCCACCATATCAATAGAAGAAGGAAAACAACAATCGTGACAGCCAGGGGCTACATAGATTAACCTCCTCCACACGATCGACTTTCCCGGATATCACGTGACTATCAATATAGTTAACCACACATCAGAACCTGCTCGCATTGAAAATTTCTCAAAGGAGCGATTCGTCAGCAATCAATACATGGAGCAGGAATGGGATTCTGTCTGGAAAACTCAATGGTTGTTGGCTGGATTACAGAGCGATGTTGAAAAACCCGGAGACTATTTCATATTTGACCTGGGTCGTGAGCAAATTCTGGTGACCCAAACCTCAGAAAAAAAAGTCCAGGGTTTTTACAATGTTTGTCAGCATCGCGGCAACAGACTAGTCACCGAGGAACGCGGCCATGCTGTTAACTTTCGCTGCGCTTACCACGCATGGAGTTATGACATCGATGGCAATCTGTCGATCGTCCCTTACAAGGAACGATTCACTACCGGTGCACCCGGTAAAGAACGCGCCCTGAAAAAAGTGCATACCGAATGCTGGAACGGATTCGTCTTTGTATGCCTTGCCGATCAACCCATGCCTTTCAAGGATTTTCTTGGTCCCCTGGACGACATCCTGTCTCCCTATCGGTTCGACAAGATGACTCTGGTCCAGGACCAGACGGTGGACCTTGATTGCAATTGGAAAGCCGTCATTGATAACTTTGGCGAGTTGTACCACGTTGACTTTCTTCATCCACAACACAAAAGTATGGTCGACTGCTGCAACGATACCGTCAGGCTATTCGAGTTTGGACATACTGGTGTAGAAGTACCTGGGGCAACCGTAAATCCCAGGTTCCCTGTTCCGGAAATGCCGACGGCCATCCAGACAGTACAGCTTGAATCCATTGGCCTGGATCCTGCCGACTTCAAAGGACGCGTTATGGATGTACGCGAGGCTGTCCAGAAACAGAAGCGCCAGGTCGGTTTGGAGCGTGGAATGGATTACTCGGGGCTGTCCGACGACCAGCTCTCGGACGTCTGGCAATATAATATTTTCCCAAATGTTATTCTTTCTTTTACGCCGGAACACTGCTGGATTCTCAGGCCACGACCGCACCCCACGGACCCCTCCAAATGCGAATTCGACAAAATCAGTCTGGTTTTTTTCGCCAACCCGGCGCTTGTCAAATCAGGTGAAGCCATCATGTCTGCGGGGCGTCACTATCAGGGACAATCGGCTTTTGTGCCTGAAGACTACCAACGGCCCGAACGCGATGTCTTTCACTATGATGCCGTCATATCCGGTGACAAGTCGATGACGGACACAATCGACCAGGATGTTGAATTACTCGGAGGGGTTCAAAGCGGCATGAGCTCGTCGGGTTTTGACACTGTTTTCCTGAACGAAGACGAGATGAGAGTCCAGCATTTCCACAATCGGATGAACCAGCTTATTCCATAACTTATTCGACAGCTTCTTTCGGGGCTTGTTTGGCATCCAGCAACCGATCGGGTGTCAATATGTCAGCTATCCAATGGGTACCAGGATGACTCTCGAAAATGATTCGCAGGGTCATCGTTAACGGAACTGCCAGCAGCATACCAACCGGGCCTAAAACCCATCCCCATAAAATCAGGGACACAAAAATCCACACAAACCGCAGTCCCAGTTGCTGGCCCATGATTCGCGGCTCCAGCCCATTACTGATACCCACGTTGATCACAACATACCCGACCATCAAGAGCAGCGTCTCCATATAACCGTCAAACAACAGTGTCAGTATCACCGCGGGTATCGCCGCCAGTACGGACCCAATGTTCGGTACAAAGTTCAACAGAAATGCCAGAAACCCCCAAAGCAGCGGGTACTGTACGTCCAGAATCATCAACCAGATCGCAATCACCCCACCCGTCAGTAGACTGGTGAAAAACTTGATGGCGAAATAACGCTGAACCGTTCCAACCACCTGCCCAAAAGTATTATCGCCGTCGTTAAGTGACCTTGGTACATCCACAAGGATAAAAATCACGAGTAGCATGATCAGGAAGTATCGGGACAGGATCCCGCCGAGCGCAGCCAGCACCGCCTGCACGTAACCTAGCGCCGCCGCCGGATCAAATATGGCTCGCAGACTGTCTGAATCATAGCCATAGTCCTGTATCCAGGCAGAAGACTGTTCAAACAGCAGATCAGCCCTTTCCTGATAGATAGGTAACTGAAGCGTAAACTGAACGAAGGATCCGGTGATCACCAGCGGGACAAGCGAGGACAGACCGAGTAGACCCATCAAAACAATCAGTATGGCCACCCATTTGGGGATTCCTCGCTCGATCATCCAGTACATCGGTTCTGTACACACAATCGCAATGAACAGGGCGAGCAGACCTGGTACCAGCAATCCAGATGCGGCTTTCATACCGCCCATCACCACAAAAATGGCAGCAAGCGCGAAAACAACTCTTTCTGGTCGGGTTAATTCACTCATAACCGGAAACTCTAAAGAAACTGTGACAACCGAGTGGACTTATCGCAAGGATATCATGCGAATAGTATTCTAAGAACCAGTTGACCACCCTGAACGCCACGGTTCGAGCCAACCGTTAACAATTTCCCCGTCGACGACTATCCTCTCAGCCTGGCCTGGTCAGCCAACCGCCTGCTCCAGGAATTGTTCTATGCTCGCGCCCTCATCCAGCAACGCACAAACTGCATCTACAAACGGCGCCTCGATCCCCTTAGCAGCAAACAGGTTGTTAAACATCCTGGCCGCTCTGACGCCCTCGCTAACCATTACCATCTCGCTTTCTGCCTGCTTCAGCGTCTGCCCCAGGCCAAGTCTTTCACCCATGCCGCGATTTCTACCGTGGGGAGATGTGGCTGTCACGAACAGGTCGCCGATGCCTGCCGCTGATAACGCGGTTTCCGGATCAGCGCCCATTAATGGTAACACCCGAACTGCCTCTCGATAGCCTGAGGTAAATAATGCAGCTTTCAGATTATCGCCGCCCCGGCCGTCATTCTTTAACCCATCCACAACACCACATGCCAGGGCAATTACATTCTTGAAGGCACCCCAGTATTCGGAACCCAATGAGTCAGTTGCCGCCGAGAGCTTTAGCGTTTTTGTCGTCAGGATTGCTGCAAGTTCACCGGCAAGTATCACGTCATCACTGGTCACAAGCGCTGTCGTATAGACCCCGCGGGCGAGTTCAGGCGCAATCGTTGGCCCCATCATCACGCAAAGCCGACAGGCTAGTTTTGCGGCTTCAAGTTTCTCGCTGATCACTTCAGAAATCATCTGGTCACCGGGGGCCAGCCCTTTGGCGAGATCCAGAAGAATCTGCTCATCTCGAAGGTGCGGCAACAAGTCATCAACAACGCTCAGCACTACGTGCGAAGGCAGGGCCAGCACAACAATCTCTGCATCTGCCACGGATTGGGCAATATCCATCGACACCGTCAACCCTTCAAGCGAGACATCATCAAGGTACTTCTCGTTAATACCGGTTGCCTGGATACTGTCATAGACTTCTTGTTCAACGGTCCAGCCACTGACGTTCAGCCCTTCAGCAAGCCAGTTGCAAGCGAGCGCTGTTCCAAAGTTCCCCAAACCCATCACCGCTACGTTTTTCATATCAGCCTCCTTGATTAAAGCTGTTGTTCCAGCCATTGGACCAGATCGGTGACAACCTCATCCTTGTTTGTTTCATTGAACATTTCATGCCGGCCTCCAGGATATAGCTTGTAACTGAGCTGGGTGAGGCCGCGCTTTCTATAGGCGTTCACTAACCTGTCAAGATCAGCCTGCTCGCCATGTACCGGATCCTCAGATCCTGAAAAAATATAGATCGGCAGGTTCAGCGGAATTTTGAGAAGGCTGAGCTCATGCTGCGATATCGCGGACCCCTGGGACAGGTCTATTAGCGAGCCCGGGGACAACACAAAACCACACTGTTCATCTGCTACATAAGCATCTACCTCTACCTGGTCACGCGAGAGCCATTCGTAGCCGGTCGCCCCTGGGCCATCATAGGGTGCATTGGACTTTCCAAAAACCGCATTCTGCATGAGCTTGCTTGTACCATCCGCTCCATGCCGCCAGCACTCAAACTTCATCAGCAAGAGGTTTACAAACGCCAGTTTACTTTCCTTAAAGCCGGGCGAACCTGACAACACCAGGGCATCGATCGAGCAACCATAGCGTGTGATGTACTGCTGGGACAGCATGGAACCCATACTGTGTCCCAGAAGAATGAGCTTCAGCCCCCCATGTTGACCTCTTGCAAACTGCCCCAGTTCATACATATCAGCCAATGACCTGTTCCATCCATCAGCCCCCATGTAGCCAGGCACCGGGCCACTGGTTTCTCCGTGACCACGGTGATCGTTGGCATAAACAGCGTAGCCTTTATCATTCAGTTTCTGCGCGACCCAATCATAACGGCGGGCATGCTCTCCCATACCATGGGCAATCTGAATCACTGCCTTCGGGTTATCCGGCAGCCATGAGTAACAGGCTACTTCATGGCCGTCGCTGGCCGATAAGGAAAAGGAATCCATCAAACAATCACCTTAAAGAAGATTAGGCCGCATCTTGCGGCAAAGGGAACATAACTACCAACACATCATCAACCGCGACTCGCTCTGCGATGCTGACATGGATCACCTTCCCGCTACTCAAACAAAGCCCAATGCTACTCTTGGGGCAAAGCCAGTTCGGCAGGCTAACTTCCGAAACGATATTGCGGCTTAACCAGAAATGATCACTGGCCAAACCAGGGCGGCAGCATGGCCTCATTGCTGTGGTTTTAAGCCGGTGTTTTGGAAATCCAATCGACGATCTTCAAGCTTTCGCTGAATTTCGGCATGGACTTCTCTTGTAATTCTGTACCTGTGAATCAGGCTGATTGGAATCAGGTACAACAGCGGGATAACGATGCCAACCACTAACCCAAGCTTGAATATCAGCCCGTCCGGAATCTCGCCAGGGGCCATGTTAGTCGGGAACTCTATGGCTGTGATAATCAAACCGCCCATGACAATACCGACGCTTGATACGGCCTTTCCAGAGAAAGAAATCGCTGCATAGAACATACCTTCCTGCCTCATACCCGTGTGCAGCTCATGATCATCGAGGATGTCCGCCAGAACTGATGAACTGATAATGCCCTGGACCACGGCGATCCCGGCCGCAAAAACCCCAGCACTCACAAGGATAACCAGCAGTAGCGGATCACCGTTGTCAGGTAACACATCAGCAAACCTGAGCAGCACCAGCGTTATACCATCAAACAGGCTAACGTAGGCGCAGATCAACAGAATCTGCTTCTTGTCCCATTTCCGCTGTATCAGCGCAACCAACGGGAACGCGAGTACGGCACCCATTGCAGAGAGCACAAACCAGCGAAGGTCTTCGGTATCAAGCCCCCAGAAAAACGTCGTCATGTAGATGTTAATGTTTGTAGTGACGCCTGCGAGTGCACCAATCAAAACCATGATGACAAATACCAGTGCAAACTGGCGATTCTGAAGCGCCAGGAGTAACTCCCTAACGGTGGTCCTGAATCCAAACCCCGTTTTAGTTTTATGCTGGCGTAGATAGGGTATTTCTTTCATCGTCAGCAACGTTGTGGTCATAGCGCCAAAACTTAACAACAAGCCTGCACACAGTGCCATCATCGGGTAACCAGCCGGGTTCAGCTGACCAACCGGATACTCGGCACTTCCGGTCATGACGAAACTATAGATAAAGAACGGGAAGGCTACGCCGACGGTCCAGCCAACCGCGTACCGATAGCTCATGACCGAAGTACGTTCATGATAATCATCTGAGAGCTCAGCTGCGATCGCTGCCCAGGGAACAAAAAAAAGTGTCATTAGCCCCCGGGTCAAAATGACAAACATGAGCAGCCAGCCTAACAGTAGCAGCTCGGATAATTCGGGAGGGGGTACAAATATGGCAAACATACCAATACCCAGTGGCAGTGAGGCAATCATCATCAGAGGATGGCGCCTGCCCCATCGCGACTGGAGGTTGTCTGAGTAGGAAGCGACCAGTGGATCGGTTACCGCATCAAAAACAATCGCTACCGCCAGCACCAGGGAAATATAAAAAGCTTCAATCCCCAGAATTTGGTTATAGAAAAGCAGGATAAAGCTGTTAAAGACCCAGTTTTTAACCGTATCTGGAATAGCCCCAATGCCCTGGCTCAATTTGGTTGAAAAACCCAACGGTTTTTCTCGAGGTACACGGTGATATATCGGCGACATCAATAACTCTAACCATACAACGCCACACATCATGTGATATCAAAGAACCGATGTCTAACCGTTACGGCCGGGCCTTCGCTGTTGCGAAAAGCTCAGCTTTTCATGATCTGCAGGTTGGGCTACTCCGAGTAGCCATCAAAGAAACTTTTGAATCCCGCCGGCTCGTAGGGACCTACAACAATTTGCTCCAACACACCCACACCTTGCCGTTCACCATCAGTCGCGGTCACAAGCTGTTGCGTATGAATATTTTCGAGCGCTTCATGATCGAGTTGCCTTGGGTCGAATGAATCATGACCGGTCGCCAGCTCACCCTTCCAGGCTCCCTGCCTCCATTCCGGATGACTATAGCCAAGCCCCTTCATCATGAATTTCAGTTTTGGTTCCAGTTTGATCCTACGCACACCATCATCAAGGTTAACCAGATCTATCTCTGCGGCTTTTGCCAATCGCGTACCCGGGTGGTATTCAATTCTATGTCTCGCAGTGAGCTTTCGCTCCACAAGGCCATCCTCAACACCGGGAATCTCTGCCTCCGTTTGGTAAAGAGGTGCTACTAGCCCCTCACGAGCCAATGGTTCTCCTTTTTGCCCATCGAAAAATATCGCGTGTGAAATATGGTCATCCCAGATCAGAGGCGCCCAGATAAAACAAATTCCCTCGGGAATTATGGGTGCCCCGCCAGTCTCCCTCTCACCAATTCCGCGCACACCCCAGCTTCGATCCTTGGTGCCAAGACAAACTGATTCATCTACCTTGATCTCTCCATCCGGGTGATTGACAACACCACTCCACCGACCAAACTGGTCGAATCGCGTCGCGTCCATCGCTCGCCGCGTTCCCTGCCACAAGGTCTGGCGAGCTTCCTGTATCGATGCCGTTCGCGCAGAGAAAGTCAGGTCACAGGAGATCCCGCTTTCGTTGTCATCCAGAATGACCCGCGTTCGGCGCATTGGTTCAATCACTTCCATTCTAAAGGGACCAACGTCCATTTCAGTTCGCTCAACAGGGGCTCGCCTGGAACCATAGAAGCAATGCTGTCGCATATCCGGCTGCACGACACTAAAGGCGCAATCCATAACCCCACGGTGAGGATAAACAGCCATGCCGACGCCGAAGAAATAGGAACCGTCCGGCGAATATCCGTTGTACCAGGTGCGATCGTATACATTACGATCACTGGTTGCCGGATGCGCAATCGGTTCCGGTGTCTGGTGGATCGGGAAATCGTCAAGTTTATTCAGCATGAGTCACAACAACTTTTAGGCATTTCCGAAACACTACCATTACCGGCATCAGCGCGCACCTGCTGGAAAACCTCATCGGGTGCGCACGATAGTTCAGCAAGCATCGCGAATCCGCAAAGACTGTGGAACAATAGGCATATGACACTAATCACCTGGTCCTGGATATTTCTCGCCTTCTACGTCGCCGTAATGGTTGGTATTGGCCTGTATGCACAACGAAAGATCGAACATGCTGACGACTTTGCCACCGCAAGAGGAGCCTATGGCCCGTTTTTTCTAGCGCTGGCTTTCGCCGCCTCCACGGCCAGTGGGGCAACTTTTTTAGGAACCCCTGCGCTGGGTTATGAGTTTGGCCTGGCCGCCCAATGGGGAAACTTTTTATATCCGATCGGCGTTTACTTCGGCATCCTCATTTCGATGCGGCTCATCGCAACCTCGGGGAACCGGTTCGGTAACCGTTCCATCCCTGAATACCTCGGCGATAGATACCAGTCTGAAGGTGTGAGAATTCTCGTGTCGCTGTTGTCGCTGGTATTGTTCTTCTACCTGGCAGGACAATTAGTATCTGGCGTCGTCATGTTCGAATTGATGCTAGGACTTGATTCGACCTGGGCGCTCATCATTACGACTGCCGTATTGTTGTTCTATGTCGTACTGGGCGGCGCCCACGCTGATATCCTGACAGACGGCGCGCAGGGTGCCATGATGCTGATATTGGCGGTCGTCGTCATCATCATGACGGCTGTGGGTTTCGGTATCGACGGAGGCTTTACCGGAGTACTGGAAAACCTGGAGTCACAGAACCCCAATCTTGTGACACCTTTAAACCCGGAAACACCGCTCTATCATTCCTGGTGGGCAATTTTCGTGATCGTATTTGCTCACATGCCTCTCGGCTTGTTACCACACCTGGGCAATAAGCTTTGGGCGCTCCGCTCTGACGGCGACCGACTGCAGTTCGTTAAGCTTGCTGCGCTGTTTGGCTTGACGCTCGGCATGCTGGGACTAGGGGGGCTTCTGGCACGTGCTCATTTCGGGGACGCACTTTATCTGGATGGCTCGAACCCTAACCAGGCATTACCGATGTTGTTTATCGAGCTTTTCCCTACATGGCTCGCAGCATTAATTGGCGTTGGCGTACTGTCAGCTGTCATGAGCACGGCAGATGGCCTGGTTGTCTCGTCATCCCAAATTGTCGCCAATGATATTTACCGTCGCACCATCGTACCAATGACAAAACCCGACCTGACAGAAGATGAACTGGACCAGCGCGTCCTGACTATCTCCAGAATATCGACCGTCATTATATTGCTTCTTTGTATGGTCATGGCCTGGTCTCTGCTCGGCACCAATGTCGCATTGATCGTATGGATCGGGGTGGGTGGCATGATGGCCGCTTTCGCTGGCCCGTTGGTAGTCGGCGCTCTATGGCAAGGCGTTACCCGACAGGGAGCCTACGCTGGCCTGCTGGGTGGCTTTATCACATTCATCATTCTCCACGCCCAGTTAATTGATCCAGCCTGGTTCAGCAATGGCACTCTAAAGACGATCTCTAGCTGGCTTTACGCCGAGGGTCCAAATCCCTATTCATGTGCAGTAATGGGCGAAATAGTATCAATTTCGTTCACAGTTCTGGTATCGAGGGTAACCGCACCACTACCTGAAGAGCATATAAGGGAAATGTTCCCCGGTTAACGTCGAAAGGGCGTGTGACACGGGACACGGGCGCATGGTACCGTCTAGTTCTGGGGATCGACGGCGTAAGGCCCAAAAGTGACTGAACTGGCTCGTCTAATTGCATGCCACGAGTGTGCGGCGATTTATCGCCGCACAGCCATTGCACCCAATGCTACAGCCAACTGCCAACGTTGTGATGCAATGCTCTATCGGCATATCCCGGATTCACTTAACCGGTCTCTCGCACTCTATATCACCGCATTGATATTGTGGGTGATCGCAAACCTTTTCCCATTCCTGGGCATGAAGGTCGGGGGTATCTACCATGAGAACCTGCTGTTTGCTGCAGGCTGGGCGCTCTATCAAAATGGCATGGGTGAGCTTGGACTGGTTGTCTTTCTAACCAGCATTGTGTTCCCCCTGATCACCATTCTCAGCATGATTTATCTACTGCTGCCTGTTCGTCTCGGTATCGCGCCACCCCAGGCAGGCCGCGTCTTTCAGTTAGTAAGGACCCTGGAACCCTGGAACCTGATCTCGGTTTTTATGTTGGGCACCCTGATTGCCATTGTGAAACTCCAGGAACTGGCAACGGTGGTGCCCGGGCTATCACTGGCTGCTCTCTCACTGTTGCTGGTTGTCTATGCCATGGCACGCAGCCAATTCGATTCAGAGACCCTATGGCAAAGAATCGAAAAAGTTAAAGCCTTGGATACTGCTGTCACGTCGATACGCAGCGACGACAAAATCCTGCATTGTCATCTATGTGATGGCCTGCAAACGAAAGGACACAGCTGCAATCGCTGTGGTGCTGCTATCCACCACCGCATTGAAGGCAGCATAGAGCAGACCTGGGCACTCCTGTTTTCTGCAGTACTGATGCTGATACCCGCCAACCTATTCCCGGTTATGACCTTTAAAAAACTGGGCAAGGGGGCACCGGATACAATTCTTAGCGGTATCATTTATCTCATTGAAGGCGGGCTCTGGGGGCTGGGGCTCATCGTTCTATTTGCCAGCATCATCGTACCCATTGCAAAGTTGTTGTCCCTTAGCTACCTGCTTTACTCAGTTCAGAAAAATTCGAACTGGAAACCAAAAGACAGAGCGCTGCTATACCGTGTCACCGAAGTGATCGGCTCCTGGTCCATGGTCGACGTTTTCCTTGTTGGGTTATTATCAGGCCTGGTCAGCCTGGGTTTACTGGCCAACGTTACCCCCGGCATCGGCGCCAGC